>ENA-ORCP01001051-ORCP01001051.1-human-gut-metagenome-genome-assembly--contig:-NODE-1051-length-24351-cov-3.726580_pt1 | contig 24351 bp, 17 predicted proteins | sample MGYA00242990_ERZ507991 | MGnify/ENA primary metagenome ERZ507991 (study PRJEB26167, sample SAMN06115496) | human gut metagenome | host: Homo sapiens | place: China:Henan | collected 2015-05-07... | reverse complement strand
GAGAAACAGTTGTTCAAGTTGAACAGATTCGAGTTAAAAAAACTTGGGTAGGAATCACTGATCCAAAGGATACCGTTTTAGTACAATTAATTGATAAAACTGGAAATCCGGTTTCAGGACGCATTCTTGAATTGTTAAATGGGAAAAATTACAGTGGTTCTTTCACTGTAGAAGAAGCAGATAATTACGGCGGTGTTCGTGAGCTGAAGCTGGATGACACAAACGGGACAATTGTTTATAAGGGTCATAAGTACAGCATGATTGAATCAAATGAAACAACAACTATCAGCGGAACGACATACACAGTAACTTATAGTACATCTGGTAATCGTTACACCATTACAAATACCAAGAGTGCTCAGAAAATTAAAATTCTGAAAACAAGACATGCAGAAGGTACACCGGATATGTATCTGAAAGGTGCAGAATTTACTCTGGTAGACAGTAATGGAAAAGTAGTAAAGATTGGCACAAATACAAATGGAACTTACATTTCAGATGCCAATGGTCTAGTCTTGGAAGGCGATATTGCTTATGGTACTTATACACTGACTGAGGTGAAAGCACCATCAGGTTATACCAAGTTGGCAAATCCTATCACTGTAACAGTAAATGATAAAGGTATTACCGTTTCAGAAAATACAAATGTAAAGGTTAAAACAACAAATAATACCTACGTCATTACAGTGGCAAATGATTTGCTTTATGAACTGCCTCACACCGGAGGTTCCGGAATTTACTTGTATATGATCGGCGGCATGTTACTTATGTTTGCGGCTGTATGGATCTTATATAAAAACAAATGCAAGGAGGTGCTGGGAAAATAATTGTAAGAATTAATTTTTCAGTGGCTTCTTGCCACACAAAAACGTTATTATCCCATATGAGGGGACAATAAAAAATGGGCAAAGCCCTTAAAAGAAAAGGAGACAACAATATGAAGAAGATGAGAAAAATCTTTGCAGTGTTATTAACACTGGCTATGGTACTCGGAATGAGTATGACATCGTTTGCAGCTGAATTTGGAACAAAAACAGCCGATACAGCTTCTCTGACAGTAAATGGATTAGTTCCAGGAGAAGCAACGGAGGTAAGCGTTTATAAAGTAGTTGGATGGGATGCAGCAAAAAGTAGCTGGAAACTTGAAACTGGTGTAGCGTCTACTGATGTAATTCTTTCTGATAAACCAGTTACTATCAATTGGCAGAATTTTGTTGATAAGAGAACTTCTCTTACCCGCGTAGCTACCGCAAATGTTACAGATGATACTGTTACATTCCACGGTCTTGAAATTGGTGCATATTATGTCTATGCTGGATCTGAAAAAACATCTTACAATCCAATGGGCGAAGCTGTTTACGAGTACGGCAGTGATGGATTAATGAAACCAGCAGATAAAACAATCAATGCTAAAGGTTCTACATATACACTTACAAAAGCTTTCAAAGGCGAAAACGGAACAGCTACATACCAGGTAGTAGAACGTGGAGAGGTAGTTCCATTTACTATTACAGCTGTATTTCCAAGTTATGATAAAGAAGCAACAGATAGAACATTCCAGATTACTGACGAACCTACAGGTATGAAAGTGACTGAAGTTACTGTAAAAGTTGGAGAAACACCACTTGAGGCAGGAGAAAATACTTATTCATTAGTAAGTGTTAATGCTGATGGAACTGATGGCGCTCCTATAACAGCCTTACCGGCAGCAGAGGGACAGAAGGTAAGAGTAAGATTTGCTCCTTCCTATATTGGAACAGAGAATACTCATGCTGGTCAGACTGTAACAGTAGAAGTAAAAGCACAGATTACAAATGCAGCTACTTTTGCAAACAAAGCTTCAAGTAACAAAGGAAAAGATGTACCAGAAGTAACAGGTAAATTAGGTTCTATCACAATCAACAAATATGATGAAAATTATGATGCACATAAGACTAATAATAACCTTTTAGCAGGCGCAGAATTCAGTATTACTCCTGCTAACGAAGGTGCAACTGCAATCAAGTTCGTACATGTTGAAGAAAAAGATGGCGTTTCTATTTACCAAAAAGCAACTGCTGAAGAAATTGCTGATACTAACATTACTAAAGTAACAAATATTGTTGCTAAAGATGGTGTAGTAGTAGCTAAAGGTCTTGATGATGGCGAATACAAAATCGTCGAAACAAAAGCTCCGGCAGGATATTCTGTAGTAGAAGTACCTAATGTAACAATTGAAAACGGAGAGAATCCAGTGGCTACAGCAAATGTTTCAGATACAAAATTACATTCCCTTCCACATACCGGTGGTATCGGTACAACAATCTTCACAATCGCTGGATGCGTTATCATGATCGCAGCAGCTGGTCTGTTCTTCGCAAGCCGCAAGAAATCAGACAACAAATAATTGCAATAATTATTTATAATCAGATATTGAATCCGGGGCAGGTCGCCCCGGATTCCTAAAAAATAATACAACAGCAAGGAGAGTTCGGATGAAACGCAAAGCAAACAAACTTATTATTGGCATCATATTTTTAGCCGGGTTGTCCTTACTGCTGTATCCATTCGTTGCAAACCAGTGGAATAACTACAGGCAAAAGCAATTGATCAGCAGTTATGAACAGACTGTATCCGAAAAGGATGCAGCACATGAGATTGATTATGATGCAGAACTGCAGAAAGCAGAAGCTTACAACGAAGCATTACTTCCAAGTATCCTTCCTGACTCATTTGCAGTTGCCGCAGCCAGTGACAAAGAAGACCAGTCCTACATGGATGCTCTGAATATTGCCGGTGACGAGATGATGGGAATCGTGGAGATCCCGAAGATTGACATCAAGCTTCCGATCTACCACACTACCGATGAAGATGTTCTCAAACAGGCAGCCGGACATCTGGAGGGAAGCTCTCTTCCAATCGGCGGTAAAAGTACACACGCCGTTATCTCCGCACACCGTGGACTTCCGAGTGCGTCTCTTTTTACCGATCTGGATCAGCTGGAAGAAGGCGATCATTTTCTGATCCATGTATTAAACGAAACATTATGTTATGAAGTCGACAAGATTTCCGTAGTAAAACCGGAAGAAACTTCCTCTCTTGCAGTAGAAGAAGGAAAAGATCTTGTAACACTTTTAACCTGTACTCCATACGGAGTCAATACCGAGCGGCTTCTGGTCCGTGGTCACAGAGTACCTTATGTGGAACAGGAAGTTGCCGATGAGAAGACACCACTCAGCGGAATTAGTTTTCATACAAATTATCTTTTATGGGTAATTATTGGTCTTGTAATTACCACAATCTTCATCCTTGTGTTATACTTAAAGGAGAAGAAGCTTCAAAAGAAGAAAAATGAGACCTCTTAAAAAGAGAATAAGAACGAGAAAGGGAATATGCCTATGAAAAGAAAAATCTCAACCTTCCTTTTCGGTCTGTTATTCTTGATAGGATTTGGGATTCTGATCTACCCGACGGTATCCAACCAGTGGAACACCTACAGACAGAATCAGCTGATCAGCAGCTATGACAATACAATACAGGACATGGAATCAGAGGACTTCACATCCGAGTGGGAGAAAGCAAAAGCTTTCAATAATACCATTCAGCAGAACAACCTCTACGGAGATGTATTTGGTGAAGATGAAAATGACATCAAAGACACCGAATACTGGAAGATCCTGAACGTTGCAGATGACGGTGTAATGGGATACCTTTCCATTCCGAAGATCAACATCAAGCTTGCCATTTACCATGGCACCGGTGACAAAGATCTGCAGACCGGCGTCGGACATCTGAACGGCACAAAGCTTCCGATTGGCGGGGAAAATACCCACAGTGTTCTCGCAGCTCACCGTGGACTTCCAAGCGCAAAGCTTTTTACCGATATCGATCAGCTCAAAGTTGGCGATAAATTTTACATCCATGTACTGGATGAAGTCCTTGCCTACAAGGTAGATCAGATTTTTCCGATGGTAGACAAAGACGATCATGAAACACTGGAGAAAGCACTCCAGATTGAAGAAGGAAAAGACCAGGTAACTTTATTTACCTGTACACCATATGGAGTCAACTCCCATCGTCTTCTCGTAAGAGGAACCAGAGTTCCATATAACGGCGAAGAGGATGCTACCGAATCAGTTACAGATTCTATGGTAAAAGCCATTCAGAATTATTATATGCTCTATTTAATTTTAGGACTTTCAATCACGATTCTTGTGATCATTCTCTTGCGATTCCTTTCCAAGAGAAAAGCTCACAAAGAATAACCAAGATTTTTAAGGAGGACATGAGGCGATGATGAATAAACGATTAAAACAGGGAAGTACTTTTCTCTTAGCTGTCGCTCTTACATTTCCACTGCTCACTCTTCCGGGTGCGAAAGCCGCAAACGCGATCGATACCGATGCAGAGTGTTCCATCCAATTTGACATTGGTGGAAGCAGTGAACTTCTAAATGCTGTTCAGGTCAATCTGTACAAAGTTGCATCAGTTGATGAATCCGGCAACTATACCGCAACCGGTGCATTTTCAAAACTGGATTTTTCATCCGTAAGTGCTGATAACCTGGATACGGCAGCTGCTACCTGGGCAGAACGTGCCAAAGAAGCACAAGGTAAGTTGACAGATTCTGAGGGAAATACGGTTGTTGATCCAACCAAAACCGTTACACAGAAGAACGGAAGATTCTACCAAGATAAATTGGAGACCGGACTTTACCTTGTAGATACACCAAAAGTGATTACGCCAAATTACACTTATACTTTTACACCTTACCTGATATCACTTCCGACCAATAATTATTACAATAACAATCATACCAATGATGACTGGATCTACAATCTGACTGGCAGCAATGCAGTTAGTCTGAAAACGGAACAGCACGTAAGATACGGTAATCTGGTGATCAACAAGGAACTGGTAGATCACAATGCTACCTTCGGAAACAATGCAACGTTCGTATTCCAGATCGATATCAAAAAACCGGATGAGAAAAAAGAAACCAGAATCGAAGAGCTTACCTTCAATGCAGCAGGTAGCGATTCTGTAACGATTGAAAAAATTCCTGCAGGATCTACTGTAACTGTAACGGAGGTTTACAGCGGTGCAAGCTACAAGCTCACTTCTCAAAATAATGTGACAGCTACCATCGTTGCCAATGATGAAAAAGAAGCAGGTCAGGCAGGCGAGACAGCAGTGGTTTCATTTACCAACGAACATGATGGACGTACCAATGGCGGATACGGCGTAAAAAATAATTTCAAACTCGATGAAACTGACCAGTATCAGTACACCAAACCGGCAGCCACAAATTAGAAAGGGGGAATCGGAATGAGAAAGTTACATAAAAAACCACTAATCATGGCAGCAGCAACACTTGCTCTTACCGGAACCCTGGCAGTTGGAAGCGCGATGGCGTATTTTACAACTTATTCGACAGCCGGTGGCGGTGTGAAAATGAATATGGGATTTACTGAGACAGTCCCGAAAGAAGACGTTGATGAAAACGGAAAGCACATTACAATTATAAATACCGGTAAATATGACTGTTTCGTAAGAGTCACAGCATTCGCACCGGTAGAGCTTACTTATAACGCACCAGACGGCGGATGGACAGCAGGTGATGCGGGCTACTGGTATTACGATGAAGTACTCCCGGCAGGAAAAGAAACGGAAACGGAACTCAACATCAAATACACATTCCCATCAGGCGATGACAAACCAGAAGAATTCAACGTCATAGTTATCCAGGAATGCACCCCGGTTCTTTACAAGGAAGATGGTACACCATACGCCGACTGGAACCACGTAATCAAAGACGACAGCACACAGACGACAGAGTAGGAGGTAATGAGAATGAAAAAGAAAAAGAAATCATTTCCAAAGAAACCTGCCCTGGTCCTGACAGCCGCAGCACTCCTGCTGGTTGGAAGCACTGTCGGCAGTACACGCGCCGCACTCACTTACTACAGTGAGAATTATTCCGCACAGATGAATATGCAGAGTATCGGCGTATCTCTTCTGGAAAATGACAAAGTAGTCAGCAGCCGGGATTATGTATCGAACAATGAATGGAAGGGAACCTCAGAAGGTACACTTCTCACAAACCTTCTTGGAAAGGATGAGACATTTACACCCGGCAAGAAATATAACGAAGCAATCAGCGTCAAGAACAGCGGTACGATCGACACCTTTGTACGTGTGATCATCACAAAGAGCTGGCAGGACGAAGAAGGAAAGAAGAACACGAACCTTTCACCGGATCTGATCGAGCTGAACTTCCTCACAGACAACGGATGGCAGGTTGCAAATGCACAGTCCACGAGAGAGCGTACCGTTCTTTATTATACCAAGGCAGTTGCAGCCGGAGATACCACACCGGCATTATCGGATACCCTCCGTATCAATCCTTCGATTGCATCGGATGTAACAAAGCATGTAACCGAATCTGAAAAAGGCAAAACCATCACTTATACTTACAAGTACAATGGCTACACCTTCCACATTGACGCAGAGGTGGATGCAGTTCAGACACACAACGCAAAGGACGCGATCAAGAGTGCCTGGGGCGTGGACGTAAATGTATCAGACGACGAAACAACAATGAGCTTACAGTAGGGAGGTACAGAGTATGAAAAAGAAAATTTTGTGCCTCGCCATGACAGTGATAATGGCAGCAGGGGTACACACAACTGCATTTGCAAAGGATTATCAGGGAGTCGACGGATGGCAGGTTAATTTCACCGGCGGCAAGATGGAAAGTAATTTTAAAAGCTCCGATGTGACTGACGAGCTGGCAAATATCCAGCCGGGTGACAGCATCGAGCTCAAGGTTCAGCTTAAGAACTCCGACAGTACGGATACCGACTGGTACATGACCAACGAAGTGATCCAGACACTGGAGGATGCACAGTCTTCCGCAGAAGGTGGTGCTTACGAATACAAGCTGACCTATGTTGGAAGTGACAATGCCGAAAAGGTACTCTATGACAGCTCAACTGTCGGAGGGGAAGGTGCTTCCAAAGCAGGAGAAGGTCTGAAGCAGATCGATAACTCAACCCAAGAATATTTCTACCTCGGAAGACTTGCTTCCCATAATACCGGAACGGTACACCTTACCGTCGGTGTTGAAGGTGAGACACAGGGCAACGGTTATCAGCTCACACTCGCAAAGCTCCGCATGAACTTTGCAGTAGAAAAGGTTTCAGCCGGCAAAACCATCACCAAGAATAAGATTGTTAAGACAACCAAGACCGTTAAAACCGGTGATACCGCAAGAGTTCTTCTCTTCTGTGTGCTTGCACTCATCAGTGGACTGATCCTTCTTGCATATGGTATCTACACACTCAATAAGAACACAAAAAGACGCAGACAGAAAGGAGAGTAAGCAGATGAAAAAATGGAAAAGATTACTGGTTTCTCTTCTGACTGTATCCATGACACTCGGTGCATCCACAATGAGCGTTATGGCAGATGATACTACACCGTATACCTACAAGGTAACATTATCCGCAGGTAACAAAGGAACAATTAACGGACAGAACAAGATCGAGCAGACAAACATTGCTTCCGGTTCTACCGTTACTTTCAATCTGAATGACATCCAGGTAACAGACGACAAGTATTATGTCAAAGGAATCCGTCTCAGCGGACGTGACAATAACGAAACACTTGCGGCTCCTTCCTTTACCGTTGATAAAGATGCCGACTATGTAGTCGCTTATGGAATCAAAGGCAACATGGTTGCCTATACCGTCAATTATCAGGATGCTTCCGGCAATGCACTGGCAGAAAGTCAGACGTTCTATGGCAATATCGGTGATAAACCGGTCGTTGCTTACCGTTACGTTGAAAATTATATTCCGGATGCTCTTGCACTTACGAAGACTTTGAGTGATAATGAATCTGAGAATGTATTTACGTTTACCTACACACCGGGAGCTACAGACCGTATCGTTGAGACAACAACTACCGTCACAACAACAGTTCCTGGAACCGCAACTCCTGCCGGTGCAGCAGGTACAACCGGAGCTGCCGGTACAACAGGTGCAGCCGCCGGTACTGGTACAGGTACTACAGCGGGTGGTACTGCAGCAGGTGGCACTACAGCAGGTGGCACTACAGCGGGTGGTACTACAACAGGCGGTACTGCCGGTGGTACAACGAATGCAGACAATTCTCAGGATACGACAGACGATACGACCACCGCACCGGATGAACAGACACCAAAGTCTCTGGTAGATCTGGATGATGAAGACACTCCAAAAGGAAATATCAATGCGAAAGACAAGACGAGCAAGACTCCGATCGCAGCAGGGATCGGCATTATCGTTGTTGCGGTAGCAGCTCTCGCAGGACTGATCGTATTCTTGAAAAAACGTGCAAAATAAAAAAAGCGCGGCACTAAAGGAGAAGTCTTTTTTGAAGAGAACGAAGAAAAAGAAAAGCCCGGTGGCTGCATTTTGCAGTGCACTGGGCACTGTTTTACTGACAGTACTGATTCTTGCCTGTATTCCGCTGACGCTTCCGAAAGCTTTTGGTTTTCAGATGTACACCGTGATCAGTGGGAGCATGGAACCAGCAATCCCGACGGGAAGCCTGGTCTATGTCCGGTATGAAGAACCAGACACGATCGTCAAAGATGATGTCATTGCTTTTTACAGCAATAATGCAGACGGCTCGATCATCACCCACCGCGTAGTATCCAACAGCCCGGCGATGGGACAGTTTATCACCAAAGGGGATGCCAATGAGGAAAAAGATATGAATCCGATTCCTTACAACAACTACATCGGAAAAGTAAAGCTTTCTGTTCCGGTTGTCGGCGGTATCGCACAGGCTGCAACCGGCACTGCCGGAAAGATTGCCGCTGCATCTATGATCGGTCTTGCTGTGATTCTTGAAATCGTTGCTGCCATGCTTGACAGACGCGATGACGAAGACGAATAAGAGAGAACGTTTTTCATTTTAGCTTGCTAAAGTGTGAAACATTTGCTAAAATAATATCAGATTGTATTGTCAGAAGAAGATGGGGGAATTTCACAATTCTCCCATTTGTCATATATTGAAAAGAATGGAGAGGTGAATGGATTGTTATCCAACCAGATTTTACAGAGAACAATCAATGAAATAGGGGATATCATCGAGTGTAACTGTTCCATCTGGAACACAGACGGAGTGATGCTTGCAGCTGTAGGTAAGGAGAAGCCTGCAGTAAAAAAAGCTGTCTGCTCATTTTTAAAAGAGCTGGAGGTTACCGGCGTATCGGAGGAGCACCTGGATGAATGCTATGGTCTGTTTCCGGTTTATGATGATGATGAACTGACTTATATTTTCGTGATCGAGCACAACAATGAGATTGATGTGCATACCAGCGGACGCTTAAGTGTCTGCCAGCTGGAGAGCCTTTTAAGATCCGGAAGCGAACGTCTTGACCGTAACCGTTTTATCCAGAACCTGCTCCTGGATAACCTGCTTCTCGTAGATATCTACAACCAGGCGAAAAAGCTTGGTATCACAGTGGAGCAGCGCAGAGTCGTCTATCTGATCGAACCGAAGAATCCAGATGACACGATCGTCCTGGATATGATCCGTGGGATTTATTCCTCGGGAACCGGCGATTTTGTTACTGCCGTAGATGAGGGACATATTATTCTGATCAAGTCCCTTGACAGTACGGATGATTATGATACGATCCGTTCGACTGCCGATATGCTGGTGAATGCGATCAACACCGAAGCTATGGTCAATGTCCGGCTTTCCTTCGGAACCATCATTCCCGAACTCAAAGAGGTCTCACAGTCTTACAAAGAAGCTGGCATGGCTCTGGATGTGGGACGTATCTTCTATCCGGAACGCAATATTTTATCCTACCGCGAACTCGGTATCGGACGGCTGATCCACCAGCTTCCCGTTTCCTTATGCGAGATGTTCCTGGAAGAAGTATTTGCCGGAAATACCGTTGATCAGTTTGACGAAGAAACCTTATCCACAGTTGATAAATTTTTTGAAAACAGCCTGAATATTTCGGAGACAGCGAGACAGCTTTTCGTCCACCGGAATACGCTCGTCTACCGGCTGGAGAAGATCCAGAAGCAGACCGGGCTGGATGTCAGAGTCTTTGAGGACGCCCTGACATTTAAGATTGCTCTGATGGTCGCAGACCACATGAAATTCATAGAAAACAGAAAATAGGAGGACATGATATGGTGAAATTATACGAAGGCGGTGCCTATCTTTTACACGGTACTGAGGTAATTGCAGATGCACCCGATGCACTTGCTGCCGTAAAAAGCAAGACAGGTATTGAGACAACAAAAGAAGCTGCTGCAAAAGAGACAATGGCTTATGGGATCTTAAGTGCGCATAATACTTCCGGTAATATGCAGCAGCTTCAGATCAAATTTGACAAGCTGACTTCGCACGACATTACCTTTGTCGGAATCATCCAGACTGCAAGAGCATCCGGACTGGAGAAATTCCCGATCCCTTATGTTCTGACCAACTGCCATAACTCTCTGTGTGCAGTCGGCGGTACGATCAATGAAGATGACCACATGTTTGGACTGACCTGTGCGAAGAAGTACGGCGGTGTCTATGTTCCGCCTCATCAGGCCGTTATCCACCAGTTTGCCCGTGAAATGCTCGCAGGCGGCGGCAAGATGATCCTTGGTTCTGACAGCCACACCCGTTATGGTGCACTCGGTACCATGGCAATGGGAGAGGGCGGACCGGAACTTGTAAAACAGCTTCTGAACAAGACTTATGATATCAAGATGCCGGGCGTTGTCGGAATCTATCTGGACGGCGAACCGGTGAAAGGTGTCGGACCGCAGGACGTTGCCCTTGCGATCATCGGCGCAACCTTCGGCAATGGCTATGTCAATAACAAGGTCATGGAATTTGTCGGACCTGGCGTTGGCAAATTAAGTGCAGACTTCCGTATCGGAATCGATGTTATGACGACAGAGACAACCTGCCTTTCTTCTATCTGGAGAACCGATGACAAGATCAAAGAGTTCTACGATATCCACGGAAGAAGTGATGACTTCAGGGAACTGAATCCTGGCGCAGTCGCTTACTATGACGGTCTTGTATACGTCAATTTGAGCGAGATCAAGCCTATGATCGCCATGCCGTTCCATCCGTCCAATGTCTACACCATCGAGGATGTCAATGCCAACCTTGCAGATGTTCTCCACGATGTAGAGCAGCGCGCGCTGGTAAGCCTGGACGGTGCTGTGGATTACTCTCTTCAGGACAAGATCGTAAATGGTAAGCTTTATGTCGATCAGGGTATCATCGCAGGCTGTGCCGGCGGCGGTTTTGAAAATATCTGTGCTGCCGCAGACATCATCCGTGGCAAATACATCGGATCAGATGAGTTTACCTTCAGTGTTTACCCGGCAAGTACACCGATCTACATGGAACTTGTGAAAAATGGTGCGGTTGCTGACCTGATGGAAGCCGGTACGATCGTGAAGACAGCCTTCTGCGGACCGTGCTTCGGTGCAGGGGACACTCCGGCAAACAATGCATTTTCCATCCGTCACTCTACCCGTAACTTCCCGAACCGTGAAGGAAGCAAGCTGCAGAGTGGACAGATCGCATCTGTTGCCCTTATGGATGCACGTTCCATTGCCGCAACTGCTGCAAACAAAGGTTTCCTTACTCCGGCAACAGATTTTGATATTGAATACAAGAACCCGACCTACCACTTTGATTCCAGAATTTACGCCAACCGTGTATTTGACAGCCACGGCGTTGCTGATCCTTCGGTTGAGATCAAATTCGGACCGAACATCAAAGACTGGCCGGCAATGAGCGCTCTTCCTGAGAATCTGATCCTGAAGGTTGTATCTGAGATCCACGATCCGGTTACAACGACAGACGAACTGATCCCGTCCGGCGAGACTTCTTCTTATCGTTCCAACCCGCTTGGACTTGCTGAATTTGCACTTTCCAGAAAGGATCCTGCCTATGTAGGACGCGCGAAAGAGGTCCAGAAAGCCCAGAAAGCGATTGAAGCAGGTACTTGTCCACTGGATGTACTGGATGAATTAAAACCGGTGATGGCCGCAATCCAGAAGTCTTATCCGGAAGTCGGCAAAGGAAATATCGGTGTCGGAAGTACCATTTTCGCGGTCAAACCTGGTGATGGTTCTGCCCGTGAGCAGGCTGCTTCCTGCCAGAAGGTTCTCGGCGGCTGGGCGAATATCGCGAATGAGTACGCAACCAAACGTTACCGCTCGAACCTGATCAACTGGGGCATGCTTCCGTTTATTACCGAAGAGGAACACACAAAGCTTTCTTTCAGGAACGGTGACTATCTCTTCGTGCCGGATATCCGCAAAGCAGTAGAAGACAAAGCTTCCACGATCAAGGCTTATGTCGTAGGCGATGATCTGAAAGAGATCGATCTGAAACTCGGTGATCTGACGGATGCAGAACGTGAGATCATCCTCAAAGGATGTCTGATCAACTATTACAAAGGTTAATTTTTCTCAGAAAATGATATGATTTCAAAGGGACGGAAATTTTTCTGTCCCTTTTTGCAACACTTCCGACTTTTTTATACTCTTATATACAAAGAACCGATTTTGAGAGGAGGGACTTTATGATCGATGCAATTGCATTTAAAGAATTATATAAGACGGTTTATCAGGATCTGTATCGTTTTGCGCTCTGCATGATGCATCATCCGCAGGATGCAGAAGACGCCGTCAGTGAAGCCGTTCTTTCCGCCTATGAGAATATACATAAATTACGCAAAGAAGAAGCATTCCGTTCCTGGATCTTTCAGATTCTGGCAAATGTGTGCCGCCGGAAGTTAAAGAGCCGTGAACGGACCGAGACCGAGCTGAAAGAAGATCATGCTTCTGCCACATACTGTGACGGACTCTGCACAGATGTTGAGCGTGCTTTTCTTATTCTCGATGAAGACGATCAGCTGATCATCGGTTTATCCGTCTATGGCGGTTACAACAGTAAAGAGATCGGAGAAATGCTAAAAATGAACCCGAATACAGTCCGCTCCCGCAGAAAGCGTGCCCTCGAAAAGATGAGCTGGCTTCTGAAAGAGTAGGATAAAAGAGTAATAGGAGGTGTTTTATATGACAGATCACGAAAAAGAAATACTGGATAAAATAAAACAATCTACGGAAAAAACTCCTGTTCCGGAAAGCCTTGCGCCGGATCAGATTATGAAAATGCTGGAAGAGCATAACAACACTCAGGCTTCCGGACATATCCTGAAAAAGCATGGATTTTCCCGCGGCCACCGGATGCGCGGAGGACTTATTGCTGCCGCACTGGTACTGGTTGTCGGCATTGGAGCCCACATCCGCCAGCAGAATCTTTCTTCAGACTCAGCCACTTCTTCCGCAAAAGGCAGTTCTTCAATTGGTACATCCTCCGGTAAGCTTGCCTCTTCCGATACTTTAGAGACGGCAACCGATTATGATGAAGTCTACACATACCTGCAATCTTATCAGGATGAGTTGGATTCTTCATCTGTTACCGGTTCAACCGACAGCGGAATTGTCATGTATTCAACTAAAACAGCCGACAATGGTGCACGTACCGATAGTTCCAGCTCCTCTTCGGATTCTGCAACAGCCTCTGCACGTGCTGTGGATACTTCATTTTCCGATACCAACGTCCGCACAGAGGGTGTCGGTGAAGCAGACATTGTAAAAACGGATGGAAGTTATCTTTATACACTGAAAGCAAACTCACAGGAAATTTCCATTGTAGATATCCGGTCTGATCAGATGAAGGTTGTTTCCGGTATTTCGCTGAATGAGAATTTTCAGGCATCCGAATTTTACCTGAGTGATCAGAAGCTTTTTGTCCTTGGCAACATGCAGAACACGCAGGTTGATTCTGACAGTAAAACCTTGTACCGCGGCAGCTGTACCCGTATCCAGACTTATGATCTGGCAGATATCAACAATCCGAAATCCATCGGAACCGTGGATCAGAGTGGTTACTACCGCACTTCACGTTTTAAAGACGGATACCTGTATGTATTCAGTGACTATTATATTTACGATACGATCACCAAAAAAGATTATCCGTCCTATGTTCCGCTTGTTGGTGACAATCTTCTGAAGCAGTCGGATATCTATCTCCCAACGAACCATGCAGCAGACCAGTACCTTGTTGTCAGCTCTATTTCCGCTTCCAGTCCGGATAAGGCAGCAGACCAAAAAGCAGTCATGTCTGAGAATGGTGAAATCTATGTGAGTGAGAACAACATTTATATTTACGAATATACGAACAGCAGTATCCTCGCAGATAATCTTGCGGCAAAGAATCAGACGATCCTCCGCAAGCTGTCTTACAATAAAGGAAAACTTTCCGGCTCTGCCCAGGGCAAAGTAAAAGGATATCTGAACGATTCCTTCAGCATTGATGAGTATGACAATACGCTGCGACTGGTGACAACGATTACGCACAATGCCGGAAGCTCTTCACAGTCCAATGCAGTCTATGTGCTGGATGCAGATTTGAAAACAATCGGTAAAATCGAAGATCTTGCCAAAGATGAACAGGTCTATTCCGCAAGATTTTTGGGCGATACCGGTTACTTTGTAACTTATGAACAGACAGATCCTTTATTTTCCGTAGACTTTTCCGATCCGGAGAATCCGAAGATCCTTGGCAAGCTGAAAATTCCCGGCTTTTCGGAATACCTGCATTTTTACAGTGATAACCTGCTTCTTGGCATCGGTATGGATACCGATGAAAATGGCATTACAAACGGGGTAAAGATCTCCATGTTTGATATCAGTGATCCTTCGGATGTGAAGGAAGTCAGCAAGTACACCCTGGATCAGTACTATTACTCGGATGTCTTTTCTGACTACCGTGCAGCACTGGTTGATCCGGAAAAGAATCTGATCGGCTTTCCGCTTTCCGGATCTGCCAACCAGTATGTGATCCTTTCTTACGATAAAGATCAGGGCTTCCAGGTACAGATGCAAGAGGAGGTCAACGGTAATTCTTATCTTGGAACCCGCGGTGTGTATGCAAACGACAAGTTCTATGTGATCAATGGAAATGCAATTGAGGCATACCGGATGGGAGACTATGTGAAGATAGATGATCTGCTGCTGTAGCGCAGATTTGCAGCCGGAGCTGCCGCTCCGCATACTTTGTACACCATCCCACCTCATTGTATACACCTAAATCGTATATAATCGAGTAGGCTGACTCCTACTCGATTCTTATACTTTGTACATCATCTCGCTTAACAGCTCGATGATGTACATTCGCCAAATGCAGATCCTTGTGCAAGCACAAATCTGCACTTGGCTCATCGTATACACAAAAACAGGTGCCCACTTGGATATATCACTAAGATATACTTACGTGGACACCTGTTTTATATTTTCATTTACCTGTTATTCTACACCGTTAAAGCAGTAGGTACATACCTGGCATGCATCAATCCCGATTGATTTGATCAGATCATCCAGTCTGTGATAACGAAGTGAAGTGAAATTCTGTCTCTTACGGATTTCCTCCAGCATTGCTGCATACCGGTCACTGTTCGGATCCGCATATTCACTCAGTACATTGACATCATTGTCGCCTTCCCACTCACGGATGATCCTTCTTGTGATCAAATCCAGATCTGATTTGGAACGGGAGAAGTTCAAATATTTGCATCCGTACAAAAGCGGTGGACATGCCGGGCGGACATGCACTTCTTTTGCGCCACTCTGATACAGGAACTCTGTCGTCTCACGGAGCTGTGTGCCACGCACGATAGAATCATCGATCAGCAGCAGGCTCCTGTCTTCGATCAGACTATGTACCGGGATCAGTTTCATTCTGGCGATCAGATTACGCTGACTCTGTGTTGTCGGCATGAAGGATCTTGGCCAGGTCGGAGTATATTTGATAAATGGTCTTGCATACGGAATACCTGATTCATTTGCATAACCTATCGCATGAGCAATACCCGAATCCGGAACTCCTGCAACAATATCCACGTCGATCGAATGGTCATCTCTCTGTGCTAAAAGCTTTCCACAGTTGTAACGCATTTCTTCTACACCAACCCCTTCATAAGAAGAAGTAGGATATCCATAGTATACCCACAGGAACGAACAGATTCTCATCTTTTCACATGCAGGACTTACAGTCTCCACAGATTCCGGTGTCACGTAGACGATTTCTCCAGGTCCCAGCTCTTTGTAATCTGTGTATCCAAGGTTGATATATGCAAAGCTTTCAAAGGAAACGCAGTATGCATTCTCTTTCTTTCCGATCACAACCGGTGTACGTCCGAGAAGGTCTCTGGCTGCATAAATTCCATTCTCTGTCAGAAGCAGAAGTGTCATCGAGCCTTCAACTACTGACTGCACATAACGGATTCCCTCAACAAACGAATCCTTTTTACAGATCAATGCCGCAACCAGCTCTGTAGAATTGATCTGTCCATTGGTCATAGACTGAAAATGTGTATGTCCATTTTCATAAAGATTCCGAATCAGCTGATCCGCATTATTGATCTTACCTACTGTCGTAATTCCAAAGCACCCCAGATGCGACTGGATCAGAATTGGCTGTGGATCATAATCTGAAATACATCCAATTCCAATATTTCCCTTCATTGTATCAACATCTTTCTCAAATTTTGTACGGAACGGCGAATTTTCAATATTATGAATTGCTCTCTTCCAGCCATCACTTCCGTAAGTAGCCATACCTCCGCGGCGGGTTCCAAGATGCGAATGATAATCTGTTCCATAAAAAAGATCCAGATTACATGCTTCTTTTGATGCAACGCCAAAAAATCCTCCCATATCTGTAGGTCTCCTTTCTTTATCCCAATGCCATAGCCTGTATTTTTCATCTATTTTTTAGTGTATCATGCATTTATGGGCGGAAACAATAGCAAAACCCCGAATATATTGCAAATGGCTATAACTATTTCTAATCGTATTTATAATTGTTTGAATTTTCTGATATATATATTACAATTTCAGTTCTTTCTAATTTTATTAAAATTATTTTAAAATTATATTGACAAATAAGTATTTGGGTGTTATTATTAAGTCAATCCAAAAGAAAAGAAGTTCCTGACGAGAAAGGGAATTTCAAAAAGATATTTTTTTAATCTGTTACATAGTTTCATATATACTCGCCAAGAGTATAAGATGAAGAACCAGATCAGAAAAGGGTAACAAGAATAATTGTTATTTGAAGGTTAGAAAGTTTTAAAAAAGCAACTATACATTTTGGTTATGAGCGTTTTGTAAGTGGAGTGTGTAGAGAACAATTTTTAAAATTGATAATTTATAATAATAAGAGAAAATTGATATCTGACTTCTGAACAGAAAAAAGTATAAGAGAAAAAGAATATCCGGATAAAATTTTGGAACGAGAACGAAAGGAAGGAGGCTTTGACCGTTGGATATTTCATCATCTAAAACTCAATATGTTAATGGTATGGCAAATGTAAATTCCTGTGAGATGAGCCTTAACCATAGATTATAATCCGGTAAGAGAAAAGTTAATGATAAAAAAGGTCGGAGTAGTAGATAAACCGGAAGCGATTATAAGATATAAAAAGATTCAGCATTTGTTGACATATTGAAGTAAATACCACAGTAATTCAAGATCAGAAGATGTGTAAAGAAACATTCATTGATAAGTAATTTAACAGTGACGAGAAAGCTGATAAATACCAAAATTGGATTACCTGATTATATAAAATAACGAACGATCAGAATTGATCAAAATCGATTCATATGATTTCATTTTTATAAATTTTATAAAATCTGAATATCATATGAAATGCTCAAAGAACTTACAGGAATAAGAATTACTTAATTCCTCCGATATAAAAATAAAAATTACAATTGAATATTCCGAGACAGCCATTCAAAAGATGGCTGTCTCCTTTTTTTCTGTTACCAGCTCCCAATTTGTGAATTTTTTGTAATATTTTTTTAACATTTCTGAAAAATATCAGCCGTAATTTTTGACATTGACAACGCTCTATGATACACTTAGTAAGTAAAATTATAAGACTTTTGTTTTCCGTTTCTGGTACAAAAGTCAGACTTACTGAGGAAAAGTAAAATAATTAATAATAATCATATGAGGTGAGAAACGTTGGATAAATATGAATATCGCGCAAAGACAGAGCAGATGCTTGCGTATGCCGAACAGAAGTCTTACCAGAAAGCGATGTCGATTGCAGATACGATCGACTGGCGTAAAGTAAAAAATACCGCCATGCTCTCTACCGTAAGCGAAATCTATGAAAATGCGGGGGAACTTGGTAAAGCACGTGATACCTTATTTATTGCGTATGATAAAGCACCTTCCAGCAGAAAGGTTGTATACCGCCTGGGAATTATTTCTCTGAAGCTGGGACATTTCGATGAAGCAGCTGATTGCTACGAAGAATTTGTCAAGCTTGCTCCGAAAGATCCAAACCAGTACATTCTCCGGTATAAGATCTTAAAAGCACAGAAAGCGCCAGTCAAAGAACAGATTGAAGCTCTTGAAGATTTCAAGCATTCTGAATACGTTGAAAAATGGGCATATGAACTTGCCAGATTATACGCTGAAGCCGGTATGACTTCCGAATGTCTTGATGAATGTGATGATCTGATTCTCTGGTTCAGCGAAGGTACTTATGTATACCAGGCAATGGAACTTAAAATGAAATACAAACCGCTGACTCCACTTCAGCAGGAAAAATACGATCATCGAAATGATGGTATCGGCCGTAAGGATTCTTCCAAGAGAAAACCTTCCTTCCGAAAATCCAAAGAACGTCCGGCACCGAATCCACGAATTGCAGACAAGGTCCGCAAAGATGTACATGTCACAGACAGTATTGATCTTCCGGATCTTCCAGAGCCAATGGCCCGGACACATGCTTCCGAACCAGAAGCTGAGTCACAGCCAAAAACCCGGATTCGAAGCACTTCCGATATTTCCACAACCATTTCCGGTGCTTCCCTTTCAGATGCCCTGAAAGCCGGTGTTGCCGTTGCAAGTGGTGCAGTTGCTCCTGAATCTGCTTCAGACGATTCACAGATGACCGGTAAGATGAAGATTGAAGAAATTCTTGCCAACTGGGAAGCAACCCAGCGTGAAAATGCAAAGATTCTTGAAAAGAGCCAGGAGGAAGCTGAGAAAGAAAAAGCCCTGCGCGAGAAGAAGAAAGAAGAAGAAGAGGAAGTTCTTGGAGCTACAAAACCAATCCTTTCTGATGATATCCGCAAACTGATGGAACAGCTTGAAAATGGTGAAGAGCCTGAAATCACCGATGAAGATGCTGAAGATTTCGTTGATGATGAAGAAGATGAAGCGACTGAAAGCCCGGAAGATTCATCCAAAGAAGCTTCAGACACTGACGAGGAAGATCCGGAAGAAAATGATTTTGAAGAAATCGTTGACTCCGAAGAAGATGATGAATCGGATGCGGTTTACGATGAAGAAGCTGAATACGAGGATGAGGATGATTCCGAGTATGATGACGACGAGGAATACGAGGATGAAGATGATTCCGAGTATGACGACGACGAGGAATACGAGGATGAAGACGAAGATGACTACCAGATCGATGATGAATTAGATGAAGATCATAAAGAGGATTTTGATTTTGAAAAAGAATCTGCTCTCGATATCGATGATCATGATTCTGACGAAGATGATGGTGATTTTGCAGACCTTGATTCCTTTGAAGATGAAGAAGAATTAGATAGCAGTGATGATTATCTTGATCTTGAATTTGACGAGAAACCGGCTCCTGAGCCAAAGAAAGAAACTTCAAACTCAGCGCCAACTCCTGATATTGACGAAGTTCTTGAAATCGAAGAACCGTCAGAAGATGAAATCACCGAACGCATGGGTAAATTCGATACCGGATTCGTTGTACAGGGTCGTTACGATCTGAGTGCAACAAGTGAGATCGGACTGAAGCTTGGACTTACTGAAGAGCAGAAGCAGCTGTTCTCTTACTTCGTACCGATCCGTGGTGTCAGTGAACAGCTTGTTGAAATCCTTGATAACGACAAACGTTGCCGTAACCGTTATGGAACTTCCCGCACAGGCAACATCCTGATCCTTGGCCGCAAGGGAAGCGGAAAAACAGTCCTCGCAGTTGATATTGTAAAAGCAATCCAGAAACAGCGCAGACTCAAACAGGGTAAAGTTGCAATCGTAACCGGTGATTCTCTGAACAAAAAGGACATCGGAAGTATCATCGATAAGCTGAACGGTGGCGCACTGATCATCGAAAAAGCTTCCAAGATGAATGACAGAACCATCCGTGAACTGAATGATATGATGGATGAACAGACCGGCGAACTTCTCTTCCTTCTGGAAGACCAGAAGAAACCGCTGGAAAGAATGTTTGCATCCCATCGCGAATTCAAACGTAAATTTACTTCCAGACTGGAGCTTCCGGTATTCATCAATGATGAGCTGGTAACATTCGGTCAGACATATGCGAAAGAGAATGGATACAAATTGGATGAGATGGGAATCCTTGCACTGTACAGCCGTATCGATGTAATGCAGAGAGAAGATCATGCAGTATCAGTTGCTGAAGTAAAAGAGATCATGGATGAAGCAATTTCACATTCCCAGAAAGCAAATGTAAAACATCTTGTGAAACGGGTATTTGGAAGAAGCACTGATAATTCAGACCACATCATCCTGAAAGAAGATGATTTTAAATCATAAGATTTCTACAAAGAACGCGCTTCCGGCGCGTTCTTTTGTATATGCAGACCAAACCGGTAACTATAAACAAAGAGTTTTAGACATCTTACATAAGAAGTGTATAAGTTGTCCAAAACTCTTTCTTTTTATCGCTATTTCTAGTATAATATTCCTAAATATCTTTGATAGAAGGTGAATGGGATGGCAGTAAAAAAAACAACAGCACAACAGACCAACACGACCCACAAGACGGCCGTAAAAAAATCTACTGTAAAAAAACCGGCAGCTGCTAAAACTGCTGCTAAAAAGTCTACAGCTAAAAAGTCTGTAAAAACTGTAACAAAAGATAAACCCGTTGATTACAGAATCGGCGAATTAGATCAATATTTATTCGGACAGGGAACCCATTATGAAATCTATAAAAAAATGGGTGCACATTTTGTAAAAGATGGCAAAAAATCCGGCGTATATTTCGCAGTATGGGCTCCACATGCCAGATCAGTTTCCGTAATCGGTGAATTCAACGGCTGGAGTGAAGATGCAAACGTTATGAAGCGTCAGGAACCGCTTGGAATCTATACCGCATTTGTTCCGGAAGCACAGCTCGGACAGCTTTACAAGTACTGTATCGAGACACAGACCGGAGATAAGCTTTACAAAGCTGATCCATTTGCGAACAGTGCAGAGTTGAGACCGGGAACTGCCTCAAGGATTGCTGATATCTCCCATTTAAAATGGAGTGACAGTGTCTGGATGAAGCACCGGGCAGAATGGGATTTCCATTCCTCACCGATTTCCATTTATGAAGCACATATCGGTTCCTGGATGCGCCATCCGGGACGTGAAGATGAGGGGTTCTACAGCTACCGTGAATTTGCGCATGCAGCTACAGACTACATAAAAAAGATGGGGTATACTCATATCGAACTGATGGGAATTTCAGAATACCCATTTGACGGCTCCTGGGGATATCAGGTGACCGGATATTATGCTCCGACCTCCCGTTATGGTACGCCGGAAGATTTCGCATATATGATCAATTATTTCCATAAGAATAAGATTGGCGTAATCCTTGACTGGGTACCGGCACATTTTCCACGCGATGCACACGGACTCGCTGATTTTGACGGCACAGCTACCTTTGAATATGCAGATCCTAAGAAAGGGGAACATCCTGACTGGGGAACCAAGATCTTCGATTATGGTAAAGCAGAAGTTAAGAACTTCCTGATCGCCAACGCACTGTTCTGGATCGAACATTATCACATCGATGGTCTCCGCGTAGATGCTGTTGCTTCCATGCTGTATCTTGATTACGGTAAAGAAGACGGTCAGTGGATCGCCAACAAATACGGCAGCAATGAGAATCTGGAAGCAATCGAATTTTTCAAGCATCTGAATTCCGTTACTACCGGACGTAACCCTGGCGCACTGATGATCGCAGAAGAATCCACTGCATGGCCAAAAGTAACAGGCAAACCGGAAGATGATGGTCTTGGATTCAGCCTGAAGTGGAACATGGGATGGATGCATGACTTTACCGAATACATGAAGCTGGATCCATATTTCCGCAAAGGCGACCACTACGGTATGACATTTGCCTTAACCTATGCATACAGCGAGAATTATATTCTTGTATTATCACATGATGAAGTGGTACATCTAAAATGCTCTATGCTCAATAAGATGCCTGGTCTTGGATTTGAGAAATTCGCCAACCTGAAGGTCGGTTATGCTTTCATGATGGGACATCCTGGAAAAAAACTTCTCTTCATGGGACAGGATTTCGGACAGCTCCGCGAGTGGAGCGAGGCGCGTGAGCTTGACTGGTATCTCCTTGCAGAGCCGGAGCATCAGGCACTCCAGAATTTCTACCGTGACCTGCTGCATCTTTACACACACAACAAAGCCATGTATGAACAGGATACCTGCATGGAAGGCTTTGAGTGGGTCAATGCAGATGACAGCTCACGAAGTATTTACAGCTTCATCCGTCATTCAAAGGGCGCAAAAAAGAACCTTTTATTCGTATGTAACTTCACACCGATCGAACGACCGGAGTACCGTGTCGGCGTACCACGCGGCAAACAGTACCGCCTGGTACTGAACAGTGATGAATTGCAGTATGGCGGAAGCGGAAAAGCCCGCCCGGCAGTATATAAAGCAAAGAAACAGGAATGTGATGGAAGACCATATTCATTTGGTTACGATCTTCCGCCATACGGTGTTGCTGTATTCGAATTTTAACATAGCAAGTCAATGCAATCTGCGCAAAATATTCATCATACGAATAATTGATTCCACCAATTATTTTCTTAGCATTTCCCGGATTCGTTCTTCCAGAGTTTCTTCTGGAAGAACTCCGGTTGTATATCCACAGATTTTTCCATCTCTGTACACCACAAACGTCGGTACGATCTCAATGCCTATATACTCTGCAATCTCTTTCGATATATCAATATCAATCTTATAAAAAATCCATTTTCCCTGATACCGGCTGGCAATCCTTTCCACAACAGGATACATCATTCCGCACTTTGGACACCATGATGCGTAAAACTCCACAATTACCGGCATCCTCTGCTTTCCGACTGTATTTTCATAATCCTTCGTGATCAATGCGATACCCATACACTTTCCTCATTTCTGCCATCTCAGGCTATGTAAAAAGGACTGGATTAGTGGCATCCACATTTCGGGTTTAAGATTTTATAGACTTCCTGAAAAGAATTTCTGAAACAGATCAGCTTTTTATTAAATCTTGGATTCTTATAGCAAAACCCCCGCATACAATTCTGAAAATGATGCTTTTTCCGCATATCGGTTCCTTCCTGATTTCCTCTTTCTACAATATATGCAAAAAGACAGCCGATGTGCGGATTGCTCCGTATCTGCTGTCTCTTATATTGCCAGGAATCATCTTACGCACTCAGCGCCTTTATGATCTGCCTGTTGCATTTTATTCAATTGTCTTACTGGCGCATTGCGATCAGTTTATGGATCGGATGTCCCTGCCCGGAAAATTTCTCCTCGTACTCAGTCATAACATTCCCTCTGCTGAGTGTCGGATCATTGTGAAGATCATAGGTCTTCGCCAGAAGTACCCAGCCTGCCAACTCCACCTGCTCCAGTGAAAAGTCAAACAGCTCTCTGTTGTCTGTCTTAAATTCAACGACTCCGTCAAAGGCAAGGATCTTGTCATACCGCTCAAAAAACTGCTTGGAAGTAAGTCTGCGCTTTGCATGACGTGCTTTCGGCCACGGATCTGAAAAATTCAGATAAATCTTGTCAATTTCTCCGACAGCAAAAACCTCCGGCAGATTTGTCGCATCCATACAGATAAAACGAATATTGTTGACATCCTTGTATTCCTCGTCATTGTCAAAGCGTTCCAGCGCCCGAAGCAGTACGCTTGAATAACGTTCGATACCGATATAGTTGATGGATGGATTCTCCTTTGCAAGCGTCAGAAGAAACTGTCCTTTTCCCATCCCGATCTCAATATGGATCGGATTCTCCGGATTCTGAAAAGTCTCTTTCCAGGTGCCGCGATATCTGGTCTCATTTTTAATTACAAGGGGATGAGCTGTCAGATAAGCATCTGCTGCTACACTGTCATTGTAATCTCCATACTCGAAGGTGACACTAAAGCCGGCTGACTCGAGTGTGCTCTTT
>ENA-ORCP01001046-ORCP01001046.1-human-gut-metagenome-genome-assembly--contig:-NODE-1046-length-24409-cov-5.372514_pt1 | contig 24409 bp, 16 predicted proteins | sample MGYA00242990_ERZ507991 | MGnify/ENA primary metagenome ERZ507991 (study PRJEB26167, sample SAMN06115496) | human gut metagenome | host: Homo sapiens | place: China:Henan | collected 2015-05-07... | reverse complement strand
GTATTTGGAATTACACTTACGGGTAATATTTTTTAATGTTTCTTTATAACAAGATAAAGCTGTTTTTTGTAATATATGACAAGCCTGCCTTCAATACTTTATTTTCTTTTAAGGAATAATGGCATGGATTTTGTTAGATATATGACGAGAGTTTATTACATTTGCACTATCATAGTACATTATTATAATATGAAAAATAACTATTCAAAGAGATTAATGGACGTTATTGAATATAGCCGTGAAGAAGCAGCTAGGCTTCAGAACAGTTATATTGGACCGGAACACTTAATGCTTGGAATTATCCGCGACGGCGAAGGGAAAGCCGTGCAGGCCCTGCGCGAACTAAATGTCGACGAATGGGATATCAAAAGAAAGATCGAACAGGAAATTAAAAATACAATCGATGCCGAAGATGCTGTCCAGCATGATATCGCTATTAGTAAAACAACCGAGCGCGTACTGCGTATGAGTATGCTTGAATCGCGCTTGTTCAAGAAAAAAGAAACCGGAACGGAACATTTGCTTCTGGCCATTTTGAAAGAAGAGTTTAATGTTGCGGCAAAGGTGCTGAACGAAGCGGGCATAACGTATCGCAGTATATATAATTACCTGATAAGCGGCACAGGTTTGAAGCACATGGATGATTTTATTGGAAAAGAAGATGCCGAACATTTTGAAGGAATCAGTGATGGCTACACCGATGATGATGAAGACGATGACGATGATTACTCTTCCCGCCGGGAGTCTCCCCGCTCCTCTTCCGGAGCCGGCTCTGCACAACCAAAATCACCAAACGACACGCCTGTATTGGACAACTTCGGTACAGATATGACGCGTGCGGCCGCTTTTCTTCCGGCTTATTTCTGTGCTTTATATTGGAAGAAAGCTACTAAACAAGGCGTCATGGCAAGTCTTTGGGTGGGAACAATCGGCAGTCTGTTTGCTCTTGTATTTCTTCATCAGAAAGAATCTGCGGCATTGGGTATCTGTAAAGCGTTATTCGGGCGGGATGTGTTGATTACCACTTATCCTTTCCCTGTGATTGACCCGATATTATTTGCCTTACCATTATCTGTATTGGCTATTGTCGTAATCAGTCTGATGACCTATAGGAAATAAGTATTAGGTATTACACCTAATACTTAATACTTTATCTCATGCTTTTATTTTCTTTTTGTAGGATTCGTAGCGCGACATAATATCTCGAACGAAATTGTAAGTCTCGATGCCACGGAAATATCCGTTTTTGCAGACAGGATCGGTGAAGTATTCTTGATTGCTTTTAAGTAAGATGAAGTTTTCTACATTATCTTTCCATACTAATTTGTTCTTCCCGTATTTTTCGGCTAGTGCCATTGCATCATATATATGTCCCAAACCGGCGTTGTAAGATGCCAGGATAAAATTGAGCCGTTCCTGTTTGTCGGGAATCATGCTGAAACTCCGGTCGGTGGCGGTAATATATTTAATAGCCGCTTTCACACTTTCCTCCGGATTCTGCTCTTTGCCGGGAGGTACTCCCATTGCACGTGCTGTGGCAGGCATTAACTGCATGAGTCCTTTGGCACCTGCCCAAGATACAGCGGTAGTGTCAAAATTGGATTCTGTATACGCTAATGATGCAAGCATGCGCCAGTCCCAGCCGATGTCTTTGGAATACTTCTTGAATAAATGGTCATAATGAGATATCTTTCCTTCTTTTAAGGAGAGGATAGGAGAGTGCGGCATCATTTTACTATTCTCAAAATAACGTTTCATACTCGCTGTGTAAGCAGGAGAAGTCATGTTTTCCTGATGCCATTGGGTAGCGGCGGCTGCCAGCTCGGGGCTGTCTTTTCGTACCGCCCACGAAGAACGTTGATCGAAACTGATGGACAGGCCGATATTTAAATTGGGATAATAGGTCTTATTAAGTCTGGCTAAATCATTGTCGGCCACCGTATACAGAATTTTTCCTTGCGCTACTTGCGTAATCAAGTCCTCAATAGTGATACTGTCATTGGTGACTTCATGAATCCGGATACCTCCTCCTAATTCACTATTCAGATTGACGAGGCGGTCATAATATTTCCCTGGTTTTACGTATATATCTTTTCCGACCAGTTCGGTTACATCTTTCAACGGCTTCTGTTTTCCTCTTCCTTGCTGAACAATTACCTGGTGAGTAATTACATCTTCGCCACAATAAAGAAGACTGTCTTTCCACTCTTTGGTGATTGGCAGATTATAGGCAATCATGTCTCCTTCGCCTGCCAATAATTTTTGGATCATTTCGTCGACGCTGTTGGCTACTTCAATCCTAAGTTTTAGTCCCAGGCTTTTGGCAAACTGTTCACTAAGTTCATATTGGAACCCCATTTCTTGTCCCCGGTAAATGAAATAGGAAGTAGAGCTATATAATGTCAATACAACGAGTTCGCCACTATCTTTTATTTGTGGAAGATCACGCGCTGTCTCATCCATCTTGTTATGATGCTTATTCCGGCATCCGAGCATACAACAAAATAGAATAAGAAATAAAGGAATACTCAGTGTCTTGACATTCATTTCTTAATTTTTAATTTTCAATTTTTAATTCTTAAGGTGCTTCTTGATGTACATAGTCAGTATATCAATAGCTACCCTATTACTGCCTCCTTCCGGTACAATAAGGTCGGCATATCGTTTGCAAGGTTCGATAAATTGCAGGTGCATAGGTTTTAAAACCCGTGTATAGCGTTCCATTACAGCTTCGGCAGTACGTCCGCGCTCAATGACATCTCTCTGAATGACACGAATCAGGCGTTCGTCGGGATCGGCATCAACAAATATTTTGAGGTCCATCATATTGCGCAGCTTTTTATCACATAAGGCAAGGATTCCTTCAATGATAACCACCTCACGAGGTTCGATATGAATGGTTTCGGGCTGGCGCGTGCATGTGAGATAAGAATAGGTGGGCTGTTCGATACTCTTCCCTTCTTTCAGCGTCATGACATGCTTGGATAGCAGACTCCATTCAAAAGCATCCGGATGGTCAAAATTGATATTCTGGCGTTCTTCAACCGGGACATGACTACTGTCTTTGTAGTATGAATCCTGTGGTAAGAGTACTACTTCTCCTGCAGGGAGACTTTCTATAATTTTCCGTACGACGGTGGTCTTTCCGGAGCCCGTTCCGCCTGCTATTCCTATAATTAACATCTCTTTAAATGTATATTTGAACCAAATAGAGTATTTTTGCATTACTATTAATGTGGTAAACGCATTAACAAGACAAATATAGAAACAATTCATTAAAATAACAACGTAATGGTAAAACACATTGTATTATTTAAGTTAAAAGACGAAGTTCCTGCTGAAGAGAAACTGGTAGTCATGACTAAATTCAAGGAAGCGATAGAAGCTCTTCCTGCTAAAATTTCTGTAATTCGCAAAGTGGAGGTCGGATTGAATATGAATCCTGGTGAAACATGGAATATTGCGCTTTACAGTGAGTTTGATACACTAGAAGATGTTAAATTCTACGCAACACATCCCGACCACGTAGCTGCCGGAAAGATTCTGGCTGAAACGAAGGAGAGCCGTGCGTGCGTAGACTATGAATTATAAACCCCAAAAATAAAGATGAGAAAAATAATTTCTTTCCTGCTTTTAAGCTTTGTTGTATATGCATTGCAAGCGCAGATCAAAGATCCGGTAAAGTTTAAAACAGAGCTGACACCTCTCTCCGATACGGAGGCAGAGGTGGTGTTTACAGCTACCATTGATAAAGGTTGGCATGTTTATTCTACCGATCTGGGAGATGGCGGCCCTATTTCCGCAACATTCAATGTTGATAATAAATCGGGTGTCGAGCTTGTAGGCAAACTGAAGCCTGTAGGCACAGAAGTATCTACTTTCGATAAATTGTTCGAAATGAAGGTACGCTATTTCGAGAATACAGCAAAGTTTGTGCAGAAAGTAAAATTCACGGGTGGAGCTTACGCAATCGAAGGTTATCTGGAATATGGAGCTTGTGATGACGAGAGTTGTCTGCCTCCTACTCAGGTGCCGTTTAAGTATTCCGGAGTAGCAAAAGCCGGAAATGCCGCTGCAACGAAAACAGAGCAACCGGAGCAAAAGGTAGCGGATAAGCAAAAAGAAGAACCCGTGCCTGCTGCTACGAAAGATTCTTCTGCGATGATGGAACTGGTGTCTGCAACTACAACCGAAGCTGCTACGGATATTCAGCCTGCTGTTGCATCGGGTGATCTTTGGAAACCGGTAATCAGTGATTTACAAGCCTTAGGAGAAGAACATGGTCAGGAAGACATGTCCTGGATATATATATTCATAACAGGTTTTCTGGGTGGATTATTGGCATTGTTTACCCCTTGTGTATGGCCGATTATTCCGATGACAGTCAGTTTCTTCTTAAAACGTAGTAAAGACAAAAAGAAAGGAATTCGTGATGCGTGGACATACGGTGCATCTATCGTAGTGATTTATGTGGCATTGGGCTTGGCTATTACTTTGATTTTCGGAGCCAGTGCATTAAACGCTTTATCTACCAATGCTATTTTCAACATTCTCTTCTTCCTGATGCTGGTGATTTTTGCTGCTTCATTCTTTGGAGCGTTTGAAATCAGGCTGCCGTCGAAGTGGGGAAATGCAGTAGATAGCAAAGCTGAATCTACGACCGGATTGCTAAGTATTTTCCTGATGGCTTTCACGCTTTCATTGGTATCTTTCTCTTGTACAGGTCCGATTATCGGCTTCCTGCTGGTACAGGTATCTACAACAGGAAGCGTAGTTGCTCCGGCAATCGGTATGTTAGGATTTGCCATCGCTTTGGCATTGCCGTTTACACTCTTCGCCCTGTTCCCGTCTTGGCTGAAATCGATGCCAAAGTCCGGCGGATGGATGAATGTTATCAAGGTTACGCTGGGTTTCCTCGAATTAGCATTTGCACTTAAATTCTTGTCAGTTGCTGATTTGGCTTATGGTTGGAGATTGCTTGATCGCGAAACATTCCTGGCTTTATGGATTGTCATCTTTGCTTTGCTTGGATTCTACCTGTTGGGCAAGATCAAATTCCCGCACGATGACGATGATAATAAGGTGGGAGTAACCCGCTTCTTTATGGCGTTAATCTCTTTAGCATTTGCCGTATATATGGTTCCCGGTTTGTGGGGAGCACCATTGAAAGCCGTATCTGCATTTGCTCCGCCTATGCAGACGCAAGATTTCAATCTGCATAAGAATGATGTACACGCGAAATTCGATGACTATGATTTAGGAATGGAATATGCCCGTCTGAACGGAAAACCGGTTATGCTCGACTTTACCGGATATGGTTGCGTAAACTGCCGTAAGATGGAAGCAGCGGTATGGACTGACCCGAAAGTGAGTGATTTGATTAATAACGACTACGTATTGATTACACTTTATGTAGATAATAAAACTCCGTTGACTGAACCTGTGAAGATTATCGAAAACGGTACAGAACGTACTTTGCGTACTGTCGGCGATAAATGGAGCTATCTGCAACGTGTGAAATTCGGAGCTAATGCCCAGCCTTTCTATGTATTGCTGGACAATCAGGGTAAACCGTTGAATAAGTCGTATGCTTATAACGAAGATATTCCTAAGTATATTGAATTCTTACAGACCGGATTGGAGAATTATAAGAAAGGAAAATAACGATTTCTCCGATAATGACCAATCTTGGATAATGAATAAAAAAGCGGTCTCATCTTTTCGATGAGGCCGCTTTTTGAATAGAATAAATTGAAATTTTAGCGAAAATTACATGGGTACTTCTATTAATAGAAGTTGGGTTCCTTTTAATATATGTATCGGGAATTCTTTTGTATCCCAAACACCGATACCATCACGTTTGGACAGCCGTTCTTCCGCCACTGTGATTTCTCCTTCAAGTACGAAGATATATACTCCGTTACCTTCCTGATGCATCTTATATTCGATTGTTTTTTCCGTATCGAAGCTTCCCATAGAGAACCATGCATCTTGTTTGATAGAAGCGGGAGTCTTCCCGTTCGGAGACAGGATTAACGCCAGTTCATTTGGTTTCAGGAGCGGACGAATATCGAAGTTGTTATACTCCGGTTTGGTGTTTTCAACTCGTGGAAATACCCATATCTGCAGGAATTCCAGTTGTTCTTTATCACTGCCATTGTATTCACTGTGATAAATGCCACTACCTGTACTCATAACCTGAATATCACCTGGAGTGATGGTTTTAGTGTTTTGTACACTGTCACCATGTTTCAGGTATCCTTTTAGGGGGATGGAAATCACTTCCATATTTTTATGCGGATGTGTATCGAATCCCATAGACGGGTCTACACTGTCATCGTTCAGCACTCGTAATGCTCCGAAATGAATTCTTTCCGGATTATAATAGTTGGCAAAACTGAATGTGTGATGGGTCTTGAGCCAGCCGTGATTAAAATAGCCTCTTGATGAAGCTCTGTCGATTACTTTTTTCATAATCTTCCTTTCTTTTTTAATAGAACTTTGTTGTGCATCTTATTTGCACTTTACTATCAGTAATAACAAAGGAAAGGAGAATAAAGTTCTCGGCGATGATTAATCATAGAAGTTCTTTACTCCATTGCTGTTATTACTTTATTTCGAAAAAGGTTTCCGGTCCGCTTTGACTATCAGTGCCGATTCTTATTTTGAACTTACCTGGTTCCACCTCTTTTTTCATATTAATATTCCAAAAGCTCAGTTCGTATGAGGAGAGTTCGAATACTACCATTTTTTCTTCATTTGGACTTAACTCTATCCTTTTAAACCCTTTTAGTTCCTTTACCGGGCGAGTGACGGAACCGAAAAGATCCGATACATAGAGTTGAACTACTTCTGTCCCTTTATATTGCCCTGTATTTTTCACTTTGACGCTAATTGAAAGCGTATCGTTCGGAGTGAGTACGGTGTGGTCTATTTTTAAATCGGAATATTCGAAAGATGTGTATGACAGACCATATCCGAATGGGAATAAAGGTTGTGCTCCTAAATCGAGATAATAAGAGGAGTGCCCTAATACTGACTGTTTGGCATTTAAAGGTATTTCGTCTAAAGACTTTTCTTTTCCTGTAGCCGGACGCCCGGTATTGGTGTGATTATAGTAAATGGGAATTTGTCCTGTTGCTTTTGGAAAAGTAACGGGTAGTTTGCCGCTAGGTGTAGTCTTACCAAATAAAATATCTGCCAGTGCGTTACCGCCCATCGTTCCGGGATGCCAAGCATATAATACAGCATCGGATAGGTTTAGCTCCTCATTGATAATCAATGGGCGTCCGGCCATGATAACTGTAATGAGCGGCTTATTTGTTCTGCTTAATATTTTGATAAGTTCGGATTGTGCTCCTTGTAGCTTTATGTCAGCCAAACAATGCGCTTCGCCTGACAGGATGGCTTCTTCACCGATAAAAGCTATAATGGCATCTACTTGGCTTGCTTTTGCCAATACCTTATTGAAATTCATCTTATTTTTATCTCTGCTGTACTCCAGACCTTTCACAAAATGAATTTCCACTTTGTCGCCATACATTTCACGCAGTGCTTTTACAGGAGTTTGTGTTTTCTCTGTTTCTCCGTCCATTGTCCAGGTTCCGAGTTGATCGTGAGGAGCATCGGATAATGGCCCTACTATCAGGATACTTTTTATTTTCGGAGATAGCGGTAATGTGCGGTTCTCATTTTTCAATAGGACGACAGATTCTTCCGCAATCTTTTTTGCAATAGCCAGATGCTTGTCCGAATAGGTTTCTTTTTTCTTATTAATATCAGTGTAAGGATTGTCAAACAGTCCGAGCCTGAACTTTAATCTTAGTACATTTCGCACCGCATTGTCCAATGTCTCTTCGGTAATTATCCCCTTGGCGATTAATTCCTCTATATTCTGAATAAAGGCTTTGGAAGACATATCCATGTCCAGTCCGGCTTCTATCGCTTTTCGGGCTGCATCTTTCCGGTCTTCAGCGAAGCCATGTTTTATCATTTCCGTTACAGAGCCCCAGTCGGAAACTACAACCCCGTCAAACTTCCATTCTTTGCGAAGAATACCCTTTAATAGTTTTTTGTTTCCTGTAACCGGAATCCCATCATTATCATTGAACGAAGTCATAATACTGGAACAATTGGCTTTTACAGCTTTTTCGAAAGGCGGAAGATAGACATCTCTCAACTGTCTTTCGGGAATATGAGTTGAATTATAATCACGTCCTCCTTCTACAGCCCCGTATCCGATAAAATGTTTGGCGCAGGCAGCCATTGATTGTGGATTTGATAAATTATCACCTTGAAATCCGTTTACTACGGCAACAGCCATTTGTTCCGTGAGATAGGTATCTTCACCAAAACTTTCGGCTATGCGTCCCCACCGGGCATCTCTGGATATGTCTATCATGGGTGCAAATGACCATCTGACACCATGCTCCGTGGCTTCTATGGCTGCGATTCGTGCCCCTTTCTGTATCAGTTCCGGATGGAAGGTGGCAGCTTGTCCTAACGGAATGGGTAACATTGTTTTGAAACCATGCACGACGTCGCGGGTGAAAACCAGGGGGATACCGGTTCTTGATTGTTTGCAGGCGATTTCTTGTAACTCATTGACGATTTCGGGTTCGGTAACATTCATAACCGAACCGATTTCTCCTTTTCGTATCAATATCTTCAGATTTTCAATTGTACCGCGTCCGTCAAGCTGGTTCAACTGCCCTGCTTTTTCACGGATAGTCATACCCGATAGGGTTGAATCAATCTTTTGCTCTAAATATATATTCTCATTCTGAGCATGGGAAAAACAAAATATTGATAGCAGATATAGCAAACACAAAATCTTTTTCATATACATATAAATCTTATTTTACGGGTATGAATAGTACAGCGTCAGCAATGACCGCCCCGCTTGTATCTCCGGTGGATATTTCTATATATGGCATGGGGCTTTTTTGAAAGTTGTATGTTCCCAGTTCTACCCATTCTCCCGTAGTTTGTCCTTCTATTCTCACGCTGTCTTTATGTATGACTCTTGTCCAACTATCGATTCCGTCCGAAATGGAATATGTGATAGCCGGTGATATATCTTTTCTCATGTGATAATAAGTATAGACTTTGTATTTTCCTTCATGTTCCATATGTGGGCTGAAACGGATAGGCGAACCGTTGCGAACTTTGGATTTCAGGAAAGTGGGACCATATCCTCCTTGTTTTTTTATAACTTCCCAATCATTATTGATGGATAAGTCCAGTTCGCTGTCGTCAATCAGTATCTCGGAAAAACTACCGTCCAATAGAGGATTTTCGTGTAGCAATGCCTGTACTTTTTTTATATCGACGGTCTGTACGCTTCCTGTGTTTATGGCTTCTGCTGCGGCGATAGCGGCAGACTGTGCCAATACCATAAATATCGGTTCCATACGGATGGAACCATAGGCAATATGACTGGCAGAGAGACAAACGGGAACGAGCAAGTTCTTACATTCTTCTTCCTTTGGGATGATGGAACGATAGGATATGGGGTAGGGGAGTCCGCCGCCGATTTCTACATTTCCTTCATTTTTTACCATGTACTTACCATCTTTTTTTACGAGTATCCGTTGGCAGTTGTGTGAGTCCATGGTATATGCAGCCATACCGATACCATCGGTAACTGTTTCTCGTCCTTCGCAATGTGCTTGCGTCATTACATAATCCCCTGTCATTCTGCGGCTTTCTCTGATATATAGTTGAGGCGACCAATGGTTGTCCTCGGTATATTCGTCTTTGGGATAGCCCCATGCCTGTATTTCGTCTCTTAATTCTTGCGGAACTCTGGGGTCGGTCTTGTAGAAATAAAGTAATCCTTGGGTATAGTCTTTATGTGCTTTTATGATTTCTGCCTTTTCTTCGTAAGATGCTTCCGGATAGTTATGATTCATTCCAATCATATCAGTAGAAAATCCTCCCCGGTTATTTATATCCGTCTTATTGTTTGGCATCCGGCTCCAGATAAAATAATGGTTTAGTTTCCTTTTATTGGGTTGGGCGTCAAACAGGCGTAGCAGTAACTCGTATTTGGTGGAATCATAATTTTCCGGGCGGGTGATTTCTATTTTGTTGGCTGGATTGTCGGTGAGGCAAATGCGGTAATTATAGGCTTGTACTAACTTGTCGCCCGTACCGTCCGATGAAAGTGCGGCAGGACTGATTCCCCATAATAATCCGCTTGTGGAATCACCTTTTATCTTGTATGGGTCTACTCCATCCGGAAACTGGTGTCCTTTCATCAGTTGGACGCCATTATAAGTTTCATCATACAGTTTGTTGCTTTCCCGGCCTATCGTGTAGGAAACTCCTGCTTTAGCCATCAGGTCACCCTCATAAGTACAGTCGATGAATACTTTGGCGGCTATGGATTTGCCGGGTTTTGTTCCGTCGGAACTTTCAAGAGTGATATTTTTTATATATCCATTGGCAAGTTGGGCATCTGTGATTCTGTATTTGTATAAAACTTCGACGTCTGCCCGTTTAATGTAGTCATTAAAGAGGCTGTCCGCTATTTTGGGTTCGAATATCCATTGTTCCAGTTTGCCATAATGAGCTCCCAAACGGCGGTAAAAGTCTTTTGATAATCCGGTCACTACTTGTTTGTTTCCTATATCGGTGAAACCAAGTCCACCGGAAGTCAGTCCACCGAGGCGGTTTTGCGGTTCGATAAGTAACACTTTCTTACCCAACATCTTGGCAGAGTATGCTGCTATTACTCCAGCGGAAGTACCACCATAGATACATATATCGTACTCTTCCTTCGGGTTGCTTTTACAACTGAACAGAAAAGTAAGAATGGTCAATAATAGAATCAGTTTCTTCATATCCGATTTCATTTTACGTTAAACTTAACTTTTTGCAGGTCTTTGTCCAAAGAACTACCGCCCACCATGACGGTGAACGTACCCGGTTCCAGTACATATTCGGCTTTATGGTTATAGTAGGAAAGGTCTTCTTTGTTTAAGCGAAATGATACCACTTTGCTTTCTCCCTTTTCCAAAAGAATACGTTGAAAACGTTTCAGTTCTTTCACCGGTCGGGTGGTGTTACTGTAATCATCCCGAATATAAAGTTGGACGACTTCTTCCCCTCGCCTTTTTCCTGTGTTACTGACATTCACAGTAACCTCTATTTCTTCGTTGGCATGATAATCCGCCTTGTTTACTTTAAGCTGGTCGTACTTGAAAGAAGTATAGCTTAGGCCATACCCGAAAGGATAAAGCGGCGTTTTGTCCCCGTCGATATAAGGATGGAGAAATTGGGACGGTTTGTGATTATATACAGTTGAAATCTGACCTACGTGCCGTGGAATAGTGATGGGTAACTTTCCGCTGGGGTTTACTTTGCCGAAGATGATTTCCGCAATTGCTTTTCCACCCATTGACCCTGGTTCCCAAGCTTCAATAATAGCCGGGATATTTTCAGCAATCCATCCGGTGGCAAGGGGACGTCCGTTTACCAAAATGATGATAGTAGGAACGCCTGTCTTGTAAATAGATTCCACAAGATAGTCCTGTTTACCCCAAAGGGTGATATCCATACGGTCCCTGTTTTCTCCGCATGTTTTCTCTTTCCAGTGCTGTCGGAAAGAGTCTTCTCCAACTACGACAATTGCCAGATCCGAAGACTTTGCTGTTTGTATGGCCTCATCTATTTTGGCACTATCCAATGCTCTCATATTCCAGCCGACATCTACATAATTTATCTGTGCACCGGGTGCTTCCTCTTTTATGCCTTTCAGTATGGTTGATACATTCTTCTCCGGTTGCTCAAATACCCAGTCGCCCATGATTGACTGGTTATTGGCGTTAGGCCCTGTCACGAGTATCTTTTTGAATTTTTGGGTGTCAACGGGAAGCAGACTCTCGTTTTTCAATAGGACAATGGAGCGCCGGGCGATTTCTAGTGCTGTTTGCTGATGTTCTTTGGTGAAAACCGTATTCTTTATTCCGGCTTCCGTAACATATCGGTTCTCGAATAATCCTAGCCGGAACTTGGCTTCCAGTATCTTGGCGCATGCTTTGTTAATTCTTTCTTCCGTCAGTTTTCCTTCTTTTATAAGTTTCAGGATGGCATCGGAAAAAACAGGGCCATGCATATGCATGTCTACTCCACCATTTACGGATAGAAAGAATGCGTCAGCTGTATTTTCGGCTATCCGGTGGCGTGTGCTGATTGCTTCCATATCCATCCAGTCGCTTACAATGAACCCATCGAATCCGTATTCATTCCGCATAATGTCGGTCATCAACCATTTGTTTGCATGACACGGGACTCCATTCAATTCGTTATGTGCCGGCATAAGGGTAAAAGGTTTGGCTTCTTGTATGGCTGCTTTGAATGGGGGCAAAAAGAAGTTTCTTAGTTTGCCTTCACTCAATTCTACCGGACTGGCATTGGTTCCGTTATTGGCTATTCCCCCTGCAACCAAATGTTTGGCACAGGCCAATACGGTATTTAGTCCTGTAAGGCTGTCTGTTTGCAGACCTTTTATGGATGCTACTCCCATGCGGGATACCAGATAAGGGTCTTCTCCGAATGTTTCTCCTACTCTTCCCCAACGGGCATCACAGGCTATTTCTATGTTGGGAGTGAAAGCCCAGTGAGAACCTGTCGCACGCATTTCGAAGGCTGTCTGCCTGCTTGCCTGTTCTATTAAATCGGGCGCAAATGTGGAAGCCATTCCTATCGGAGACGGGTAAATGGTAGAGCCGCTGACGAGCCCGTTTCCATGTATGGCATCAATCCCTATCAGCAAGGGAATTTTCAAACGGCTTTTTTCCGCCAACTTTTGCAGATGATTGGCTTCCGCAGGAGTCAGGACATGAAGAAATGAACCGATTTCTCCCCGTGTGACCATTCGTTCCACTCCTGTGGAGTGCAATCCTTTGTAAAATCCTCTGGCATGACCGTTCAGTAACTCTTCTTCCGTGATATTCTTTTCCGCGTCGCGCATATGTTCCAGACCTACATACTGGCACATTTGGGCAACCTTTTCTTTCAGCGTCATTAAGGACATCAGATTTTCCACTCTTGTCCGGATTGGCTGGGAAGGATCAAGATAAAGCGGTCGTTCAGGTATGTCATTAGCCCCGAATACTAAGGGCTGAAAAGTAATTAGCAGGATGGATAGTAATTTTATTTTCATTGTTTTATAGATAATAATTTCTAATCCGCCCCTATTTTTGTCATAAATAAGGGCGGTTAAGAATTAATTTATTTTGAGAACCGGGTTATTTTTCCACTTTCATGTCTATGGTGACATTTCCTTTTGAACTGCCGCTGGCAAATGACCTGACAATTATAATACCATATTTGTCGGTAACAGTTTTGAATCCGATGATAGAGCCTACTCCCAGCTTGTCTGTCAGTTTCTCTACTTCTGCTTCGGATGAGCTCGTGTAGAGATTCTGAATCATTTCAGCAGAATTGATTGCTAAGAATTCGTCTGGCGTCATTTGGATAACTTTCAGTTTCGTACTGTTACGATGTTCCCAGGTTGTTATTGCATCTGGTGCTTTAAAAATAGCTTCGATGCTTGCATCAGACGGGGATACGAAATAATAGCCGTATGAACCGTTACTATAGAATAGGGTAATGTCGATATTGGCTGATTTGGCAGCAGCTCCGTCTCGTACATAAATTTCTCCGTTAGTAGTATTTAAGAAAGGCCCTGCGTCTGTACTGGCTTGTGCTCCGATTTTAAGTGTGTAGAATTCATTTATGTCTAATTCTACTGCTCTCGTTACTTCTACGCTATATTCACTTCTTACGATACCGCCGTTGGCATCCATCACTTCAAATGTGAATAACAGGGTTTGTCCAGCATTCAAATCAGTAGTCGTGTATGAGAATACATAGATATCACTGTTGGGATTCTCAAATGTCTCTTTGGTTAAATCTGTAATTTCCAGACCTTCGAGATATGTTTTTATGCTTCTTAATGTTGTTGCGGAAGTAATCTCAATATCGAACGCTACCACTTCTCCCGCGGTAACCGTTTCCGGTGCGGTATTAGGAATCTTTATTTCAATTTCCGGTTTGGCAGCCTGGATGTAAACTACATATTCGGCAGTGGATTTCTTTTCCTCATTGTCAGTTGCCAGTATTACAAAGTTCAATGTTTTACCTACTTCTTCCGATTTTATGGTGTATGATACGCTGTATGAGTCTTTATCCGTATTTTCCGGATATTCTTTGGCACTTCCGGGGATTTCTTGTGAATCGAGCATGGTAACGACTTTCTTAATGCCGGCTGTGCCTGTCATCTCAACAGAAAAACAGAGTTCTGTGCCCGGATAAGCAATGACTGGTTCGTCTCCGACTTTCGTGAACTTAATAGTCGGTTTCGGGTTCTGTTGTATAGTTTCATCGTCACTGTCACATGCAATGAAGAAGATAGCTGTGAGACACAACAAGATGCCTAAATTATATTTTAATAGTTTCATAGTCGATAATTTTTTTATTGAACTGAAAATGGAATAACCGCACTTGCTACTTTTTTGTTTTTCACATCGCGCACAAAGACTATCAGACGATAGTTACCGACCGTTGAGGGAGCCTTGAATGTAATTTCCTTTTTAGTGTTATCATCTATTAATCCGGTGATGCCATCCGGCAGGCTGCCGTCTGAAGAAGCTGTCTTTTCCTTCATAATCATCCAATCGTAGGTCAGTGCATCCCCATCCGGGTCGGTGGCTGTGACTTTAGCTTCGTTGGATGAATTCGGGCTGACAATAATAGCGTCTTCCGCTTTCTTGCCATTCATCAGTATATCATTACGGGTTGCTATTACCGGGGCCCGGTTTTTCGGATAACTTCCTGTCCATGCATATTGCATGGCATCAACTGCTGGGAAGGTATATCCTTTTTTGTCGAATAGCCCGTACCAGGTCAGTACTTCCCCGTGAGTTTGGTATCCCCATAAGAATACAAACGAACCTAAGCAACCGTTGTCTTTATTGGCAGCTATATTCTCTTGGTAGGCTTTCAGATAGTCAGCTTCTTTTTCACTGCTGGTCTGTTCTACTAGACCTCCCCATGGTAGCACTCTTTCGGGTTCGGGATTCATTTGCCAAGTGCCGCGTGGTCCGAACTCTGTAATCATATACGGCTTGGTCCAGCCTGCGGACTGAAGATTTCCCAATACCCCCGGCAGGTTAGGCGCATACGTATTGACTGAAAGAATATCTATATGCGGAGCTTTTTCTATAATATTTTTTATGTGGTTTACATTAGAGGAAGCCAATGTCGTTGTAGTGGGATGATTAGGATCGGTTTCATGAATCATCTTGGCTATGTCATTGATGGCATCCCATAGTTTGAGATTGGTGTAACTTGCTTCCGCTTCATTTCCTATCGACCATACCAAAAGCGCCGGATGGTCCTTGAAACGTTCGACTGCCGCTTTCATTTCATCAAATTGAGCTTTTACTGCCGCTTCGTTGTTATAATCGAAACCGTCGGTTTCTCTTTTTATGTAAAGTCCGAAATTGACATAGAGTCCTTTTTCCTGAGCGGCATCCAGAATGGCTTTGCTCTTGTCGGATACTCCGTATGTCCTGACTACATTAGCACCGAAATCAGCTGCTTCAGCATAGAAGTTGTTGCATGCGGCTCCTTTGACATATAGTTCTTGACCGTCCACCAGCAATCTCCATTTCCCGTCGACTTTTGATGTCTCAACTTTAACGGGAGGAACAATTGGCTTTTCTTCAAAAGAGCCTTTAGGTATTGTATAGTTGTCGCTGTCTGAGCATGCAACATTCAGTACGGCGGCAAGCACAAAAACTGAGGTTATTATGTATTTTAGTTTCATAACTTTATTTTTTAGTGGGTACTGATAATAATTGTCCGTCCTGTAGTAATTTATACTTCAATACATCATAAGATATTTTCTGGACAGGTAAATTCGAATCTATTGCTAGAGCGGCGGCTGTGGCTGCCGATTGTCCTAATATCATATATACCGGTTCCATCCTGATTGTACTATAGGCAACATGAGAAGATGATAAACATACGGTTGCCAATAGGTTGGCACATTCTTCCTCTTTAGGAGTCAGTGAATAATAACTGATGGAGTAGGGAATGGTAGGGGCGAATATAGTACCCTCATTTCTTAATTTGCCCTCTTGGTCGATGACGCGGGATACATAATGGCAGTCTAGGGCATAAGAACCCAGTCCCACCGAATGTTCGGCCGGCGTACGATCTATTTTGCGTACATTCTTTTCTGTCATTACAAATGCTCCGATCATCCTGCGGGCTTCCCGTACGTATATTTGATAAGGGAAATTCTGGGTGTCAGTGAATTCGTCTTTAGGCAATCCCCAATCCAGCATTTCTTTGCGGATATGTTCTGGTACACGTTTGTCATGTCCCAGAAACCACAACATGCCCAGCGCATAATCTTTATGTAACTGCTCTATTTCCTGCCTGGTTTTATAGTCGGCTTCTGCATAGTTATAACTTGCTCCGAAGAAGTCCAGATGGTTGGTATCCGTTTTCTTGTTAGGCATAGGAGTCAATGTTATAATTTGCTGAAGTTTTGTTTCCGGTTCCAGTTTTAGCATACGTGCATATATCTCATACCATAACGGATTATAGTTCTTCGGCTTTTGAATAGATATACGGTTATCGGGGTCGTTTGTCAGAGTCATTCTGTAGCAATAGGCTTGCACGCGTTTGTCCGCATCCCCTTGTTTGCCCCATTCCTGATCTGTAACGTAGGGCAAGGCGCCTGATTTTACATTCCCTTCTTTAATGTAAGGGCTTATTTTTGTCAGGTCTTTTCCTTGGTCGTAATTGAGACGGATGCCGTTATAGGTTTCCCCGTATTGCAGGTTTGATTCGCGTCCTACTGTGTAGGATACTCCTGCACGTGCCAGAAGATCGCCTTCGTAGGAAGCGTCTATAAATATTTTGGCTTCAATTACCTTTCCATTCTCCAGTTGGATACTCCGGATTATATTCTCTTCTTTCCGGACGTTCTTATCCAGATCAAGCCGGTGGTTGAAAAGAATTTCTACTCCTGCCGTTTTCAACATATCCCGCATAATTCGTTCGGCTACTGAAGATTCATAAACCCATTGTATCTGTCTTTCATCATTTTTCCCTTTATATGTACGCTTTAATGTCGAAACCATGAATGATTCTCTGTCCTGATTGCGCCAGACTTCAGGTTGCAGGTAGTAATCGTATATTTTGTTGTAGAATTCTTTTGTTATACCACCTATCAGGTCATTACGGTTCATGTCGGTGGCTGTCAGTCCTGATGTGACAAGACCGCCGACATGGTTGTTTTTCGATATAAGCACTACTTTCTTACCCATACGCGCGCCTTGTATCGCTGCAATTACTCCGGAAGCTGACTCTCCGTATATACAAATATCATATGATGGAGTATTGGCAAACAAGCCCGTAACGAAAGAGCAGAACAGTAGTGTTATTATGGTAATCTTTTTTTTCATCTTATTATATGTATGTTTTTTCAGTTATTATTTGTATCCTACATTTTGCGGGAAATTTTCGGCTCCCATATTGATAACTTCTGCTTCGGGTATCGGCCATCGCACAAAGTGCGGGTTGGCGGGCAGATTGTTGCGTCCGAGAATGGATGCGGGAATTTCCGGATCTCCAGCGTATGCCTTGACTTGCTCAATAAGTATTCCCAACCGTTTCAGGAAATACCATCTGTCACCTTCGAAAGACAGTTCGCGAGCTTGTTCGTCCATAATGTCTTTCATGGTAAGCATGCCAGTGAATTTGTTGTTTCCGGCTCTTTCCCATGTTTTGTTAAAGTAGTATTTGGCTAATGTTTGGTCGTTCTTCATCAAGGCTGCCTCGGCAGCCATTATATAGGATTCAGCTAGACGGTACACTATTACATCTTTATAACTGCGTGTTTCCGAAGCGGTGCGCGTCCATTTATCCCCATATTTGATGCATCCCGGATATACATTCTTATTAATACTTCCATTCTTATATAGAGGGAAATAATCTCCAGGTTTTATGGTAGCCGAACCGTATGTGATGTTTTTATCAGTAGTATTTTTGTACTGGTGTATATAGTACTCCTGATAACGTTTGTCCTTAGCCTTGTCATACAGTGAGAATAAATAGGGGCTGGGGAGACATCTTCCGTAAGTATATCCCCAGTTGTCATAAGAACAGGCATATTCTGCGGTTCCACCGATTTCGGTACGGTATTGGGCAATGAAATAGGCAGCATAGTAATTTCCTTTTGGAGTGGCGTTGGATAAATTACCGCCCGGATTTTTACTCCACTGTTGTACCATCAACGCTTCTTTATGATTCAAGTCTCCGGCGTTGAATACTTCATTCAATGTAATCAAGTCAAAATGTCCCGATTTCTCTATTTCTTCCACTTGCTCTAAAGTTGTATCCCAGTCTTTGAGCCATAATGCGGCTTTGGCTTTCATATGACGGGCAGCAGCTTGGGTGAATCTTCCCGCTTCGTCGGATACCCAGTCGAGGTTTGTAATGGCATACTCCAAATCCTCGTAAATAAGTTCGAACACTTCTTTCTCAGAAGCGGCATGAAAATCTCTCGGATCGTTGACGTTTTCGGCTGTAGTCGGCAACATATTCAGCCATATTCTGTCGAATGTGCGGTATAGCAGGAAATAAGACTGTGCTCTGAAACATTTTGCTTCTGAGACGGTAGCCCGTAAGGAAGGGGTATCCTCTAAGTCTTCGGCTGCGGCGATTATTTCATTGGCCTTGCCTATGATTTGATACATTGTACGCCACATGAAGCCTACCTGGCTGGCGGATGGCTTTAAATAATTAGGGTCATAGATACCGTAAAAGTTACCGGTTCCGCCGTTGGTTACAGCTAAATCCGTACCTCTTTCTAAAGCGAAGATGGTGGCATTTTCAGTATCATTTGCGTAGTAACGTTGCAATGCGTATAGTGCATTGACTGCGAGTTTTAGGCCTTCCGGTGTTCCGAATACATATTCGGAGCTATACTTCGTCTTGTGCTCTTCATCCAGGAAGTCGGAGCAGGAACTGGTGAACAGGAAGCAGGCTGTAATTATAAATAATATACTCTTTTTCATGATTTTATCTTATTAAAATGTCACATTCAATCCAAATAATACAGTCCTGGGTTCGGGATAATCTCCCGGAGTCTGTTCCGGACCGTAAGCTTGTACATCGGTTTTCGTCCAGAAGTTAGACAGTGTCATATAGATTCTCAGGCTTTGCATGTATGCTTTGCTGATAAGTGCACGAGGAAAATTGTATCCGAAAGTAACGTTTCGCAGACGGACATATGATGCATCCTGATAACCCAATGAACTGATATATGCAGGAGCTTGCGTCATGTTTGGCGCAGGGGCTTCATTAGACGGATTATTCTGTGTCCAGTAATTGCGTCGGATACCATTCCGTTTGGCAGTCAAGTCACCACCATTTTCAAATGTAGTCAGATAAGGGTTGTATATAGTTCCTCCATGAGAGATATATAGGTCGGCGGATAAGTCGAATCCTTTATAATTGAAAGATGTGCCGACTGTACCTATCCATTTGGGGTCACGTTGCATCACTACTCTGTCATCGGCTGTTATCTGATTGTCGTTGTTGACATCGCGCAGTTTGATGCTGCCCGGAGTGGCTGTCGGCATATGGGAATTGGCAATATCATCATCTTTCTGCCAGATGCCGTCAAATACATAGTCGTAATATACATTCATCGGATGTCCGACAAACCATTTGTTGTTCACATCATCAAGCGGCTTTCCATTCTCGTCAACTTGTCCGTCTATCTTTTTAATTTCATTCTTGTTTTTAGTGAAAGTGAAGTTGATATCCCATCTGAAATCCTTGATTTTGACGGGAGTGGTATTAAGCGTTATTTCGATACCATTATTCTTCATTTCCGCCAGGTTTACAGTCTGGGTGGAATATCCGAGCGAGCTTGGGATAGACTTGGTGACAAGCAGGTCGGTAGTCTTGGTATTATAGTATTCTATCGTACCATTGATTCTTCCGTTGAAGAATCCGAAATCAAGTCCGATATTTCCGGAAGTGGACGTTTCCCATTTTAAGTTAGGGTTGGTCAATTCCGTTCCGGGTAGATAACCGATGACAGTCTTGTCGCCGAATTCGGTCAGGTATCTATCTGTCAAACCAAGTGATTTATAAGGGGTAACGCCTTGGTTGCCGACCGCACCGTAACTTAAACGGAGTTTCAGGTTGGACAGCCATTTGGCTTCTTTTAAAAAGGATTCTTCATTTATCCGCCAGGCAAAGGCTCCCGAAGGGAAATAACCATATTTGTTATTCTTTCCGAAAACGGAAGAACCGTCCACACGCAAAGCGAAGGTGAACAGGTATTTCTCGAACAGGTTATATCTGACACGTCCCAAGAAAGATAATAGTTTTCTATCAGATAATTCCCAGGTAGGCGTACCATATTCATTGGCAGAGCCTATCGCATTATAAGTCAAATCATCGTTTGCGAATCCGGTACCGTTTATTCCCAGATTTTTCCATTCGATGACATTGACACTTTGCATAAAGGTTGCGTCGAAATGATGGTTCTTATTGAAATCCTTCACGTAGTTGACTATATTCTCGAACAGATAGTCGTTAGAGAAACTTGTGCCGGCAGTCGCTTTTCCATTGTTATTGCGTCCTGTCGTATGCTTTGTCCCCTGATAAGTGTTGCTATGGACAGTCCTGGTATTCAAACTTCCGTTTGCACGGTATGACAGGTCCTTTGTGATTTTCCAGTCCACGAAAAAGTTGATCAATAACCGGTCGGTCTGGCTTTTATTGTTTGAGTAGTCGATATTCCATAATGGGTTGTAGTGGGATTCTCCGGCTTCGGTTACATCTTCACGCAAGGAACCATCGTCATTATATACTTTTGCCAGAGGCGGCATGGTGATAAATGAATTGAAGGAGCCATCTGCTGTTTTCTTCCATGATTTGGTGTATAAGAAGTTCGTACCTATTGTCAGATTTTTCAGTAGTTTGTGGTCGATGTTCAATCGTCCGCTTAAACGTTGGAATCCCGAATTTGGAACCATACCGTTCTGGTCAAAATATCCTAGTCCCAAAGCATACTTTGTTTTGTCTCCGCCGGATTGTATCAAGATGTCGTGCTTTTGCTGCCAGGCGGAGCTTATCATCAACTTTTCCCAGTCAACATACTCTCCTGATTTAAGAACGTCGAGCATCAACCCTCTGAAACAGTCGGCTTCATCATAGTTAAGATTGGCATTATAGTATGCTTCCTTGCGTAAAGCAGCCCATTCCTCTCCATTGTAAAACTCAAAGTTCTTATGGATACTTTGTGAAGCGGCGTAGGTATTATAACTGATTTTCATCTTTCCGGTCTGTCCCCGTTTGGTAGTGATCAGTATGACACCATTGGCTGCACGGGCACCGTAGATTGATTGTGAAGAAGCGTCTTTTAGAACTTCAAGCGATGCTATGTCGTTGGAGTTTATATCATCTATACTAGTCATCGGGACACCGTCCACGATGTAAAGAGGATCATTTCCGCCGGAAAGCGAACGACGTCCCCGGATCAGAATATTTGAACTGCCACCGGGAGCGGCATTGGACATGGTAACTTGCACACCGGCAGCTTGTCCTCTCAGCATTTCACCTAGGCTGGAAGAGGGGGTAGAATTCAGTTTCTCGGAAGTTACGGAAGATATAGCGCCTGTGACGTCACTACGTTTCTGTACACCGTAACCTACTACTATTACTTCATCCAGCAGCTCGCTGTCTTCTTTTAGTATGATACGCGCCAACTCTTTACTGTTCGCTTTGACCTCGATTGTTTGATACCCGATGTATGAGAACTGAATAGTAGCATCTTCGGTTACGTTTGCCAAAGAATAGTTTCCGTTAATATCGGTAATGATACCGTTTGTCGTACCTTCTACTAATACATTGGCACCGATAATGGGTTCACCGTTCTGGTCTGTGACTGTTCCGTTGACGGTTTTGGTTCTTGTTGATTTTATTGTTTCCCGACTTTTTTGTTTGCCGACGGAGATGGTATTATTTTTCCTATTGAAATATAAATTGGTCTGTATCGTTATCTTGCTTAAAATATTTTCTAACGAGCTATTGCGTGCTTTGATTGAAATACGTGGGGCGGCATTTACAATTTCCTGATCATAAAAGAATTTGTAGCCGGTCTGTTTACTTAATTGATTGAATACATTTTCTACAGTTTCATTCTTGACATCCAGCGTAATGTTTTTCTTTTCTTGTGCCTGTATATAATTAGACAATGATGACAAGCATACGAATAGTAAAAAAGCTAAAAATGAATGTACATTTCTGACTTTCCTTTTTATATTAGGAAGATTATTCATAAATTTGTACGTTTTAGTAATTGAATAGATTATTTAAAACACAAACTTGTAATACGAGATACGTTATTCACACGGGTCGAAACGAATGAATATCCGTTCGGATTACGGAATAGGGGCTTCTCTGAGAGACGGCTCCTATTTTTCTGAGATAGAATTAACCGGGTGCTTTCATAATATGTCTTTTTTAAATTATAAGTTAAATGTTCAAGGTTCTACAAGGTAATACACACCGTAAACTATATACTAGGGTGTGATTAACATCTTTTTGCTATTTATATAACAATATGCGGTTGCCTTCCTTCTTATACCGGATGCCACTTGTATATTCGATAGATTGAAGAACTGCTTCCAGGCTCTTGTTATCGTGTTCTCCAGAAATCAGATTGTTGAATTTACCGTTGGCAAATGTAATGCGGCAATTGTACATTCGTTCCAGTTCCTTTGCCACGTCACGTATCGGAGTACTGTTGAAACGCAGACCGCCTTTTTTCCATATGGCTACCGGTCGCTCTTCCCGTCGTTTGCTGTATTCGCCTGAAATGGTATTGATAAGTATTTGCTCTTTGCCTTTTAACCGCATCATCGCTTCCGGCAAATCTACCTGCACCTTTCCGCTTTCCACTTCTACAGATACGATTTCATCAGAAGAATAGGATTTTATATCAAAGCAGGTTCCTAGTACACATACATCGAAACGGCGGGTGCTGACAATGAAAGGTTGTTTTTCATTTTTGTGTACCTGAAAATATCCTTCACCTTCCAGTACTATTTTACGCTCTTCTCCTGTGAAATTATTCGGATACCGGACATGCGAGCAGGAATTGAGTGTTAGTTGGGTGCCGTCGGGCAGAAGAATCTGTTTGCGCTCGCCATAAGAGGTTGAGGCTTCCAGATAGATAATTTGTTGTTCATTCAGATATTTCAGATAGTGAATTCCGCCCAGTACCAGGCAAACGATTGCTGCAGTGCTGGCGGTAACAACTGCGATACGACGGAACCAAGTACGTTTTTTATGTTCTATACGTTTCAATAATTGACGTGCCTCTCGTTTATAGTGTTCACGTTCAAGATCGGTATGAGGTTGCTGTGTGGCTGCTTCTTCCCAGACATCGGAAGACAACTCATTGAGTGTTTCATGATTATCCGGGGCGTGCAGACTGTTCAGTAGTTGCCGGGCATCCTCTGTTGTATAGAGATCGTCCAGATAACGGCGATATAGTTTTTTATTATTTTCTGTATTCTTCATATTCTGTTATTTAGAATCCGGGTGTATCTTAATTTCCCCTTTGTATAATTAGTACACAAAGAAAAAGAATGTCTAGGGTATAGTTAACTTCCTTTAACTGTATATGCTGTTAGAAACTATCTTCCGCTAAAGATTGAGGCAGATAAGAAGTAAAATTAGGTCAGTGTCGGTAACAGAGTGTTTTTCCAAGTACATACGAAGCGAACGCAAAGAAGATGAGATATGTTCTTGTACCGTATTGACAGAAATTCCCAACGCTTTTGCTATTTCTTTATGAGACATTTGTTTCTCACGGCTCATTTCGAATATTTCTCGCTGGCGGGAAGTCAGTTGTTTCAGTGCATGAGATATAAGCCTCTGTAAATCATTGGCAATGATTTTATTGTTTGTTTCATTACTATAGTCTATAGCTTGTGAAAGGATTTGCTCTTTCAGCCGGTCTTCGCTTGCCAGTTCGCGCAAATGATTTAGAATCCGATTGCGCATGATTGTATATAAATAAGAAGAAAAAGATGTGTCGGGATTAATAAAACGACGACTTTCCCAAATCATAGTAAAGGCGTCCTGAAAGATATCCTCTGCGTATTCGCGTGATTTGAGAAAACGCATCGCAAAATATATCAGACGATTTTTATAAGCCGCATAAAGTTCACAGAATGCTTCTTCATCTCCGGCTATCAGGCGGATGACAAGCGAACGTTCATTACCGGGGCAACCGATTTGGAAAACTTTGAACGTACCTTATATATTGTGCGTAAAAAGATTGAACGCCGTG
>ENA-ORCP01001045-ORCP01001045.1-human-gut-metagenome-genome-assembly--contig:-NODE-1045-length-24411-cov-4.790704_pt1 | contig 24411 bp, 18 predicted proteins | sample MGYA00242990_ERZ507991 | MGnify/ENA primary metagenome ERZ507991 (study PRJEB26167, sample SAMN06115496) | human gut metagenome | host: Homo sapiens | place: China:Henan | collected 2015-05-07... | reverse complement strand
GTTGAGGCGTCCGGTGGTGTCAGTTGCAGGAAGCGGCTTGCCCTGGGCCAGTGCGTCAAAAAGTGAAGGCACCATGGCGTAGAAGAATTCCTGATGACCCTGGGTGTTGGGGTGGGCGTTGTCGGCAATATAGCCTTTGGCCCAGTGGCCTTCGCCGTCATCAATGGCTCCGAGAGTGTTGAATGAAGGCACATCCCATTCGTGAATGAGCATGTTCATGCGTCGGATGTAGTTGTAATCCGTTGAGTTGTAGTCGGAGCGGGTGTAGTTGTTCATTACCACCGGAATTTTGCCGTCGGCGCGCACTTTGTCAATGATTGTCAGCATATTGTCGCGGAACTGATTGAATACGGCTTCGGGGTCGGATGCGCCGTGGATTCCTTCGTTGCCGAGCGATAGGCCAATGATTACGTATTTGCCGAAATCGCGCAGCAGGTCATCGTAGCGGTTGAGCAGGGCAGTGGTTGTGTTCCCGCCAATCGACACTCCGGATACGTTGAATGGATTCCCGCTCGTGTCTTTCGAGTAGCGCGAATTGAGCAGCTGGCCATAAAGATAGGCATATCCGTGGCGGTTGGTAGCGCCCTGGCCGTTGGCCACCGATGAGCCGAACACGCTTATGCGGTTAGGATCTATTTCGGCATCGAATCCGTAGGTGAAGTCATTGAGGTCAACCGTGACGGTGTATGTCCCGGGATTAATGCGAATGTTCTCGCCACCGTTGTAGGAGTCAGATGCGAGTCGCAGCTTGTTGGTGCCGGGCACTCGTTTCAGAATCAGCGCGTCATCGCCGTTGATTCGGAAGCTTATCGTGCGTCCGAGATATTCGGCCGAGGTGTTTGCGTCAAGATTCACCACGCCTTTCCACAATCCGTTTCCGGCGGCCTCCAATTTGGCTTCGCTTTTTACAACAGTGCCTACGATGTCTACTGAATTCACTCTTTCAGGTTCCAGTCCGCCGTTTTCAAGTACCGGAACTATGATTGATGAAGCGTCGGCCGTGATTTTATAGGGGTGTCCGCCAGATTTGTCAACGTTGAGCTTCACAATGCGTGTGCGGCGTGGATTGGCTTGATTATCATTACAGTGAACGTGATAAACGTAGCGCATGTTTCCTTCATTGTCAAAGAAAATATCGCCGTGACCCGAGCCTTTTTCGCCTACAATCGAGCGGTTGATCATAGGGTTGTTCTCGTTCTTGGTCCAGGGACCTAAGGGCGACTCGGAATACGCATAGCCCACGGCGTAGTCAATGCTCTGAAAATGATTGGCCGAGTAGAATAGATAATACATCCCGTCGAGCTTAATCACCGTCGGGCCCTCCATGATGGGGTCAGAGGGATAAGCGCCCGTATGCTCCCAGGGCTGAGTGTTGGCGAAGCATTTGGTCAGGGTTCCGTCGACAATCTTGCCTGTTGTGGGATTGAACTCGGCTCCCCAAAGATAATTGCCGCCACCGAAGCGCACATGATAGAGGTAATATTTTCCATCATCATCGCGGAAAATAAAAGGATCAATGTTTTTTTGGCTACCGTCGATCGGTGTTAATGTTGTCTGCGAGTAAACGCCGTTAATGCTTGGGGAGGAGGCTACAACGGTCTGCTCATTGGCCGTGTAAGCAAGGAGGTAGTTGTCGCCATCCTTGAAAATTTGCGGTGCCCAGAACCCCGTGGTGCCGTAGGAGTTGCCCCCCTTTCGCAGAATCATCATGTCGGGGCGTGCATAGGTCCAGTGGGTGAGGTCGTCGCTTTCAAGCAGTGGGAAGCCCTGCGGGTCCACGAATCGAGTGCCTGAAAGATAATATTTGCCATTGTCGGTGAAAATAGTCGGGTCTGCGAGAAATATTTCCTCGGCAGCCTGAATGCAGTCAGCAGCGGTTGCTGAGAAAAGAAATGTCAGGCCAAGAGTGGCCAGGCGATGCGGGTGGAATAATTTCATGGTTTATTATTTGTTTATTTCAATGCACAAAATTAGCACATTCTGCTGTCCCGCTGCGTGAAAAGCCGTTCATTCCATGCCAAATCCAATTCAAATATTGTGTATGTATCATTTCTCCGAAACAAATGCGGCCATTCGCTTGGATTTTTGTTTGAAACTTTGTAATTTGCAGCCGAAAACCACTTGACGCCGCGCAATCCCATGGAAAATCGTTCCCTCCGCAATGTAGGGCCATCCCTTTGGGATGGAGCAAACACCCCTCACCACCTGGGCAACGTGCGCGCGGTGGTGAGCGATGCATATCAGTGCAGTAACATGGGTCACGATGCCTGTCCATCAGAACGGCGGTTATGAGTAACCGGGTACGCCGTCAGGCGTGCCCGGAGAGCGGCCCCTCAATGAAATGGCTTCCGACAGGAGGCCGATTATAGAACGGGTGACCATGTTTATAAAATCGGCGTGCCTGCAGACGCCCTCCCCTTGATTTGATGGTCCCGGCACGCCTGACGGCGTACCGGGTTACTAATAATCATCGTTCTGCGAACGATTTTTTTGAGACAAATCCAGCCGTTCGCTTGGATAGCTCGCTGAATCTTCATAACTTGCGGCTAAAAAACTTCAGTATTATGAATGAAATAGACGTGATGCGCTCGGGCGCACTTGCCGACACTTCCAAGCCGGAGATGCGCGAGAGTTTTATCCATGCCAACCGTCTCATAGCGCGGATGCGCGCCATGAGCGTTTATGATGGGGATTACCGGGCGCTGCTTGAGGAGCTAATTCCCGGCACACCGGAAACATCGGTGGTGTGCCCGCCGTTTTATTGCGACCACGGCCACGGCATACGGCTGGGCGAGCATGTGTTTGTCAATGCCAACTGCACTTTTCTTGATGGCGCCCTGATTACCATAGGTTCCCACACTCTGATTGGACCGGATGTGAAAATCTACACTCCGCAGCATCCCATGGATTATATAGAGCGGCGGCAGACCAAGGAATATGCCTTTCCGGTGACCATCGGCGAGGACTGCTGGATTGGCGGAGGCGCGGTAATTTGTCCGGGAGTCACCATTGGCCCCCGCTGCATTGTGGGCGCCGGAAGCGTGGTGATTAAAGATGTGGAGCCGGATAGCGTTGTGGCCGGAAATCCGGCACGCCTTATCAGAAAGCTATGATAAAAAACGTAGGCCAGATCTCGCGACCTTGCCTACGAATAACATGTTGTAAAGTGTATACAGGGATGTTTAGTTTTGTTGTCTTAAATTCCTTTAAGTTATGTTGCGTCCTTGTTTGTATTTGCGAGTGCAAAGTTAATGCTTTTTTATTTCACTACAAAATATTTTGGAGAAAAAAACGAAACATTTTATCTTTCAAAATGAAATTAATCGCCGTTGTCGCCGTTTATTGACTGCATTTCAACCAGTCGGGTGTAGGTTCCGTTCAGCGCAAGCAGTTCCTCGTGGGTTCCGCGCTCCACTATGCGCCCTTCATGCATCACGCATATTTGGGTTGCGTTTTTTATTGTCGAAAGGCGGTGGGCAATCACCAGGGTGGTGCGGTCTTTCATCAGTCGCTCAAGAGCTTGCTGCACGAGGAGCTCGCTTTCGCTGTCGAGCGCCGAGGTGGCTTCGTCAAGAATGAGTATGGGCGGATTCTTGAGAATGGCGCGGGCTATGGAGATGCGTTGGCGCTGACCGCCCGAGAGGCGGCATCCGCGGTCGCCTATGTTGGTCTGATAGCCATGTTCGGTGGCCATGATGAATTCGTGGGCGTTGGCTATGCGGGCAGCCTGCTCCACCTGTTCCTGGGTTGCATCCTTGACTCCGAAGGCTATGTTGTTGAAGAAGGTGTCGTTGAAAAGAATCGCCTCTTGGTTCACGTTGCCCATCAGTGCGCGCAGGTCGTGGACGCGAAGCGAGCGTATGTCTTTGCCGTCGATGGTTATGCTGCCGGAGTCAATGTCGTAGAAGCGGGGCAGAAGGTCGGCCACTGTCGACTTGCCGCTGCCGCTCTGACCCACGAGCGCCACGGTTTCGCCGGGTTTGATGGTTATGTTCACATCGCGTGCCACAGGAACCTCTTTGTCGTAGCCGAAATTCACGTCTTTGTAGACTATCTCGCCCTTGAAATCTTTCAATTCCTGCGGATGCTCGGGGTCGGTGATGGGGTTCCTGGCGGTAAGAATCTTATCCACACGCTCCATCGATGCAAGACCCTTCTGAATGGTGTAGGCCGCTTTTGAAAGCTCCTTGGCAGGATTTATTATGGAGTAGAAAATCACCATATAATATATGAAAGAAGCGGCGTTGATCGATGAATGCCCGGATATGATGAGCGTGCCGCCGAACCACAGCACTATGGCAATGGTGAGTGTGCCTAAAAATTCGCTCATGGGGTGAGCCAGGCTCTGACGGCGTGCCACGCGGTTCGACATGCGGTAGAATTCCTGCGCCTCGCCATGGAAACGGCGTTTCACTTTTCCCTCGGCATTGAAGGCCTTGATTATGCGCAGTCCGCCGAGGGTTTCCTCGATATTGCTCATAAGCTCGCCCCATTTGTTCTGCAATTCAAGCGATTTGCGCTTCAGACGCCTACCCACGCGCCCCATGCACAATCCCGCTATCGGCAGCAGAATGAGCACGAACACCGTCAGCTGCCAGCTGATGGCAATCATCATGGCCAGGCACACTATTATCATCACCGGATTCTTGAAAAACATGTCGAGCGATGACATCACCGAGTTTTCAAGTTCAGTCACGTCGCCGCTCATGCGGGCCATAACATCGCCTTTTCGCTCTGTAGAGAAGAAACCCAGCGGAAGAGCCACAATTTTGTCGTAGAGCTGATTGCGTATGTCGCGCACTATACCCGAGCGCAGCGGAATAATGAAATAGCTGCTCAGATAGGCGGTGCCTGTCTTGAAGCCGGTCATAACCACGAGCAGTGCGGCAAGCAGCGCCAGCGTGGCCGACTGCCCCCATTCCTTTATGGCTTCCTGGGTGTAGAAATAGAAGTTGTTGAAAGCCACTTCTTTAAGCGATCCGTCGGCCAGCGTCATGTAGCTGTAGGTTGCCTCCTTTATCTGGAAAAGCATCTCCAGGATTGGAATTATCAGCGCAAATGAAAAGAGGGTAAGCAGCGCCGACAGTATGTTGAATATGATGTTGAGGGCGAGATATTTCTTATAGGGCGATACGAATCGCTTGAGCAAGGCAAAAAGCTGGTTCATTGATTTACTTTGATATGCTTCTGTGGTTTCTCGGCAAAATTACAAAAATCTGCCAACACAGCCAAAACCTTGCGCGCAGATGGCTGTTATATCGGACAAATGTATTAACTTTGGCATAAAAAATGCATTATTTCATATCCGTAGGCGAGCCTTCGGGCGATTTGCATGCTTCCGAACTGATGGATGCGATTCGCAGGGCCGACCCCGAAGCGCGTTTCACTTTTCTGGGCGGTGACCTCATGGCCTCTGTTGCAGGGCATGAGCCTGTGATCCATTATCGCCGCATGGCTTTCATGGGATTCAGTGAAGTGCTTCGCAATCTGAAGGTTATACGTGCTAATTTCCGCACTGCCATCGCGGCTCTCCGCGCCTCGCGGCCCGATGCCTTTATAGCCGTGGACTATCCGAGTTTCAATCTCAAACTGGCCAAAGAGGCGCGCTCGCTCGGCATACCTGTGTTCTACTACATATCGCCAAAGGTATGGGCCTGGAAGGCATGGCGCGTCAAGCAGTTGCGCCGCTATGTCGACCGCGTGCTCTCCATACTTCCCTTTGAGGTCGATTATTTCAGCGACAAGGGCGTGAGAGTGAGCTATGTGGGCAATCCCTCTCAGGAGGAAGTCGACCGCAAGCTTGCCGCAGCAGGCTCGCGTGAGGATTTCTGTCGGCAGCACGCCCTCGACCCCTCGCGCCCCATTCTTGCGCTCGTTCCCGGAAGCCGCCGGGGCGAGATTCGCAATAACCTCCCGATAATGGATGCCGTGGCGGCCGGGCATGCCGATTTTCAGGCAGTCATAGCCGCCGCCCCCGCCATCTCCGCCGAATTCTATAGCACTTATTCTCACCTTCCCCGCGTGGAAGCCGACACCTTCCGCCTCATGCACTTCGCCGATGCCGCTCTCGTAACCTCCGGAACGGCCACACTTGAATGTGCTCTCGCCGGAACGCCGCAGGTGGTGTGCTATCGCGCCAACGGTTCGCGCCTGAGCTACAACATTATGAAGCGCCTGATAAAAGTGCCCTTTGTATCGCTTCCCAATCTCATTGCCGGGCGCGAGGTGATTCCGGAGATGCTGGTGCATCTCTGCACGGTCGATGCCGTTGACCGCGAACTTTCCGACATCTTGCCCGGCGCCCCGGGCCGACAGCGTCAGCTCGACGGCTACCGCCACATGCGCACTCGCCTCGGCACCGACACTGCCGCCGCTACCGCAGCCCGAATCATCATCTCTGATTTGGCATAGTGATATTGAACTCCTTCAGCTTGTTATAGAGAGAGGATTTGCATATTCCCAGAAGTCGGGCCGCCTGCAAGCGGTTATTGCCCGCGAGTCGCAGCGCCTCTACAATGCGCTGTTTTTCCTCCCTTTCATGCGAGCCTGCTTTGGCGGCGGCCTCCGCCTCGGCCTTTTTCCGGATTGTGCCGGCCTCTTTTTTAACAAGAAGGTTATGCCGCTCTATGGCATCGGGGCGATTGCGCCTTATGAATCCTCCAATGCTGTTGTATTTCAAGCCGAGACGTCCGGCTATGGATTTCAATGTCTCGGTTGAGGTTTCATAGATGTCTATGGCCTCAGCATATTTTTCCATGCTTTGCGCCGATATGAGTTTGCCTTCCGAGGTGCGTATCATTCCGAGTTCCGCTGCAAGCTGCGGTTCATGTTCCCGTATGTACTCTCTGAACACATCCGGATTGAGCCCGAATTCGCGTGCCACTCCGGCTGTGCGTCCCCGCGTGGCTTTCAGCCGCTCAATTGCAGCTGCATATTTTGCCGCCGCCAATTTCTGATAACGTTTCGTTTCCGAAATTTTCAGGCTTTCCGGGTTGCCGACGCTTATTCCCCGGCGCTCGAATATGAGGTCGCGGCGCCACATCCGCAGGTAATTCCCAAGTCCGCTGAGCTTCACGCCTGTTGCTTCCGCAATCTCTTTCTGTGTCATGGCGGTGTCCCGGTAGAGGCGCGCGGTTTCCTCGTAAGTTTTGTCCTGCTGAGCCGACGGCATGTGGCGCGTGCCGTTCCCGGTAAGTGAGCCTCGAATCTTGTTGCCTTTCGCGTTCTTGCGCCTGACCGACCGTTTTTCAACAAGCTCCTTATGGTAGAACAGAAGGTGCTCTCTCAGACCGGGATAGGAGAGATTGAAAATTCTGGCAGTGTCGCGGATTGTGTCGTCAGTGGAATGCAGATGAGCCACAGCCTCGGCATACTGCTCCCTGCACCATGCCTTTGCTCCGCGATGCACATTGTCGTTCAGTCCCCGGCGCCGACGTTCGTTTTCACGCCTTTCAAGAATTTCGGGATAATATTTGCGCAACTGGTGTCCCAGTCCCGATGGATTAAGCTTGAACCTATAGGCTATTTGCGATACGTTATAGGCCAGATACTCCTCGCTTTCACACGCCGCTATGGCGTCATTATATTTTTTGCGGGTTGCCTCCGACTGTCCGCGAGGATTCCGCAGGAGAGTCCGGCGTGCTTCTTCGGACGTAAGCTTCATTCCGTGGCGCGCAAACATCAGGTCTCGGTGACATCTCCTCACATAGGCCCTGAATGCCGATACACCCACTCCCGTAAGCTCGCATATTGCTTTTACGGGCATATCAGTGGAGCCGTAAAGCTTGAGGGCTGCTCCATAACGCGCCGCGCCGCGTCGGGTCTCGGCGTTGTCAGGCATTGTCTTGTCGTTGAAGGCCATGGTGGTGAGTCAAGTCCGGCGTCCCGTCCTGTTTATACGGTTTATTGCAGCACTATCTCATTATTGTAGGGCGCACGGCAAATCCGTCGTTGGCATAGAAGTTTGCCCAGGGTCTCACGTGGCTGGTTTTGCCGTCATCCATGCGATGAAATTGCATGTAATATGAAGTGAATCCTAACGCCCAATCAAATGGCGTACCTTGAGCGTGCCATACCTGTCCTATGTGATAGGTGTAAACCGTAGCATGGTCAGCCCAGTCGCGATAGCCGTTTTGAGGGAATGCGATTGAAATAAGTTTGCTCCTGTCAGTGTAGAATTCAAACAGGCCTTCCCGGTAATCTTCAAGCATATTATCCTTGGTGGCTGCAAAAAATTGCTCAGTGGCGGGATTATCTGCCGTGCCGTTAAAGTCGCCACCTGAAGCGGTAAAGCCGGTGAATGTACGGTAAGAACTTACATTGTAGCCAACCGGGCAAGGATCATAAACCGTTTTTACGACAATATCATTATCATCCCAGCAACTGTTGTCCCATAGATTGAAATAAATCTCATCTGCCGGCTTGTAAGGCCAGTATTGTGTGCCTGCTGCTTGCTGTATTCGCGGACAATTTTGCCATTTCATAGGGTTTTGTATCTGAATGGCGGTTGCGTCTTTGGTGAGGAGGCTGTCCGCTCCTTCCGGAGATATACGTTCGGGATTATCGGTTTTGGTACCTGACGGAGTATAGCATGTCTTGTTGGTCGAGTTGGATGTACCCGCTACGAATGGGTCTTTGCGCCCCCACTGGTAGTAGGGATTGTTGCCGCGAGGAACTGCAATATGTGGTTCCTGTATAATCTTTACGGTCTGGGACACTCCGTCGCCTTCACTGATAAGTTGAGTGAATCTGACCTCACACTCATGCCGTTTATAAATTCTTAAATCCTTGTTGCCCGAACACCATCCGAGATTCACCGGCATTATGTCGAACTTCTGATTCTCATGGCTCGTGAGTGTGATGTCGCCAAGTTCACCAACGGCTGTAACCCATATATGCCAGCTCCACATCACTGTGCCCGAGGGATCTTTCAGAGCTATCACAGCATTGCCTTCTTTTATGGTGCCTATGGTGAACTGAATGGCTCCGCGACCGTCATACTTCTTTGCTTCGTACTGTATGCCGGTGACAAGATTCTGTTCATCCTGCCATACCAGCTCAGCCTTAAGATTCGTAGGCGCATTTGCCGCATTCCCGTAAATATCATCTATTATATAGGGCTGGGTGATTTCCTCATCTTTATAATTTTTGAGTATTGCAAGGTATTTTTCACCTGTGCCCCAACCCTGATATTTGTATGATGATTCTATTGTTTTGTCATCAGTAATCGCATTTCCGTAGACAAGTGGGAACTGATAAGTGCCTTTGGCATTCACTATGTAGCAGTTGGCGGTGCTCATGGTCGTAGAGCCACCATTGGTTGAGAGGTCATAGATGCCTGTTCTCTCTCCGTTCTTCACTAACTTATTGTTGATGTTAAGCGGTTCTGACGGGTTCTTATAATTTATCTTCAGTTTGAACACCCCGTTTGGTTCTTCCGTGGTGGTAAATTCATCAAGCCACGAGGGGGGAGTAGTGGTAAAGTTCGCACTTCCGGCATCACGGTATTCAACTTTGTAGGGTACCGGCTCACGTTCAACCCAGGAATCGTTTTTATACTGATAGCTCGTTACCGTAATAGTGTTGTCATTCTTGAAGTTTTCGCCAAGGTTGGGAATGTTGCTGTCAGGTACAAAATACTCGCCTTTGTAATTGACAGTGTTCGGTTGTGAGGCCCCGATGCGCGTCACGTAGTCGATGCGCCAGTCGGGCTCATCGGCAAATCCTTTGAGGCGCAGAGTCAGCTTGTAGTGGCAGTTGCGTTTGGCGTCATAGTCCTTGATAACGTTCTGACCGAGCATGAAACGGTAGGTGATGTTGCAAACGCCCGGGTGTTCGGAATTTGTAGAAACATAATATGTCTCAACCTCTATGTATGTGGCTTTTTGTGCAAATTCTTTATAATCATACAGGTTATCAAGTATGCCGTCATTGTTTGTGTCGAGCTGTCGCTTGTCGGGGCCTTCGCCCTGCATGTTTTCGTAGAAAAAGAGCGAGTTGGGATTGGTTTCCGAATGTGAGTCGGGATCTTTTATCCAGATTACGGTTCCGTCCTCTTCGGTTTTTTGTATTCGCGGATAGTAGGGGAGTTTGTTGTCAATGACGGGGCCATGAGCCGATTCATCGCTCGTGTAAGTTACCTTTTCGCCGTCAGGGAAAACATCGTCGGCCCCAGCGGCTTTGTTGTCTTTCCCGAGGGTGCATGAATGGACCACGTTTCTGATTCGCAGTTTTTTCACGTAGATCGAAACTCCGTCATAAAGCCCCGAACCGTCAAACGCTACCGTGACTTTCGAGGCGAGGCGGTAGAGCCATGCGTGGATGGTCGTTTTACCGGGTGCAACAACCACTGGTTCGGCCTCGAACCCTTGATTGGGCCGGTCTTCGCCTGCATTGGAGAACCAGCCGAACATCTCGGCGTTCTCGGTCACTTTGGCCACATCCGGATTCCATTGGGCGCGCACGTTGCGCAGTTTCTCCTCCGTTGTGACGTCCTTCTCATTGAGATCCATATTGGCCACCGCATAGATGCGGTAACGCCCGTTGGGCAGCGTCATCTTGAATTCAGCATGTCCCGTTTCGGTCTCGGCCTGTGGTTGGCCATCGGGGCGCGTGTTAGGTTTTATAGTGAAATCACCGCTGACGTTACGTTTCATATAGAATGTGCCGTCCGATTTATAAATCACAATCCACAGTTGTTCTATCGACTTTATGGCATCGCCCGCGGCTCGCGAATCGAGCGCGGGGGTGAAATCCTTGAAGTTCAGCTTGAACTGAACCGTGCTTTCCCCCTGGGGAATGTCGCCGGATTCATATTCAATGTAATCCTCGCAGGCGCTCAGCAGCAGCACTCCGAGAGCGGCTAATATAGTATAGATTGCTTTCTTTGTCATAGCGGTTGAGGAATGGTTAGTCATTCGGTTTGTGCCTTGTCGGCAGGCTTGGGCGTCAGCCCGAAGTCGGGCTCCAGTTCTATGGATTCATAAGGCACCACATCGGCGCTCACTGCCAGTTCATTGCCGTTGCGTCTCACGGTGAACCGGTAGAGATGATTGCGGCGAATGTCATAGCGGTTCTCTCTCGCAGGCTTGCCGTCAGTGCCGTAGCTGCAGAAATAAATGCGGTCAGTCTTGCCTGATTCAGCGTCGGAATTGTAGTCAAGGTCAATCCACAGCTCGTTTTCGGCCGTGTTGAGGCATTCCGTCACATAGAATGTTGCGCTTTTCTTGTCGGTGGCCGGAGTGAATGATGTAGCTTCCGCAGGCGAATCATTGACTCTCAAAGGATTGGAGTCCTTTGTCACATCTTTGGTCTCCGACGCTGCGGCCCAGTCCTCGGGAAGCAGGAAGCCGCTTCTGTTGAGCCGGTTGATTGAGAGAGAATTGATGGCGGAGATAGTGTTGAAGTTTTCTGCTGTGCCTTGGGGGTCGGTGGCAATTATCACCTCTACTTTGGCCATTGCGCGCAGAAGTTCCACGGTGCCAACATCGAGCCGCTCATTCTGTTTCACTCCGGAGAGATCGATTGTTTTGACTCCCCACATGGGGATTGCCTTGAAATCATTGCCCGGCTGGAATGCAGCCAGCGTGAACGCCGTTTCGCTTTTAAGCTGCGGGGCGGTCCCGGCGTTGGCCATTATGTGGAGTTTGCCTTGAGTCAGGGTTTTAAGCGTTTCAATGTCGGCCGATGCTATCAGCCCTACGAATTCATAGCTTATGGCCGACTCCTCTTCGGTTGCGCCCGCGCAGTAAAGCCGGGTCACGGCTATCTCTTCCGTGCAGTTATTGCTGGTTATCACTGCACGCAGCTGGTCGGTGAGCAGGAGATTGTCGAAATCCGAGCCCGCGTCCGGAAGATATGGGTCGCCCCAGGTGGCTCTCGAGTTGTTGGCCGTAGGGTTTGGCCTCGGCGTGACAACACTGAAGGTCACCGTCACGGCATTGGGGAGGGCCGACGGCTCATCGCCGATCCCCGAGGTGCATCCGCTCAGCGAAAGCATCAGGGCCAGCATGGCCGCGAGTGCCGGTAAGATATGCGGTAACAGATTTCGTTTCATCTTATTTTTGTTCTTCACGTGTGGGAGAGGGCGCCGGGTCAGTTGAATTCAATATTGTCAAGCATCACCTTCCATGAGTTGATGTAGATTATCGCGCTAATCCAGTCATGGTTGTTGTCAATGAAAAATGTCAGCGAGTAGTGGTCCTGACGGTCAAGGTATTCCTGGTCGTCCATGTTGCCTGTGTAGTGGTCCTTCACAAGAAGCGCATAGTCAGTGAGCGGTACTCGCGCCACGGTCCGGTTCTCGGGCTCGTAGCGAATGGTCAGATAGCTTTTGCGGTCGGCCATGAGGCGCGCCACTGTGAGGTCGGCCATGGCCACGTTGACGCTTATCGTCTCGCCGCTTTCGATTTCAACGCCCGAGCTTCCGCCGGGACGCTGCCAGTGACGGTAACATATCGTTTCATCCTGGAGCAGTGAGTTGTCGTAGTGCATCAGGCCGTTGCTCTCCTCTATGGTGTAGGTGAAGTCGCGCGGGTCAAGGTCTTTTCCCGAGAGGTTCTGGAGAATCACGCGAACTGAATTGGTGTCCTTCATCAATTGGATTGTGAACACCTCCTCAACATTGTCGGTGATATCTTCGGGATTGCTCAGAGTCACATTGCGGAGAATGCCGTGATACAGCGGATGGAGGTACTTGTCGGATACGGCTTGGCCCGTGGCCGGGTCGGTTGTGCGGTTTAGCCGGCATTGCAGTTCTTCTATGCGGGTTTCGCCTATTTTCACTTCGGGAACGGTGAACGATTCTTCTGTTGCGCCAAGGTGTTTGTTGTCAAGGCCGCACCACGCCACGAATGTGAGCGTGCCGTGCGGACAGCCGTTGGCCGTGAGGTCAATGGCATAACCGTCGGCTTTCAGCGCTTCGCCGCTCTCTTTATAGGTCCACACGGCTTTGCCACTGCCGTCGAATGCCACAACGCTGACTGATGAAACAGTTTTGCTGAACGCGTCGACACCCAGCAGATTGTAATCGCTGATAAATTTCAGCTTCTGCTGGATCCGGCACGGCTCAAGGTCATCATAAATCACGCTGTCACATGATGTCATAGTGGCAATCGCAAGCAACGATGCCATTATTCCGGCTGCTATTTTGGAGAAGTGAACCTTTAAAGTTTTCATTCTTAAGGATTGGAAAGTAGATGTTAGTTGACTGTTATGTCGGTTCCGGCGCTATAGCTCCGGGTTTTTTATGTTGTCGCGGCTTGGAGATTTCCTTGCCGTTGCTGATTGTCAGTTTAATGGAAGCCGCAAAAGGCTTCGGTTGATTATGGTGAATATCCGTCACAATGCTGTTTGCTTCGGCATGGTTGACGTATCCACTTGATTGTCAGTGATACATCCCAAAGGGATGTCCCTACACAGCGAGCGAAACCATAGTTTCTGCTGCATTTTTCAGGAGAAGAGAAAGAGGGGAGGGGCCATGCCTGCCGTGGAGGCCTGCGCGGCCCCTTCCCGGTTAAGTTTTCAGTTAGTGATTAATTGAAAGTGATGTTGTTGTTAATGAGATGCCATGAGAGAATGTTGATGCGTGCGGCCAGGTAAGCTGCATCCGATTTCGGCTTTTCGAGAATTATATTCCAGTCAGGATCATAAACCGGGGTTCCAAGTCCGTAGAAACCGTCGACGGTGATATTGTAGATATGGTTGCGCACAATGCCATGTTTTGAATAATGGTCAATCGGCGCGAAGTAATATGTGGCGCCGTTTTTGTAGATGAGCGCTGTGGCCGGTGTCAATCCTTTAAGAGCCGCATTTACAGCATCTTTATCAGAAGGTGTCACCTGATTGTCGTTAGTGATTTCAGCAGCGGTAGAAGCAGTAGAAGTTACCCAAGTGTATTTTTCTGCGTCTTCAGTCAGAACAGCGGAGGCTGTATACATGTCTTTCTCAGCATCTTTATTCTGTTTGAATGTAATGTCAGCGGCTTCAATCTTTTTATATGTAGTTTTGATGACTTCGCCTTCTGTCTTTACAATCTTCTGGTAAAACTTGTTTGTAGATTCGTTAAGCAGGCTGAGAAACATGGATTTGAGATTCGTAAAGCTCTCATCATCGGCGAATTTCAAGCCGGCGTAGTGGCATACATTAAGGGGTGTACCGTCCTTTTTGCAAAGAGTTGCTGCAACCATAATTTGGGTGGGCTCAAGACCGCTATCTGAGTTACGTTCGGCGTTCTCGTTTGCGTAAGTTGTGTTTTTTTTGGTCCCGTTGGTCCCGAAGCCCAAAGCTTTGGCGGCATTCCATGAAATGTTCCTATGCTTCTGATTGTTTATGCTGTTCTGATCGGCCCAATACGAACGAAAATTTTTAGAATCGTTCCAATTTTTGCTTCCGAGAATGTCTCCTGACCAACTGCTAACAATATGCTTGCTCAGGTTGGCTGCAGGCATATAGTAAGTGAGATTCCAGCCCTCAATTTTTATATATACCGGAATGTCCTCTTCGCCTTCGCCATGAATGGTTATCGGCTTCTTCTCTTCGCTATTGTTAAGAGCGGGGAGGAGGCCGTTTTCAAATTTCAGTGCAGTGTTATATGAAGCGCGTACTTTGGCAACGCAACGTTCAACATAGATATCGACCGGAGAACCTTTGGCCTCAACCTCGGTCTTCTTGAAGTCGGAAAGCTGGAGTTTTGTAGCTTTGATTACTTCAGTGCCGCTGGCATAGACTGAGTTCGACATTACGAATTTATCGGCATTTGCGCTCGTTGCATAATCCTTATAAATATTGCGAAGCGCCGTAAGAGTGTAATTCGTAGTCATGTCAAGACCGGCATCATCGGGATTGATAACGGCAAGAACCATATCGGGAAGTTTATCGCCGGCAGGAGTGCTGATTACAATCACTGGATTCAGGACCTTCTCAACGTTGCTGCCGTCAGGTTTGGATGTTTCTGTTTTTTTGTCTTCGTCGGTGTTTGTCCAGTCATAATAGTTTTTGTAAGTGCCTCCGTCATATTTGACTTTAGCGGCGTCGCCACCTGAGGTGAAGAAGTAGAAGCGCACCTTGGTGACGGTGTTTTCTTTCTCGGTGCCGTTTTCGAAAAGGTCCTCGGTTGCAGCGCGGCTGCCGTCGGCCGAGGTCGGAACGATATTTACTGAGAGATACCTGGTCTCGCCATTCGACGTGTCTTGTCCGCCGGCCGGCTCTTCATTGGAACATGATGCCAACGAGAGCGTGGCAAACAGTGCCAGGGCTAAGGATTGGATTTTTTTCATGATTGAAAATTAAAAAAATGGGTTATAAAATATTTGTTGATTGTTCATAAGTGTTCGTAGGTCACTGGATTGCTGCCTGCGTTGCTGCAGCGTTCGGTCTGCCGGAGGGCTTCGTCGGCTTCGGCTATGCCCATATTCTTGGCTTCGGTAAACAGGGTTTTTGCCCTGTTCCAGTCGCCTTTGAGCGCCGCCAGCACACCTCGCGAGTAAACCGCTTCGGCGCTCTTGCCGGCATTCGAAAGGTATTTTTCGGCCAGTTCGGCGTTGCCCGAGGCGAGGGCCACGCTGGCAGCATTCAGATTGGCCACTTCCGATGTGGGATACATGCGCACGGCCGTTTCAAACAGGTCATTGTAGGTCTTTGAACCCGGTTTGAGCGTTTTGGCGGCTGTAAACAGCTCGTCGAGACTCAGGTTTTGCGGGCGTGTGTAAAGAATCTCAAGAATTTCGCGGGTGCTCGTGTAGGAGCGTATGGTATAATCAATGGTGTAGTCCGAGTGACGCAATGCCGGATAGACGTTCTGCAGCAGGAAGCTGTACTGCACGGGGTAGGCCGTGCGCAGTCGGTTGTCGCGGGCGTCGGGGGCAAGGTTGCTGTTGATTATAGCGAGGAGGGCTTCGCGGTTGTCGATATTCGATTTCACGACGTAGTTGCGCAGGCCTTCCCAGTCCTCAGGCTCGTAAGAGGTCTTGATGAAATCAGGGGCAAAGCGGTAGAGCTGTTCCACGTAGGTTTTGAGCGCAGCCGTGCGGCCTTTGGCAAGACGCACATTATTGTCATACGGGCCTTCGGGCGAGGCGAAACCCTTGATGGAGAGTGAGGTGATGGTCACGTCCTTGTCGTTGCGCACGGAATCGATCGAGGCCTGGATTTTAGCCAGTTCGGCATGGTTGCCGCGATAGTCGGGACGTATTTCGGTGCGGTTGACCGGGAAGTCAATGAAGGCGCTCCCTTTGAGCGAGCGTGTCTTTATGCTGTCGGCCTCAGGCACAATGAACACCGGTACGATTCGGAATATGCGCTCGGCAAAATCAAGCGAGTCAATCACCAGGGTGTACTCCGCCACCTTGTGGGAACAGCATCCGAGCGCCGTTTCGCGCAGCTCCACACGGCTGTTGGCCATCCAGGGTTCATAGCCCACTTTGGCCGAATAGGGGAGGGTGAGATTGGCAGTATAGCGGTGAAGGCCGGTGGCATCGGTCAGTTTCTCGCTGCGCTGAATGTAGATATAGCGGTTGCGTCCTGCCACAATCACCCCCGGGAGTGCCTTTTCCTTTCCGTCGGCGCCCACTATATAGGGGTGCAGGCGCAGCTCGCGGTTGGTCGACAGGGGGCAATTCGCAAATGACATGTTGAATTTGCAATCCAGATCTGATTCCGAGCGTTTGATGGTGACATCGGTCAGTTCCACTGACTTGGCATTGAGCACAATCTCGGCAGCCGCAGGCAGCGACAATGCGAGCATCGCGGCTGCTATCATAATGGAAAATATGTGTTTCCTCATGAGAAATTGCTATAATTTACTGATTCTTACTGTTTGTTCCTTTTCAGAGCACATACACTATGCTCAGGGCAGCTTTGGTGGGGCCCACATAGTTGTGGGGCTTGTTTTTCGACAGCCGGTTGCCGCATTTGGCACACGGATAGCGGTCATAGCGCGTGTAGACCCATCCCAGCCCAATCTCGGCCTCGATGTTCCAGTGGCGGTTCAGGCGCCAGGCGTAGCCGTAGCCCACGCCGAGGCCGGCAAACCAGCCCTGATACCGGCTGTCCTTAAGCTTGCTGAAGTCGGTGCCTAAGAATTTGAAGTCAAGGTCAAGGCCGCTTACATTGTATTGGCCTCCGAGTGCGTGCATGGCAAGGAAATGTCCGCCCATGACATCGCAGAACCAATAGCGCGCTTCGGGTTGCAGACGCCAGTGTTTCCACTGCTTATAGTCCGAAAAAGACCACAGGTTGAGATTGCCCGACAAATCTACCGACCATCGGGGCGAAATGACCTGTTCGGCTCCTACATTTATTGTAGTCGTGGCGTCGTAAAGCAGATTGGTCTTCAAGGCTGTCTGTGCAGTGGCTGTCACTGCTGACAGCACAAGTGCCACAAAGCCGTAAATTAGTCTCATATCTTTAGAGTATGTTTGAATTTAACGATTGAATTTTTATAGGCAGGTTTTGAGTATGTTTGGAGTCTGAGATGCGGAGTGTGGCGTGTGCCACATGACAAGGCTCAGGCGCCAAACAGGCCAAAAGATGCCGTAACGGTTCCTGCCTTGCGGACTCCCGGGCGTCTTCGCCCCTTCGCCTCGGTCGTGATGCACACGCATCATTCCCTCGGCATCATGAGCAAATCCATCCCGGGATTCCTTATAAAAATTCCAATTGTTAAATCCAAACATACTCTTAGGTTTATGTTTTGCGGTTTATTGAATCAAAGACGGCAACCCCGTGTGTAAAAGGATAATCAACTGAAAAAGAATGATAATATAACCGCCTTATTGATAGCCAACTATAGCCGGTGTGTCCTACCTGTTTCGGCGTTGGTTTATCCTTTTTAACACTGTGTTTCCTTGCAAGAAACGGATTCCCCCTACATTAAGCTGTGTATCAGATTTGTATACACGCAAAACTCATCCTAACGAAAATTTTTAATTATTTTTATCTGAAATTTTGACGTTGTAAATTTCTCTCTAACAATAAAATTGTGTATCTTTGCAAAAAGAAATCCGTTTCTTGCAAGGAAACGGAAATTTTTTTAGTGGCAAGCCGAAATTCAGGTGCATTTGATTGAAGTGACATCCGATAGTTTGTAGGGACATGCCTTCGGCATGTGAAGCAGGCATGTGCTAACAAATAGGAAACTAAGGCTCTTTCACGTGCCGAAGGCACGTCCCTACAAGTTGGTGAAAGTGTTATCATGGGGAAATGTCTATTCCCGTGCACCGTAAATTCGGCTTGAGCCTTTTTTCACAGTATTTCGGCAACCACCAGTTCGTTGGCGCGGTCTATTACCGATGAATCTATCGAAGCGAGATATATTTGCGTCGTGGCCGTGGATTCATGTCCCAGCGCATCGGATATCACACTCAGCGGCACATTCTTTCTCTTGGCTATCGTGGCCCACGTATGGCGGGCAACGTAGGTGGTAAGCCGCGTGGTAAGTCCGGCCAGTTCGCCAACCGTTTTCAGATATTTGTTTGTTTCGCGCAGGCCTGTTTCATATTGGCGCCGCTCGTGGGCTCCCGCATTCGTTATGATCGGGAAGATGAATTCGGAGCGTGGCTCTGTGTGGCGTCGGATAACCTCGGCTATCTCCCTGATAACCTTTACGTGGAGTTGCTGGCCCGTCTTGTGGCGGCAGTAGGTCAGGATGTCGTTGCGGATGTCGGTTTTCCTCAGAAAGGCGGCATCCACAAATGCCATGCCCCGGCAATAGAACAGAAACATGAATATGTCGCGTGCCAGTTCAAGTCGCGGGTTTCGGCTGAGGTCAAGGTTGCGTATGCGCCCTATTTCCTCTGCTGAGATGGCGCGTTTTGCCGTCCGCTCGGTGCCGGTGAACACGTTGACAAACGGTCGGCGGTCAGGCATGGCTCCCTGGCTCACTGCGCGATTGTAGACAGCGCGCATTATGCGCATGTGAAACGAGATTGAATTTCTCGTAAGGCCTCCCGATTTGAGATAGGTCTGATACTCCTCGATGATTCCGCGGTCAATCTCGCCTAAAGATATGTCGGCCCCGTTGCGGAAGCGCCTGAAACTTTCCATGGCCGACTTGTAATTGCGCGCTGTGCCCGAACGCGAGTTCTTGCGGAGCGCGGCTATCCTGTGTTCCATGAAAGGAAACAGCCGCAATGTGCCCCTGACGCTTTTATGGGGCGCAGGCATTGTGAAAAAACTTTCGCTTCGCTCGCCGCCATACTGCCTGACAGCCGAGCTATGGGTCACGGGGTAAAATGAGCTGCCGGGGAGGGCCGACACTGTGGGGGACTGAAAATTTACTTTTACTGTTGTCATTGTAAGTTGGGTATGATTGGTGGTCTGTGGGAGATAATACGGATAAATTTCATTAACTTTGCACCGAAATACCCTTTTTTAAAATGGACATACTGAAATACAACGACAATCCTCGCCTCCGCCGCCTCATAGCCTCTCTGCCCGCTGACCGCCCCGTAAGGGTGCTTTTTGTGTGCCTCGGCAACATTTGCCGCAGCCCGGCAGCCGAAGGGCTGATGCGCGAGACCGTCGAGGAGAACCATACCGCCCACCGCTGGGTGATTGACTCCGCCGGTACAGGAAATTATCACATTGGCGACCTGCCCGACCCCCGCATGCGCGCCCATGCGCGCCGCCGCGGCCTGGAGCTGACCCATCGCTGCCGGCAGGTTCGCGAGGCCGATTTCGATGATTTCGACCTCATCTTTGGCATGGATGATTCGAATGTGGCCAATCTGCGCCGCCTTGCCCCCACGCCCGAAGCACAGGCCAAAGTGCTGCCTATGAGCGATTTCTTTGATCCCGTTACGGTGACCGACCATGTGCCTGACCCCTACTATTCAGGTGCCGAGGGCTTTGAACATGTGCTCGACCTCCTGACGGCCGCTACCCGTAATCTGCGTGACACCGTCGTGGCCAACTTTTTGGCATGATATTTGTTACTACTGGAGTAGAATAATTTTTTTATACGCTTTATATATATGGAAAAAATCAAACCCGGAAAATACGTAGAACTCGGCTACGACCTCTATGAAGTTACTCCCGAAGGCGACAAACTCGTTCATCAGACTTCGGCCGACGACCCCGAACGCTTCATCTTTGGCGTTACGCAGGGCGTTATCCAGCCTCTTGAGAAGGCCATCGACGGCCTCGCTGCAGGCGATGAATTCGACGTGAAAGTTGAGTCTGACAAAGCTTTCGGCGCTTACGATCCCGAGCAGATAGCCACTCTCCCCCGCGACATCTTTGAAGTCGACGGCAAATTTGATGCCTCCGTGGTCAAACCCGGTGCCGTGCTCCCCATGATGACTGCCGACGGATATCGCATCAACGGCGTTGTAAAGGAAGTGACCGACAGTGACGTGAAGATGGACTTCAATCATCCCCTCGCCGGTAAGGACGTGCGCTTCAAAGGCAAAATCACCCTCGTGCGCGAAGCTACCCCCGAAGAACTTCAGCCCGCTCACGGCGGCTGCGGCTGTGGTTGCTCGAGCTGCGGCGATGACTGCGGATGCCCCTCTGAAGGCGACTGCGGCGACTCAGCCTGCGGATGCGGCAAATAATACTTTATATATATGTGACACAATATATATGTGACACATCCTACAAGGCGCACCTCCCCCCGAGGCTGCGCCTTTTTACATCCAAAAAACAGGGAGCCAAATTTGTACGGAAGTGCCTTTGGCACATTAACACCGATAATGTTTTTTCCCTAAAAGTAGGGACATCCCTTTGGGATGTATTATTGGTAATCAGCAAGATAGATTAACGTGCCAAAGGCACGTCCCTACTGTCGAACGGTTTTCCAACACCCTCGGTTTTTTTTCCGCTCCTTTCTATCCTGTTTCCCCCTAAAAAAGTAGGGACATCCCTTTGGGATGTTTCAAAATCCTAACTGTTATTCATTGCCGAAGGCAGAAAATAGGCGCGAACGTGGGTATCGTTCGCAGGACGGCATTGGAGTGAAACAAGCTTCGCTTACCCGTCGCCCTCGGCGGAAGCCGTTCCATCACACCCGCACCGAATAACAAAATCAACGTTTCCGGCCACTTTTTGTGAAAAATTGTTTTGTAAATCAAAAATTATCTTTACATTTGCAGTGTCTAAGGAATATTAACGAAAAAAGAAATAAAAAAAGATGGTGAAAGCGCAGTTCCGGCGCAATCCAATAGGTACAGGCTGCTTCCGCGTTTCACGGCTATTCATCTTTCAGTTTACACATAATCTTAGAATATATCTTTAATTTTTCGGTTCGGCAATTAGCCGTCGGGCCACATTGATTTATTAATTTCATTACACATTAAGCGTATGAAAAAAATTTACACCTTAGCTCTCGCAGCCCTTTGCGCCCTCGGCGCCTCTGCTGCCGACGGTCTCGTTTTGAAGCAATTCTCAGGTAAGAAAGTTTCTACACTGAATGCTTCCGTTATGACAATGGAAAAAATTCAGGCACAGCGCCCTGACGTGCTTAAACCTATGGCCGATGAAGATAACCAATCTGTAGCCGGTCAGTATACTATTTCTATCGGTGACTATTACTTTGAAGATAGTCAAGGCGCTATTGAGCAGGAAGCTACCGTAACTCTTGATGGCACAGTTCTTACTATAGAATGCGAATATTTTCCGACACCCGTAGAAGGTACTTATAATGAAACAACTGGTGAAATTTCTTTCTCGTTGAAAAAACTTGGTGCCGTGGAGCTTACTCAAGGTACCTATTATGTTCGCTTTGAACCATTCGTTTATGCAGACCAAAGTATTACAGCTCAAACCATCTCGGCTCAGTGGGATGCTGAAACTCAGCAGATAATCTTTGATGCCGATAACGGTTTCGGTTGGGTAGTCTATAACAATCAACTCTATACTTCGCCGGCCGGGTACCTTGATCTCTTTGATGTGCTTGGTATGTCGAAAAGTACTGTCGTTGGAGATGAGACTTGGGTCGATTACTGCACCGGTACATTTATCGACGGCTGGGTCTTGCCTGCCATTACTTACCAAGATGGTACTTCTGTAGATCCTAAAGATTTCCCTCTTTCTGTAAGAATTCAGCAGAATGTTAATAATGCAAATCTGTATCGTTTGGATGATCCCTATCATTCTGAGAATTTCCCAATGACCAACAATGCAACTGCCGGTTACATCGAATTTAGTCTCGAGGATCCTGACTTTGTTCTTGTTCTTCCCGGCGTATATTCAGGGTTCGCTAATGGCTCAAACAAAGTAAACGCCTTTAATATTGAAGGATTCTACACCGACCTTGGCTACAGTAAGGACCAAATCCTTGAAGGCGTTGAAGGACTGGTACCATCAACTTTTGATGGACAGAATTCCGTAAGCATTAATAACTGTCGCTTTAATTACCCCAATGCCTTGGATAAAGCTTATTCATGGCAAAATGCAAGCGGCGAAAGCCTTGCAAGCAAAATGGTTGGTTCAATTACTTTTGATATAAAACCTTCTGCAATCGGCTCAATCACTACAGATGATTCAATCGCTCCCGTTGAATACTTCAACCTTCAGGGTGTGAAACTCGCTAATCCCGAAGCCGGTCAGATCGTTATTCGCCGTCAGGGTTCACAGGTAAGCAAAGTGTTTGTTAAATAATCAGGTAGGTATTTAACTTAACTGTCACATAATTTAAATCCCGTTCGGCTTTGCCGGGCGGGATTTTTTTGCCGCTCCCTCCTATTCTGTTTTCCCCTAAAAGTAGGGACATCCCTTTGGGATGTATTATTGGTAATCAGCAAGATAGATTAACGTGCCAAAGGCACGTCCCTACTATCTAATGGTTTTCCAAAACCTTGTTCAAAACCCTAACTGTTTTTCTTTGCGGACGGCATAAAATCCGACGGTTTCTATCCTCCGCATCTCCCCGCTTTGTCAATCCGCCTTTTTTTGCCATTATCGGCCAATAATTTCGCCTGTTGGAGGTTGCCCGTGTGGCTGGAATAGATTATTTTTGCATTTTAAACAATAAAAACCTCTCATTATGAAACGCATTTTCCTGTCACTAATCATGCTTGCGGCCATTGCCGTTGGCGTCAAGGCCCAAGGTAACTTTGGAGTAAGAGTATCTTACGAGCTCGCCTGTCCCGGCGACGTCAATCTCACCAAAGGGTTTAAAGCCGACTTGTTTGGCAACAGCTCCGGATTCAGCGTTGGGGTAGTCTACAATATGCCCGTGTTTTTCGGTTTTTATTTTGAGCCGGGAGTCAGCATTGCCTATAACACATTCTCCATGAACCGCGCTCTCGTTGATGCTACCTTAGAGCAGGAAGTTAGCGCGGCGTCGGTGCGCATGTGGGATTTCCGTGTTCCTGTTATAGGCGGTTACAAGTTCAATCTCCTGCCGGGCATTGGACTGTCGGTGTTCACCGGTCCCGAACTGTCGCTCGGGATGTCGGCAAAAGCCCATTATAAGTTCGGCACTCTCTCGGCCAGCGAATCGGCCTATGGCGGCGACGGATTCATGAACCGCACCGACGTGAAATGGCGTTTCGGCGTAGGCGCCACTTTTGCCGGCCACCTCTACGGGGCTCTCTCCGGAGCGGTCGGCCTCTGCGACCGCATGGAAGACGACTATTCCATGAAATCCAACCTCTTCGACATCACCATCGGCTACAACTTCTGATTACCAATTCACCCAAAATGTAGGGACGTGCCTTTGGCACGTATCTTAGTATGCTTATTTTCAATAAATTAACGTGCCAGAGGCACGTCCCTACAATCCGGGTGATGCGTTTTGTGATTTGTATTCTCTAATGCTTATAATCTATTGAATTTCATGGAACAATATCGGAAATCACCGAGAGCCATGTTTCTTGATTATCAATATGGTGATTTTTTTGTGACAATATGCACAAGACATCATCGGCATTATTTTGGAGAAATTAAGAATGGGAATATGGAATTGTCGGGATTGGGTAAATTTCTTGATGAACAACTCGCCTCAGGAAACAAATTCAATGATAGAGCAGTGGTTTTACAATATGTGGTGATGCCTAATCATTTACATGCTATAATTCATGTCGATTCAGACGGAATTTGCCCGTATGCTGAGAGCGAACCTTTTAATCGGAACCCTAACCCGTCATTACGCACTGATCACGCAGCTAAACGCTGCAATCCGGCCCTTTCACGATACATTAATTCATTGAAAGGGGCCGTTACCAAGTTTGCCGCAAAAAATGGATATGAGTTTGAATGGCAAAGCCGTTATCATGACCATTATATTCGCGGCCCCCATGACGGAAACAGGATTTCTGAGTACATTGCAGCAAATGTTGAACGTTGGGAAAAAGACGTATTCAATATTTAAATAGTCCACCTCAATGTAATGTGTCTTTTGGCATTTACACCCAAAAATGTAGGGACGTGCCTTTGGCACGTATTTAACGTGTTTATTTCCAATGTGTTAAC
>ENA-ORCP01001039-ORCP01001039.1-human-gut-metagenome-genome-assembly--contig:-NODE-1039-length-24547-cov-16.014303_pt1 | contig 24547 bp, 20 predicted proteins | sample MGYA00242990_ERZ507991 | MGnify/ENA primary metagenome ERZ507991 (study PRJEB26167, sample SAMN06115496) | human gut metagenome | host: Homo sapiens | place: China:Henan | collected 2015-05-07... | reverse complement strand
GTGACAGCGGAGGAAAAAGCGTCACTGGAACTCACTTGCAAACTCCTGAATCTCTCCCTCTCCACTTTTATCCGCCGCGCCATCCACAACGTCAAGATCGAGAAAACGGTCATCGTTGCAGGCAGCGGCGAAGAAACCCTGACCGCTGTTTCCACTTTGCTTGCCCAGTGCAGCAAGGTGGGTGGAAACCTCAACCAGCTTGCAAGGCACTTTAATTCCGGCGGTGCAGACACCGAGCAGATCCGGGCGAAAATCCTTGACGAACTTGCAGACCTGACCGCATTTCGGCTGCACGCCGAGAAAGTTCTGGGTGAACTGTATGGCAACGCTCAAGCATATCGCCTCAGTCGCAAGGGCAGCTGCACTGTTCAACCATAAACCGCATATTTGCGACATACAATTCGATGTTGTTGCCAACGATTTGAATAATCGAATTGTAATAAAAACTCGGACTACACTGCCATCGAAGCGTACCTCGTTTACCAGCACGATGCGTTCACTGGAAAGCAACTTCTGGATGAACAGGGCAAGCCGAAGCTGCGGGATTCGTACCTGCTCGACACCCTTGAGTGCGGCGATTTCTCGTTTGCAACGGCCTGTCTGCTGGCAAACCGCAAGTATGGTAAGAACACCCAGCATGGTGATATTAAGAGCCATCAGTATATCATCAGCTTTGACCCCAGAGATGCAGCCGACAACGGCTTGACCATGGAAAAGGCACAGGCACTTGGCCTGAAGTTTTGTTCTGAAAACTTCCCCGGTCATCCTGCCATCGTCTGCACTCACCCGGATGGGCACAACCATTCGGGAAACATCCATGTCCACATCGTGATCGGAAGCATCCGAACGCGAGAGGTGGAACGCAAGCCCTATATGCAAAAGCCCCGCGACTGGCGCGAGGGTATGAAGCACTCCAGCACAGCCCAGACCATGCGGCACCTCCGTGTCGAAGTCATGGAGCTGTGCGAGGGTGCCGGACTGTACCAGATCGACCTACTCAACGGCTCGAAGGAGCGTGTCAGTGAAGCCGAGTATTGGGCAAGACGGCGTGGGCAGCAGAAACTTGACCGTGAAAACGCAGCCCTCACCGCAGCCGGACAGTCGCCCAAGCAGAAGAAGTTTGAAACAGTAAAAGATACCCTGCGGAGACAGATTTCGTCTGTATTGTACCGCGCTACCAGCTTTGAGGATTTCTCTGACAAGCTCATGCAGCAGTACGGCATTGCCGTTAAGGAAAGCCGTGGGCAGCTCAGCTATCTGCCTGCTGGCAGAACCAAGTTTATCCGGGCGAAACATCTCGGTGACAAGTTCGATAAGGCGGCAGTGCTTGCCACGTTGCAGGCAAATGCCGAACGCAAACCCCAGGTTCAGTTCAAGCAGGATACCATCTGGAAATTGATCGACATCCAGTCGAGGATGACCGAGGGCAAGGGCATCGGCTACGAGCGTTGGGCGAAGAAGCACAACCTCAAAGCCATGGCACAGACCTTGATCCTCTTAGAAGAAAAGGGCTTGACCGACGAGGACGCCCTGAACCAGCGCATCGCTGAACTGGAAACCAAGTATCACGACGCACTGGCGGTGGTGAAAGACCTCGAAGGTCGCATGAAAACCAACAAAGAGCTGCGCTATCACGTCGCAGCCTACACCAACACCAAGAACATCGCACAACAGTTAAAAGCCGCAAAACGACCCGCAGCCTTTGAAGAACAGCACCGTGCAGAACTGACAGCATACCGGACGGCAGCAGCCTATCTCAAGGCAAACAACATCACGAAGCTGCCCAGTCCGAAAAAGCTGGAAGCCGAGTATGCGCAGCTGGCATCCGAAAAGGCAAAGTTCTACGAGCAGTACAAAGAAGCCAAGGAAGAACTGCTCAAACTGAAAACCGCAAAGCAGAATGTTGCGTCCTTTTTCCGGGAGGAAGAACAGGCGCAACAGGAGAGATAAAGGAGTGTGCGTATGATCAATCTGAAAATTGACCCGGAGTTCCAGTCCCAGATTCCTCCTCTGACCGATGATGAATTCAAGCAGCTTGAAGAAAACATCCTGAAAGAGGGCAAGCTGCTCTCTCCTTTGATCGTTTGGGGTAACACCCTTGTTGATGGTCACAACCGTTATGCGATTCTTCAGAAGCATCCCGAAATCTACTTTTCTACCATGCCGCTCCACTTTGCAAATCGTGAGGAAGCACTCGCTTGGATTTGCAAGAATCAGCTGGGGCGGCGCAATCTTTCCCCCGAACAAAAGCGTTACCTGCTGGGGAAGCAGTACGAAGCCGAGAAGAAAGCTGCAAAAATCTTTCGGGGCAATCAGTACACTTTAGCAAAGAAAAGTGGTGGTGATCACGGTGATAACCACCACTCCGGGAAGAAAACCTGCGACCGGATCGCAGAGGAAAACGGTGTCAGCCGTGCCTCCGTTCTTCGTGCCAGCCACTATACACGAGGCATCGACATCGCAGATAATCTCTCTCCCGGCATCAAGCAGAAAGTCTTTTCCGGCGAAGTGAAGTTCACCAACGAAGAAATGTCCAAGCTTGTGCAGGCAAGTGTCGAGCATCGTTCAGATATCCTTGCTCAAATCCTGCATCCAGAGGCATTGGAAGTGTTGGAATCTGCCAGCGCAGAATTTGAACCTGAAAAAGCGGAACCCGTTCCCATGCCCACACCACAAACAGAAGAATTTCGGTGCTATCATGTACCGGACGAGTTTATGAAGGTTTACAAATCTTTGAGCCGTGCGACCGAAATGATGAAAAACTCATGGAAGAAAACGCTCAAAAACAATCCCAGCTATTTCACTGACCCGGAAAAGCAGAAGGTTCTCCGCTTCGCAATGCAGCGACCTGCTAACTACCTGACTGAAATCGAAACCTATCTGGAAAAGGCTCTTGCAGAAGCCCTTGAAGAAGAAAAGACCGCATAACGACAGGCACTTGTAAGCCATCAACGAGCCACCAGCCGCAAGTGCAGGGCGGAAAGCATCCGCGCCCTTGCGCCTGATAAAAATTGGAACTTTGATTTTCTCGCCCGACTTTGCCACGGTGGGACAGTCAAAGGAGCGTGCGTTTGAACAAAAAGAAAAAGTCCACAAACACTTCCCCCTATCCCGATGAAGTCATCGACCGTCTGGCACGGGCATTCTACCCGGCCATCCTTGCCTGCTGGAACAGCGAGGAAGGGCAAAGAGAATTTGCTGCATGGCAGGCGGAACAGGCTCATCATGCCCCCAGCAAAGAGAAACAGAGCGTTCCCGACGGGGAACGCCCTGTTGTACATATCGCTGTCGTATGTGGATTTTGGCAGGGTGCGTCCGCAAGGCGCACCCTGTTTTTTATTTTGTCCTTAATCTTCTAACCCACGGCTCCCAGCCGTATTTTTCAAATATTCTTCCGGCTCGCCGTTTAGAATCAAATCTGCATAATGCCATTCTTTTCGGCATACGCCGTGCATTTCCGGATTTGGCCTTCGACGGATTCTTCGCGCTGATTGTCGCTGGAATAGCGGGCGTAGATTACAGCGGTCATAGGAGGGCCTCCATTCGCTCTGTATGGGGATGGATGTAACCGCATTACATTTCGTATAATGTATACCATATTTTGTGTCCTATTGCAAGGCTTTTGAGTGCCGTCTGGTGGTGTTCTTTTTGAACACTACCTGTTCTTGTACACCAAAGGCAGATGTTCGGCTGCCCGCCGTTATTTTTGGTATGACTTTCTTTCAAAACAATACGCTTCTTTGACATTTCGCTGTCAAATATGATACAATAAAAACACTTTGAGAAAGCGAGGGGAGGCAGCAGCGATGAGCGAAGCAAGAATGATGGGGTCTCTGGCAGACAGGCTGCTCAGTTTTGTGAGCACCACACCCGAACGGGACGCAAACTATGATATCGCAGTGACTCTGCTCAAGCATTACCCCCAGCTCAAAGGGATGACTCTCGGCCAGATCGCGAACCTGTGCTATACCTCCAAGGCGTCCATCTCACGGTTTTGCCGCTTTCTGGGGATGGACAGTTTCAAAGCGTTCCAGGCCTGGCTGGAGCAGGACTTCACCATGAGGACCGACTATTCCCGACAGTTCTACACCATGCTGCACAACAATCAGGAAATGGCCATCGGTTCCTATCGCGACACGCTGATCAGCAACATCTATGCTACCATCACGCCTGAAAACGCCGAAGTCATCCCCGACATTGTGCGGGTGTTGCACGGCTGCGGCAAGGCGGCCTATTTCTCCCACCACTTTTTGTGGGACATCGGCCACTACTTCCAAAGTAAAATGATGATTATGGGCCGCTATGTCGAGCTGTTCATGGATTATGCCGCTCAGCTGGAGTGCGCCCGCAGCCTGACTGAAAACGACTTTGCCATCATTTGCAGCGTGGGCGGCAGCTACCCGACTCGTTACCCGGACATCTGTAACGCAATCATTTCCAGCGGCTGCAAGGTTCTGGTCATCACCCAGAACCTTGCCAGCCCCTATTTGAACACCGCCGATTTCATCCTGCAATGCGGCACCACCAACCGCAACGACGTGGGCAAATATGCAGCCCTCATGGCCAACGACCTGATCGTCATGGGCTATATGCAGGCATACGATAAAGCGTTCCAGTAAAGCATAGCAAAAAATACAGCAAGGCCGCGAGGGTTAACCGCCCTGCGGCCTTTTTATTTTGTCAAAGCGCACAAAAAACGATAAAAAAGTTTTTCGCTTTTCAGAAATTGAAACATGCGCTACCAATCTGAAATGGCGCACTTGTATTTGCAACCAAATCAAGTTCCAATCATGTTATAATTTTAGTGCAAAGAGGAAATCGGACTGGCCAGTCGTGAAAACCTTGGTATTGAAACAAATGAAGCAAGAACCAAAAGCAAAAACTGTAACTTTTTCTTTGTAGAGGACAAAACCATGAAACGATTACTCATCCGTGCTGATGACCTTGGCTACTCTGAAGGCATCAACTGCGGCATTGCGGCGGCGGTAGCAGCCGGACTGGTGCGCTCAGTGGGGGTGATGACCAATATGCCCGCAGCTGTCCACGGACTGGGGCTGCTGTATGGCCGCCAGCTTTGTCTAGGGCAGCACACCAACATTTGTGTGGGCCGGCCATTGACTGACCCCGCTCGCATCCCCAGTCTCTGTACGCCGGAAGGAGAGTTCAAACCCAGCCGCGCCTACCGAGAGGCCGCCAAAGAAGGCCGTGACTTTGTGGTGCTGGACGAGGCGATCGAGGAGATCGAAGCCCAGTATCGCCAGTTCAAAGCCTTGACCGGCCGCGAACCGAGCTATTTTGAGGGACACGCAGTGGCCAGCGCCAATTTCTTTCAGGGATTGGAAATCGTTGCCCAGCGGCACGGCCTGCCCTACTTTGCGATGGGCCGTCCCGGCGAGGCAGTAACCTTCCGCCACACCAAAGTGTACGCCTATATGCCTAGAGATTTTAAGGCATACGAGACCGACCCCTTTACTGGCGTACAGGATGCGGTGGCAAATGCTCACGAGGGCGGGTGTGACTTGATGGTCTTCCATCCGGGTTATATCGATGCCTATCTGCTGGACCATTCCAGCATGACGACCACCCGTTTACGAGAAACTTCTATGCTCTGCCGGCCCGAGGTACGCGCCTGGCTGGCGGAGCAGGATGTTCAGCTCGTCACTTACGATGATTTGACTTAAAATAGGAGGAGTCAGTATGACAGACAATAAAAAGATCGCCGAGCAGGTTCTGGCGGCGGTAGGTGGAGCGGCCAATCTCAAGGATGCCACCCATTGCATGACACGCCTGCGTCTGTATCTGAAAGACGACAGCCTCCCCAAAGACGATGAGGTGAAAAAGATTTCCGGTGTGCTGGGTGTTGTGCGCGGCGGCCAGCAGTACCAGATCGTGATCGGCACCAATGTTCCGAAAGTGTATGAGGAACTGTGCAAGCTGGCAGGCATCAGCGCCAGCGCCGCCGTCAAGGATGATGCTGCTGCCGTCCAGGATGCCGCCATCACCAAACGGAAGCTGACCCCCAAGCAGGTGGGTAAGAATATCATGGGCTATCTGGCAGGCTGTATGACCCCCATGATCCCGGTGCTGCTGGCCGGAGGCTTGTTCCGTGCTGTCAACTCTATCTTTGGCCCCGACTTGTTGGGACTGTACACCCTGGAGAGCAACTTATATATCCTGTTTGATTTCTTGTACGATGCGGCGTTTTACTTTATGCCTATTCTGGTGGGTTACAATGCCGCCAAACAGCTGGGTGTCAACGGTATGCTGGGTTCTTTCATCGGCAGTGTTCTAATGGTGCCCGATTTCGCGGCTTTTGCCACCAACGGTCAAACGTTCACGGTCTTTGGCATCCCTGCTACCGTGACCAATTACGCCCAGACTGTTCTGCCTGTTATGCTGTCGGTGCCCCTGTTCTGCCTGATTTATAAACTTGTCAAAAAGTTCATGCCCGACCTGCTGACGAGCGTTTTTACCCCGTTCTTCAGCCTGATTATTTCCATGCCCTTTATCCTCTGCCTGCTGGCACCTCTGGGTACCATTGTGGGTAATGCCATCAGCGGCGGTCTTGCCTGGTTTGGCATGACCACCGGCTGGTTCGGCGTGGCTGTCATCGCCGCTCTGTGGGAGTTCCTGGTTATGAGCGGTATGCACCTGGCTCTGATGATGCCCATGATGGCCGATTTCTTCGAGACCGGCATCATCAGCGGCCCCATGAATGCGGGCAACTTTGCGACTTGGGCATGCTTCGGTGTGGCTCTGGGCGCAGCGCTCCGCCTGAAAAATAAGGATGACCGCAGCACCTCCTTTGCAGCCTTCGCTTCTGGCATTCTGGGCGGCGTCACCGAACCCACTCTGTATGGCATCTGCTTCCGCTTTACTCGTTGCTTTGTAACGATGGCCGTTGGCGGCTTTGTGGGCGGCGCCATCGCCGGCATATTCGACCTCAAGGGATATGCAATGACCTCCCCCAACTTCCTGTCTCTGCTGGGCTATGTGGGTGGTACCAATGCCAACATTGTGGTTGGCGTGGTAGCCTCCTTTGCTTCTCTGATCGTGGCAGCTGTTCTGACTTATCTGTTTGGCTTTTCCCAAAAAGATTTGGAGAGCGTTTGACTGCGTGATACCATAAAATCAAAAAGGCTGGTGTTATCGACTTGACGAAACAAATGATTTTCCCCACCAATTTCCTCTGGGGCGCGTCTACCAGCGCCTTTCAGGTAGAGGGCGGTTACAACGAAGGCGGCAAAGGCGTTGCCACCACCGATCTGGGGGCACGCCGCCCCGGCATCGCCGACAACAAAGTGGCCGCAGACCATTACCACCACTGGAAAGAGGACGTGGATCTGATGGCCGAGCTGGGCCTGAAGGTCTACCGGATGGGCTTTGCCTGGAGCCGCATCATGCCGGATGCCACCTGCACCCCCAACCCCGAGGGGCTGGCCTTTTACGACAGGCTCATCGACTATCTGTTGGAAAAAGGGATTGAACCGCTCGTTACTCTCTATCACTTCGAGTGTCCGCAGGCGCTGGTGGACGCCTTCGGCGGCTGGCTCGACCGCAAGATGATCGACGCCTATCTGAAATATGCCGAGGTCTGCTTTACCCACTTCAAGGGCCGCGTCAAGCGGTGGGTCACAGTGAACGAACAGCTCATCGCCACCGCCGCCGGCATCATGAACGGCAACTTTGAGCAGGACAAGCAGAAGAACCTGCAGAACATCTACCAGATGAGCTATCATGTCTCGCTGGCCGAGCACCGGGCTATTTCGCTGCTGCGGCAGATCGACCCGGAAGCCCAAATCGGCCCGGTGTGTGCTATCCAGGTGGTCTATCCCCAGTCCAGTCGCAGCGAGGATGTTCTGGCTGCCGAGAACGCCGAAGAACTGATGGAGTTCTACCTGCTCGACCTGAGTGTCCGGGGCGAATATCCGCCCTATGTGGCCAGCTACTTAAAGAGTCATGGACTTTACCCCCAGACGCTGCCCGAAGATGCAGCCGTGCTGAAAGCCTCGACCCCCGACTTCATCGGCATCAACTATTATTTCAGCATTTGCGCCAAAGCCAAGGAGGGTCCCGTCAACTACGACCAGCCGCCCTTCTGGGTGTCGGACGCCTTCGACATCTGTGATAATCCCCACCTGCGCAAAACCGAGTGGATGGACAAGGGCATCGACCCGATGGGCCTGCATATTGGGATGCGCAAGGTCTATAATCGCTACCGTCTGCCCATGATCGTCACCGAAAACGGCATGGCCTATAGCGAAACACTAGGCCCGGACGGCCAGATCCATGATCCCTACCGCATCGAGTACCTCAAAGAGCACATCGAACAGCTGGCCATCATGATTGACGAAGGACTGCCGGTGTTCGGCTATTGCCCCTGGAGCTTTGTAGACGTGGTGTCCAGCCACCAGGGCTTTGCCAAACGATACGGCTTAGTCTACGTGGACCGCACCGAGACCGATCCCAAGCAGTGCGCCCGGGTGAAAAAGGACAGTTTCTACTGGTATCAAAAAGTGATCACCAACAACGGCCTGACAGAATAAGCTATCACCTATTTTCCCCGCAGCCGTGCGGGCAACGTCCTGCGCTGCCTGCATGGCTGTTTTGTTGTTTGAAAGGAGTTTTTGTATGCATATCGCATTCGTATCGCTGGGCGCCTTCGGGCACATCAATCCTACCCTGGCCCTCGTCACCGAACTGGTGAAGAAAGGCGTCCGGGTGACTTATTTCACCACCGAAGCCTTCCGCACTATCATCGAGCCCACCGGGGCAAAGTTCGTCGCCGTACCCTCCTGGATGGCGGAAAACGACAAGCATAATGAGGCCGGCGAAAAAAAAGAGGATGACGGCGGAGTGGCCGCCGCGGTGCCCTTCCTGTTCTTAAACGAGGCAGGAGCCTACATCGACACTGTGCTGGACACCCTGAAAAACGACAAACCCGACGCTGTCGTCCACGACTTTGCGGGCATTGCCGGCACAATCGCGGCGGACAACCTCAAGGTTGCCAACGTCATGCTCTACACCAGCTACCCCTCCAACGACAGCTACTCGGTAGCCGCCGGGTTCGAGAACTGCCCGCCGGACCACCCTCTGCGCAAAGCCGCGGCGCAGTTGGCCCAGACCTATGCCGAAAAATATGGCTGCCGCCTGCTGACCGTCAAGGAAATCTTCGACGGCCACGGGGACTTCAACCTGGTCATGATGCAGAAAAAGTTGGTTCCCAATTACGAGACTTTCGATGACAGTTTCGTGTTCACCGGGGTACAGATCGGCAAGCGGACCGCCTTCGGCAGCTGGAAAGCCCCCGACAACGGCAAGCCGCTGCTGTATTCCTCCCTTGGCACTGCCTTCAACAACTGGCCCGAGTATTACCCCATCCTGTTTGACGCAGTGCGGGACCTGGACATCAACGTCTTTGCCGCGCTCGGCTCCATCGACCCCGCCAGCCTGAAGGACATCCCCGCCAACGTGGAAGTCGGTCAGATGGTGCCCCAGCTGGATATCCTGTCCCAGGCATCGGTGTTCATCACCCACGCCGGCATGGGCGGCACCGGCGAGGCCATCTACTACGGCGTGCCCATGATCGCCATTCCCCAGATGGAAGAACAGGCTATCACCGCCCGCCAGATCGAGAATCTGGGCCTTGGCTGCGCCTTTCCGGATAAAAACGCCATCACCAGCGAGGGACTGAAAGCAGCTATCTTCAAGCTGCTGATCGAACCTTCTTATAAGGAGACGGCCCACGCCTTCAGCGAGGATATGCGGAGCCTGGGCGGGGCCAAGGCATCGGCGGAAGCCCTGCTGGCCTATTTGAAGCAGTAAGAATGAGATGAGACTAGTATTCTTCAAAAGATTCTACTATTGCTCAAAATCTTTTGAAGATATATAAAATTCATGGAAGATGCGCCTGATGGCCGGCGAGCCAAATGCCACTTATGTGACCATCAATCTGGGGGAGATCTACATTGCGGACAATATCAAAGAGAAGTCCTTCGGACTGGACGGGCGGCTGGATGAGCTGCTGCCTGCTCTCCGGGAGGCGTGCGAGGCATAGCGATTTACGTATTTTCCGGACATAGCAAAACCTCCTCGTGTAGTTCTATTACCCTACACGGGGAGGCTTTTTGTCTATTGTCTACTTTTTATGGGTCGGTTCAAATTTACACCTCTCCGGAGGTTTACGCAACTATTGGGATGGTCTCCAAAAAAATGCTGGACAACACCAGCTCAAAAATGGTGATGTCCGGCGTTTGTTAGATTTCCAGCCCGTGGCTCCCGGATGCGTTTTTCAAGTATTCCTCTGGATCACCGTTCAGAATCAAATCTGCATAGCCTAGCGGGTCATTGTAGATGAGGTAGTCCAGTTCTGCCCGCTGTGTCATGGTCACATCCAGCGCATCCTCGACCCCAGTGCAGTCAATGGAGATCATTCTCCCATCCCGGAGCAGCAGCTCCACGCAGCCGGTATCCATGTTGAAATGGCAGGCTCTTGCATCGTACTTCATGTTTGTGTCCTTTCTGCCTTACGGCACCTTTACAGTTGTGACTTTTGTTATACGGTTCTTCTGATAAGGTTTTGGACACACAGCCGTCGGGAAGGAGCCTTCATTTTGCTTTCCGAAGAAAACAAAAAATCCGAACCCTTCTCCTATCGAGAAAAGGTTCGGATTTTCATGGTTTGGTGCGGATAAGAGGACTTGAACCTCCACCGAGTTGCCCCGATTAGAACCTGAATCTAACGCGTCTGCCAATTCCGCCATATCCGCATATTCTGTTTTGTTCGTGAGCTGTGTCGCTCGGAACGATAGTTATTATACCAGATATGGCAGAATTGTCAAGCATTATTTTTAATTTTTCTCGACAAAATTTTGCTTGAAAATTGATGCATTCTGAATGGCAGCTGCAGGGCGAAATTTTTGCCAAAGTGTGATACAATAAACAGGACGCGCCGGGAGGGTGTCCTGCGCGCAGACTGAGAAAACGAGGGAAATGCAGAATGTTCAATATCATTATTTTCCTGCTGGGAGCAGGCATCATGTTCTTTATGGCTCTGCGCAGCGTGCTGGCACGGCGCAGGCTGTGCACGCAGGGGCAGAAGGTCACGGCCACGGTGGAGGGCACCGTGCGGAGCCGGGATGGCGGTGCCTATGTGCTGGCCTTTACCACCGCAGGCGGCAGCCATCGGCTGCACTACCCGAAGCCTGCGCGGGGCAAGAGCTTTACGGTGGGGGATACCGTCACCTTATACTATGACCCCGACGACCCGGAGAAGATGTACGTGGAAGGCGACCGGGCCACGCTGGGAGCCGAGGTGCTGTATGCCGTGATAGGTGTGGCCCTGCTGGTGCTGACCGTGGGCATTGCCCGCTGAAAGGGGAAAAGAGGATGAAACTAGAACATTTTGGCATGGCTGAGCCGGGCGACTGCCGTCTGGTATTCACAGCCGGTGCCGAGGAGCTGGCGGCAGCCGTTGCACAGGTGCAGGCGGAGCCGGACGCGCCGCAGGAAGAGGACGGTCTGCTGACCGAGGCGGTGAATCGCACCATTCTTGGCGGCTTTTCGGCGCTGTATGAGCAGCTGGTGCAGGAGTACCATGTGGTGCCGGTGACCGACCCGGATTTTGAATTGCTGGCGGTGAACCGGGCCGAGGGCTTCCGGGCGGGGGCGCAGTTCTACGCGCTGCCGCCGCTGGAAGTGGGAGCATACACCGGCTTTGTGCAGCCCATTGAGCCGCACCCCATCCGGCAGCTGACCATTGAACTGGAGATCAACCGTCACCACGGCGATGAAGAACGTGCAGCCGATGCAGCGGGCAAGGCGGCGCTGCGGCAGCAGGTGGCCCGCGAGATCTGGGCACAGCGCTGTGCCCAGGCTGAGCAGCGGGCACGCAAGGAGCTGGTATGGCAGCTGGGCGATGCAGTGAAAGGCCCGCTGCCAAAGCAGCTGGTGGGCGGTAACTATTTTGCCGAGCAGCGCCAGTTCAACCTGAGCCTGCAGGCCAATGGCATCAACTTTGACCAGTTCCTTAAAGTGCGCGGCCAGACGGTGGAAGAGTTCCGTGCATGGCTCCACGCGCAGGCAGAGCGCAAGCTGCGCAGCTGGCTGGGGCTTCTGCTGGTGGCAGAAAAGGAGGGCCTTGCACCCACGGACGCCGAGGTGGAAGCAGCTGCTGCCCACTGGGATGCCAAGCTGGACGGCGAGCGCACCTTCCCCGCCAACGATGCACGCAAGGTGCGCCAGCGTCTGGCCCGGGAGAGGGCGGAGCAGTTCATTGTGGAGCACTCTACCCTCACGCCGCCGCCCGATGAACCCATCGTGCAGAAAGTTGAAAGCAAATAATAACAAAAAGGAGCGATGCAGCGCATCGCTCCTTTTTGTTATTATTATCAGGAACTCTCAGGTCTCCACGCCCTCGAACTGGCTGTTGTAGAGCTTGGCGTAGAAGCCGTTTGCAGCAAGCAGCTCGTCGTGGCTGCCCTGCTCCACAATGTGGCCGTCCTTCATCACAAGGATCACGTCCGCCTCGCGGATGGTGGAAAGGCGGTGCGCCACAATAAAGCTGGTACGGCCCTGCATCATGCGGGCAAAAGCTTTCTGGATACGCACCTCAGTGCGGGTATCGATGGAGGATGTTGCTTCGTCCAGGATCAGCATCGGCGGCAGGCAGAGCATCACGCGGGCAATGCACAGCAGCTGCTTCTGGCCCTGACTGATGTTGCCGCCGTCCTCGGCGATAACGGTGTCGTAGCCCTCCGGCAGGCGGCGGATAAAGCTGTCTGCATGGGCGGCTTTGGCTGCTGCCACGATCTCTTCAAGGCTTGCATCCGGCTTGCCGTAGGCAATGTTTTCCCGCACGGTACCGGCCCGCAGCCATGTATCCTGCAGCACCATGCCGTAGCTGCCGCGCAGGGAAGCGCGGGTCACATCCCGGATGTCGGTGCCGGACACCTTGATGGAACCGCCGTTCACATCATAGAAGCGCATGAGCAGGTTGATGAGGGTGGTCTTGCCGCAGCCGGTAGGGCCGACGATGGCGATGCGCTGGCCGGGCTTTACGTCGAGGGAAAGGCCCTCGATCAGCGGGCGGTCGGGCAGGTAGCGGAAGGAAACATCCTCCAGCTGCACATGGCCGTCCGGCTGCAGCACGGGGGCGTTCTCGACTTCCGGCACCTGATCGTCGGCATCCAGCAGCTCGAACACGCGGGCGGCGCAGGCCAGGGCATTCTGCAGCTCCGTCACCACGCCGGAGATTTCGTTGAAGGGCTTGGTGTACTGGTTGGCGTAGCTCAAAAACACGCTCAGCTGGCCGATGGTGATGCCGCCCCGCACCGCGTACACGGCACCCACAAGGCCCACGCCTGCGTACACGATGTTATTCACAAAGCGGGTGGCGGGGTTGGTCAGGCTGGAAAAGAAGATGGCCTTCAGGCTCACGTCCTGCAGACGGCCATTCACCTCGTCAAAGGCGGTAAGGCTCTCGGCCTCGTGGCCGAAGGCCTGCACCACCTTCTGGCCCTCGATCATCTCGTTGACCAGCGCGGTCTGCTCGCCGCGCACGGCGCTCTGGCTCTGGAAGTAACCATAGCTGCGCTTGGCAAGGAAGCTTGCCACCACGAGGCTCAGCGGGGTGATGCACACCACCACCAGCGTGATGGGCACATTCTCGCTGAGCATGAACAGCAGGGTGCCGAGGATGGTCAGAACGCCGCTGAACAGCTGTGTAAAGCCCATCAGCAGGCCGTCCGCAAAGGTATCCACATCGGCCACCATGCGGCTGACGATATCGCCGGAGGGATGGCTGTCGAGGTAGGAAAGCGGCAGGGTCTGAATTTTGCGCAGGGCTTCGTTGCGCAGGTCGCGGCTGACAAGGAAGGTGATGCGGTTGTTGCACACGCTCAGCAGCCACTGTGCAAGAGCGGCCACACCGGCAACCACCAGCACCTCGATGATAATGCGCATCACACCGCCAAAATCTACGGCACCCTTGCCCAGCATCATATCAATGGCGCTGCCGCAGAGGATGGGGATATACAGCTGCGCGCCCACGCTCACAGCGGCCACCACAAGGCTGCACACCACAAACAGGGAATAAGGTTTGATTTTGCCTAGAACACGGGTCAAGGTGGCCTTGCGCTGCTGCGGGGTCAGCTTTGTTTTTGCTTTTGCACTCATTTCTGCGCATCCCCTTTCTTGAACTGGCTCTCGTAGATCTCCTCGTAGACGGGGCAGGTCTGGCGCAGCTGGTCGTGGGTGCCGATGCCCACCAGATGGCCGTCGTCCAGCACCAGAATTTGATCCGCGTACTGCAGGCTGGCGGCGCGCTGGCTCACGATGAACACGGTCAGGCTGCCGGGCAGAGCAGCCAGTGCCTTGCGCAGGGCGGCATCGGTGGCGTAGTCCAGTGCGCTGGCGCTGTCGTCAAGGATCAGAATTTCCGGCTTACCCACAAGGGCGCGGGCGATGGTCAGGCGCTGCTTCTGTCCGCCGGACAGGTTGCGACCGCCCTGCTCCACAGGCTCGTCCAGCCCAAGGGGCTTGGCTTTGACGAACTCCGCAGCCTGTGCTGTTTCCAGTGCGGCCCACAGGTCCGCATCGGTGGCATTCTTGTTGCCCCACAGCAGGTTGGAGCGGATGGTGCCGCCAAAGAGCTGGGCCTTCTGCATGACCATGGCTGCCTTGCCGCGCAGTTCTTCACGGGGATAGTTCCGGGCATCGCGGCCCATGATCTCCACCGTGCCCTCGGTGGCATCGTAGAAGCGGGGAATCAGGTTGACAAGGCTGGATTTGCCGCTGCCGGTACCGCCGATGACACCAATGGTCTGGCCGCGCTTTGCAGTGAAGCTGATGTCGGAAAGGCTGGGTGCACCGGCACCCGCATAGGTCAGGCTTACATGCTCAAAGCGCACGGCATCGCCGGATTTTTCGGCGGGCACCTCGCCCAGAAGCTTTTCCGGGAAGGCCATGCCGGGCGTGGTGTCCAGCACAGCCTGCACGCGGCCTGCGCAGGCCAGCGCCTTGCTCACCTGCACGATCAGGTTTGCCAGCTTGACCAGCTCCACAAGGATCTGGTTCATGTAGTTCACCAGCGCGATCACGTCGCCGGAAGCCATGCCACCCACATTGATCTCAATGCTGCCCACATATAGCAGCGCCACAATGGCAATGTTGATGAGCACATAGGTCAGCGGGTTCATCAGGGCAGAGATATGGCCTACATGGAGCTGCATCTTGGTCAGCAGGTCGTTGGCATTCTCAAAGCGCTCTACCTCGCTCTTTTCCTTATCAAAGGCGCGCACCACGCGCACGCCGGTCAGGTTTTCGCGGGTCAGGCCCAGCACCCGGTCAAGGCGATTCTGTACCGTCTTGTACAGGGGCCGGGTAGCAGCCATGATGCCGAACACCACCACGCTCAGCAGCGGGATGGTCACTACAAAGATCAGCGCTGCACGGGAATTCACCGTAAAGGCCATGACCATGGCACCGATCACCACGAACGGGCTGCGCAGGAACAGGCGTAAAAACAGGTTCAGGCCGCTCTGCACCTGATTCACGTCGCTGGTCATACGGGTGATCAGGGTGCTGGTGCCGAGGGTGTCCATCTCGGTAAAGCTCAGGGTCTGGATGTGCTCAAACAGGGCGTGGCGCAGAGCTGTGGAATAGCCCACGGCCGCCTTTGCGGAAAAATACTGTGCCGTCAGGCTGCAGGCAAGGCCGATCATGGCCAGCAGCAGCAAAATGCCGCACCGCACAAGAATATAGTGGAAGTCGTGGGCGGCAATGCCGATGTTCACGATATCCGCCATGACCAGCGGCACGAACAGGTCGAACGTGGCTTCCAGCATCTTGAAAAGGGGCGCAAGCACGCTCTCGCGCTTGTAGTCCTTCAGATAGCCTAGCATCTTGTTCAAGGCGATACTCCTTCTTTCTTGCATTATAAGGTTTATGAAATCCTACTTATTATAGCGTACAAAAACTTAAAAAGCCATAGAAAATGTTTTTATTGCAAAAGTGTGCTGAAAACCGCCGGGCAAAATGCCGAAAACGGTTGAAACCAGGGTGGGGGTATGCTACAATGATTTTAAATATTGCACAAAAGGGGAAACAGGAATGCTGATAAGTTTGGTCGTTCCGTGCTACAATGAGGAAGAATCACTTCCCATTTTTTATAAAGAGGCCAGCAAGATCGCACAGCAGATGGGAATATCCCACGGAGCAGATTTTGAGTTCATCTTTGTGGATGACGGCTCAAAAGACCACACACTGCAGATCGCGCGGGAATTGCACCGGAAAGATGCCCGTGTGCGGTACATCTCCTTCAGCCGGAACTTTGGCAAGGAAGCAGGCATTTATGCCGGATTAAAAGCGGCAAAGGGCGATTATGTAGCAACGATGGATGCGGATCTGCAGGACCCGCCCTCGCTGCTGCCGGAAATGCTGGAGCTGCTGCTCTCCGGCGAATATGACTGCGCGGCCACCCGCCGCACGACACGCGAGGGTGAACCGCCCGTTCGCAGCTGGTTTGCCAAAAAGTTTTATCAGATCATCAATAAGCTCTCGGATACAGAGATCGTGGATGGAGCAAGAGACTTCCGCCTGATGAGCCGCAAAATGACTGATGCTGTGCTGAGCATGGCGGAATATAACCGCTTCAGCAAGGGCATTTTCAGCTGGGTCGGCTTTAAAACAAAGTGGATCGACTACAAAAACGTAGAGCGTGTGGCGGGCACAACAAAGTGGAACTTCTGGGGTCTGCTCAAATATTCGATCGAAGGCATTGTGGGCTTTTCCACAGCTCCGCTGCTGATGGCGGCGGGCCTTGGCCTTGCCTTTTGCGTATTGGCGTTTGTAGGCATCATAATCGTGGTGGTGCGTGCACTGATGTTCGGCGACCCTACTTCCGGCTGGCCGAGCCTTGTCTGCATTATCCTTTTGTGCAGTGGTGTGCAGCTGCTGTGTACGGGCATTGCGGGCGAGTACCTTGCCAAAACGTATCTTGAAACAAAGCACAGACCGATCTATATTGCTGCTGAGACCGAAGAAGATCTGGACGCGGAATAAGGCGTTTCAGGAAAAATGTTTTTTTAACGGGGTGCCAGAAGACGCTGATCTGGCACCCCGCTTTTTTTGAGCAGGGAAAAATGGATACATACAGATAGGCGTTGTACCCAAAGCCATTTCCTGCTATACTAAAAATTGACTAGAAACTGGAAGAATGGTGAGCAGATGGCAAAAAGACAAGACGGCGGCATCCGGCTGCGCCCGGTGGGCACCCGCAAGCATCGGCAGAACGCTCCGGCCTACAGCCCGGCGGGCACCGGCTGCCCGGCCTTTGAGCAGGCAGTGGAAAATTTATATAAAGGCCAGAACGAAGAAAGCTTCTGGACGCTGATGGGCGCTTTGAACTATGCACTGGAAATGGAGACCCATGTTCTGGTGCCGCTGCGCACGGCACTGACGGTGCACAACACGCCTGCACCGTGGACGGAGCATCCGGTGCCCACGGCAAAGGCTAAGGACCTGCAGTTGTGGACCCTGCGCAACGAGAAGGGCCGCACATGGCTGCCTATGTTTACCTCTGCAGCTGCGGCCTGCGCCGACCGCAGCACTTCTGCCCGGCCAATGGCAGATTACACCCTGCAGGATGCCATGGAGCTGGCCCTTTCCACTGAGGGGATCGACGGCGTGGTGCTGGACCCGTGGAGCCACTCGGCTACGCTGGACGGCGCTCTGCTCAACGGTTTGCTGCACGCGGGCCATACGCCGGAAGACCCCGGTGATGAGAAAGCGGATGCCGGAAAGGAAGCCGCCCGCAAGGGCAACTGGGCGCAGGCTGTGGAATGCTTTGAAAAAGCAGCCGAGCTTGGCAGCACCATGGGACTTGCCCTGCTGGCAGACTGTATTTATAAGGGCCGCGGCACCCGCACGAACCGTGCCGAGGCCCGCCGCATGTGGAAGGAAGCAGCGGACAGCGGCGAGATCTTATCCAACATTGCACTGGGCGATGACTGCGCTGCCCGGGGCGACAATGGCCGGGCACTTTTGTATTACCGCCGTGCCCGCGCCAACGCAGCCCATATGCCGGATATCGAGTACACTCCGCAGGTGTGCCTGCGTGTGGCCCAGACCGAAACGCGCTACACCAGCCGCAAAAAGGCGCTGGCACTGGCCGCAGAAGCAAGGCAGGGCTTTTCCATCAAGGCCCGTGAGCACGAGCCGGACGCAGAGCAGTGGCTGGCCGAAGCCGACCAGCTCATCCGGGAACTGACCAGTGAACTGCCTGCCCGAGCCACAGCTTACGACATGGAATCTTTACAATTGGACTAAAAAATCGTCATATCGGGACGGTAAGATATACTCGGAAATGATTTGAAGAGCTGCGCCCAAGATGCACAGCACCGGAGAGGAAACAGACAGTATGAGCAAAGTAATCGGCATCGATCTCGGCACGACCAATTCCTGTGTGGCAGTGGTGGAGGGCGGCAAGCCCGTGGTCATCACCAATGCGGAGGGTGAGCGCACTACCCCCAGCGTTGTGGCCTTCACGAAGGATGGTGAACGTCTGGTGGGCGGCGCGGCCAAGCGACAGATCGCCACAAATTCCGGGCGCACCATCTCCAGCATCAAGCGCCATATGGGCAGTGACTACCGGGTGCACATCGACGGCAAAGACCTGACCCCGCAGGAGATCAGCGCCATGATCTTGGCCAAGATCCGCCGCGATGCCGAGAGCTATCTGGGCGAGCCGGTGACCGAAGCGGTCATCACGGTGCCCGCCTACTTCGACGACAGCCAGCGCAAGGCTACGCAGGATGCAGGCCGCATTGCAGGCCTGAACGTGCTGCGCATCATCAACGAGCCTACTGCTGCCGCTGTGGCCTATGGTTTGGATAACGAAGCGGCGCAGAAGATCCTCGTCTACGACCTCGGCGGCGGCACCTTTGATGTGTCCATCATCGAGATCGAGGACGGGACCTTTACGGTGCTTGCCACCGGCGGCGACACCCATCTGGGCGGTGACGACTTCGATCAGCGCATCGTGGAATATGCCGTGGCCGAGTTCAAAAAGTCGGATCGCATCGACCTCTCCCGCGACCCGGCAGCTATGGGCCGGCTGAAAGAGGAAGCCGAAAAGGCAAAGAAGGAGCTTTCTGCCGCGCCGTCGGCACAGCTGAACCTGCCCTTTATCGCAGTGGGCAAGGACGGCCCTCACCACTTGGATATCTCGCTTTCCCGCCCGCAGTTTGAGATGATGACCGGCGACCTGCTGGCCCGCACAGTGGCTCCCGTGCAGAATGCGCTGCGGGATGCAGGCATTTCTGCCAGCCAGCTGGGCAAGGTGCTGCTGGTGGGCGGCAGCACCCGGATGCCTGCGGTGGAGCGTCAGGTGAAGGAGCTGCTGGGCTGCGAACCCAGCCACAGCCTGAACCCGGACGAGTGTGTTGCCATGGGTGCGGCTGTGCAGGGCGGTCTGCTGCAGGGCGGCGGCAAGCTGGCCGGTGCCACCGGCGCAGCCGCGCAGGGCCTTGTGCTGATGGATGTGACCCCGCTGACCCTCTCCATTGAGACGCTGGGCGGCGTGGCCACCCCGCTGATCACCCGCAACAGCATGATCCCCACCCGCAAGAGCCAGATCTTCACCACCGCACGGCCCATGCAGACCAGTGTGGAGATCAACGTGCTGCAGGGCGAGCGCCACTTTGCCCGCGACAACAAGAGTCTGGGCAAATTCAAGCTCACCGGCATCCGGGCAAGCTTCTCCTCCAAACCGCAGATCGAAGTTACCTTCGATATCGACGTGAACGGCGTGGTGAAGGTATCTGCCAAGGACCTTGGCACCGGCCGGGAGCAGAACATCACCATTACCGGCAGCACCAACCTTTCGGAAAATGAGATCCAGCGCGCCATGGCAGACGCTGCCGCCTACGAGGCCGAGGACAGCCGCCGCAAGGAGCGGCTGGACCTGCACAATCAGGCCGAGGTGCTGGCCTACAAGGTGGACGAGGCTCTTTCCAAATGCAAAAAGGAGCTGGACAAGGACGAGAAGAACCGCATCAAAACCGACCTCGCCAACCTCCGCCGCTGCCTGCGCAAGGATAAGCCGGAAAAGATGAATGAAAACGAGGAAGCCAATCTCCGTCAGGCCAAGACCCAGCTGGAAGAAAGCGCCAACCATCTGATGGTGCTGTATACCAGTGAGCAGGAAACAGATGGTACGAATAATGCGCTGTAAAAGCTGCAATAAAATAGAGTGATGAGAACTGTGCTCTGTGGATAATAGAAACCACAGAGCACGTTTTTTTGCAGAAATAGTTGCAGGAGATAGGCTGAAATTGTATAATACAGCTGTATAGTTTTGGCTAAATTCGGGAATGATGCCTTGTTTGGGAGGAAGACATGGAAAAAACTGCGGAAAAGCTAAAGGTAAATGAGAGCCTGTTAAAAACAGTACTGTGCAGTGCTACTTTTTGGGGATTGTTGGCGCATGGCATGGTTCTGTTCAACAAATACTCATTCCATGATGATGCACGGTATTTCAACGATGTGGGTGTTACTTACAAATCTGGACGGTGGATGCTGGGCATTCTTGGAAGTCTGAGTGCAAATTTGCTGGGCAGTAAAAACTACAGTCTGCCAGTGGTAAATGGTACGATTACGATTTTGTGCATTGCAGCAATCGTATATCTGCTGGCAGATAGTTTGAGGATCCAGTCAAAGCCTCTTGTTATTCTGCTGTGCGGAAGTATGGTGACATTTCCGTCAGTGACGGGAACATTCAGTTACATGTTTACTGCACCATACTATTACGCTGCGTCCCTACTGGGAGTGGTTGGAGCATGGATTTTTCACCAGAAAAAGAATTTTGTCGCTCTATTACTCTGCACGGTTTTGATGGCTTGTTCTGTTGGTGTGTATCAGGCAAATATCCCGGTCTTCATCTGTACATTGCTGCTTTATATGATGGAAGATGTCCGGCAGTCTGATATGAGCTGGAAAGCGTTTTGGAAAATGGCTCTGTGTAATGCAACTGTGTGCATTGGGTTTATTGCGGAATATTTTCTGGTCAATCAATATTTTCTGAATCAGTTTGGCGTTGTTTTGACGGATTACAAAGGTATCAATCATTTTGGAAGAACAAACCTGAGCAATTATATTTATCGGATGCTGTGCGGCTATGGATCTTTCTTTTATCCAAGCACTGCTGTGGAAGACTTCAGCGCAAGATATATCTATACTTTGTTGATTGTTGTTACTGCGATAATTGCCATATTTGTGCTCCGGAAAATGTATATTCTTAAGACTCCAAAAGGATCTCAAACCCTATTGATCCTAATCGCATATCCTATTGCAGCATGCTTTGTATACCTGATGGTAGAGCCTTGGGATGTTCATGCCGTAATGACTTTTGGACAGGCGTTTGCCTTTGCTTTGGTTGTATGGCTTATTGATAAATATCCCGAAGATAGAACAAAAGTAGAAGGTGCCCTATGTAAAGCCGCTGTTGCCCTATTAGGAGTACTTGTGACTCTAAATATTCGTTACAGCAATATCCTCTACCTAAAAGCAGACGTGATGCAGACACAAATGATCAGTTATTACACAACTTTGATCACGCGAATTGAAAGTGTTGAAGGTTATACTGAAGATGCGCAGGTTGTTTATATCGGGGAGTATGACAAGCACGATAAAAATTTTGTTGGAGTCAGCGAGTATTTCGATGATTTGGATCTGCCCACATATAAAGGGGAACTTATTTTCAATGATTACGCATGGAAGGAAACCATGGAGCTTTGGTGTGGTTTTGCGCCGGAATTAGGAGATGCCGCAGAGTTTGAGGGCAATGCAGAGGTGGCATCTATGCCTTGCTACCCGGAACAGGGCTCGATCCGGTGTATCGATGGGAAAATCGTTGTCAAATTTGCAGATGAGCAGTAAACGCTGCAGAAAAGCAGGAAGGTCAAATGAAAAAATTATCTTTGGTCATTTCAGTTTATAACGAAGAAGCCGTTCTGGAAAAATTCTATAATGCCTTTTGCAACATAGAGCAAGATTTGAAATATGGGGGGGATGAACTGATTTTTGTAAATGATGGTAGTACCGATGCCAGTATGAATATTCTGGAAGTGATTGCGCAACAGAACAAGAATGTCCGTGTAATCAGTTTTTCGCGAAATTTTGGCCACGAGGCTGCCATGATTGCAGGCATCGATCATGCTGCGGGGGATGTGATCATTTGCATGGATGCCGACCTGCAGCACCCTCTGGAATGCATCGCCCCCATCATGGCGAAATTTGAGGAAGGCTATGAGGTTATCAGCATGGTCCGAACCTCCAACAAATCGGCAGGTGCCATCAAAAACTTTACATCCAGAGCATTCTACCGGGTGATCAACGCCTTGTCTGATCAAGTAAAGCTGGAGGAAAATGCATCGGATTTCTTTGCCATCAGTAGCCGTGTGGCAGATGTTCTGCGTACAAATTACCGTGAAAAGACTCGTTTTCTGCGTGGATATGTACAAAGCGTTGGCTTCCGGAAAACAACGCTGGAATACACTGCTGCGGAAAGAGCTGGCGGGGCCAGCCACTATACGCTGAAAAAACTGATGAATTTTGCAATCAGCACCATCGTCGGTTTTTCTGATTTTCCACTGAAACTCGGCCTCTATGCCGGTGCTGTAAGTTTTCTTGCTGCTGTGCTTTTTGCTATAAGTGCACTGTGCGGCTTCCGCGAGTATAAGGTGATTCTTGCGGCATTCAATGTTTTATTTGCTGTTCTCTTTTTGCTGGTCGGAATTATGGGTGAATATTTTTCCGTTGCATTCGCAGAGCTGAAAAACCGTCCGATCTATATTGTGGAAAAGGAAATCAATTCCGGGCGCTGCGTATGATACAAACAATAAAGCAACTTTATTTTCGTTATAAGGAATTGATCAACTATGTGATCATAGGTGGTCTGACTACGGTAGTGAGTCTGGTGAGTTACTATTTTTTCACTACAGTCTTTCTGGATCCGCAAGACCTATTTCAACTGATGGCTGCCAATACGTTCTCATGGATCTGCGCAGTTTCTTTTGCTTATATCACAAACCGAAAGTTCGTTTTTGAAAGTAAAAGCACTGATAAATTGCGCGAAATGCTGAAATTTTTCAGTGCGAGGATTTCCACTCTCCTTATCGAAATGGCCTGCATGACATTGCTGGTAAATATTCTGCACTGGAATGACCGGATCTCTAAGTTTGCGGTACAGTTCATCGTCATGGCTCTGAATTACATTTTCAGCAAGCTGTTTGTGTTCCGCATCAAAGAATAATACAGAGTAAAAGGGGCTGCTGCACATGCAACAGCCCCTTTTACTCTGTGGAAAAAGTCTTACAGCATCTTAGAAAGGAATGCTTTCAGTCTGGGATGCTTCGGGTTCGTGAACAGTTCCTGCGGCGGCTCGTCCTCCTGGATCTTGCCGTCGTCGATGAAGATGACGCGGTTGGACACCTCACGGGCGAAGCCCATTTCGTGGGTGACCACCAACATGGTGATGCCGGTGTGGGCCAACTCCTTCATCAGTTCCAGAACCTCGCCCACCATTTCGGGGTCGAGGGCGCTGGTAGGCTCGTCGAACAGGATCACGTCCGGATCCATGGCAAGGGCACGGGCAATGGCAATACGCTGCTGCTGGCCGCCGGAAAGGCTCTTGGGGTAGGCATCGGCCTTGTCGGCCAGACCCACGCGGGCCAGCAGTTCGTCTGCCTTGGCGGAGATGGCTTCCTTATCCTTCAGCTTCAGCAGGGTGGGGGCCAGCTCCAGATTTTTCTTCACAGTCAGGTGCGGGAACAGGTTGAAGTGCTGGAACACCATGCCCATCTTCTGGCGCACAGCGTCGATGTGGGCTTCGTCCACCTCGGTGCCCTCAAATTTGATGCTGCCGAAGGAGGGGATCTCCAGCCGGTTCAGGCAGCGCAGAAAGGTAGATTTGCCGCAGCCGGAGGGGCCGATCAGGCAGACCACATCGCCGCGGTAAATATCAATATCGATGCCCTTCAGCACGTCCAGAGTGGGGGTGGGCTGCTTTGCGCCCGGCTTCTTTTCGCCGCCGTAGGTTTTTGTCAGGCCGCGGACTTCCAGAATTTTATCGGTCACTTTGAGCCAGCCTCCTCTCAAACTTTGCCAGCAGACGGGTGAACAGCATGACCAGCACAAGGTAGATCAGCGCAACGCCCAGCAGCGGGAACATGGCCTCGTAGGTGCGGTTCATGATGCCCTGCGCGGCATACAGCAGCTCCTTGCCGCCGATGGTGGTGATCAGGGAAGTATCCTTCAGCAGGATGATGAACTCGTTGCCCAGAGCAGGCAGCACCGCACGGATGGCCTGCGGGATGATGATGACCACCATGGTAGTCATGTAGTTCAAACCAAGGCTGCGGCCGGCCTCCATCTGGCCGGGGTCAACGGCCATCAGACCGCCGCGGATGATTTCCGAAACATAGGCACCGGAGTTGATGCCCAGTGCCAGCGCACCTACCATGGTAAAGTTGCGGCTGTTGGCAAAAAT
>ENA-ORCP01001031-ORCP01001031.1-human-gut-metagenome-genome-assembly--contig:-NODE-1031-length-24688-cov-4.860347_pt1 | contig 24688 bp, 22 predicted proteins | sample MGYA00242990_ERZ507991 | MGnify/ENA primary metagenome ERZ507991 (study PRJEB26167, sample SAMN06115496) | human gut metagenome | host: Homo sapiens | place: China:Henan | collected 2015-05-07... | reverse complement strand
TACGGTTCGGAGCGAAGTATCAACAAATCAACAGCCCTCTATTTGCAACGACTGCAAATAGAGGGCTGTTTTGTTTGTTTTGGATATTTTAATTAAAGGTCAATCTTCTAATATGCGAAACCGTCAAGGCTGAAATGAATGGGCTGACGCCCGGCCTTGACCGTTCCCCGCCGCCCCGCTGGATGGGTGGACAAGGTGGCCAATCCCTAAAAGTGTTTGGCCGCACTCGTTCATTTTGGGGCCTTTCTTCTCCCAAAATTGAAATGGGCGGGAAAGCCCTAAAATGGCTTTCCCGCCTTGATTACCCATTAGCAAAGACGGGCGAGACTGTCAACGGCGGCGCTGAAAGCGCCGTTCATCTTGACCGTTGACTGGCTCGCCTGGCTTTGCTACTGCCCGTAAGAGATGGAAAAACAAGATGGAAAACAAGGTTAAAAATGGTTGACAAGTCTATCGGATGTGTGTTATACTGTGCGACAGTTTGAGATTGGAAGGAGGCTTACGTGTGTTAATTTGTGTACGACGCTATTATGTAAAAGATTTGGTGTTTAAGTATTTATTTTGAATTAGTCCAATCGAGGAAAATGAATTGGTATGCGGTCTTTGTATTATGTATGGTAAATGCAAGTCTAAGGAACGACTGCAAACAGCATATGATAAGCAAATATTAGGCACTGAAATCTATCCATTTATAGAAATATTCCCCTTAATAGAAGGAATAGATTCTGCAGGACAGTATGAAAAGATGGATCGATTGCTGAAGAAATTACGATAAGATTTAGGCAAAAAAATAAAGCTGCCCGCTCGGGGCAGCTTTATTTCTCTCTCAAAAGAACTGAATCGGCTGACGCAGCGGTGGCTCCATATTATACATATTCGCCATCGTCTGCATTGCGGTCCATTTCTGGTCGGTCAGCACATGAGCATAGGTATCCAGCGTAAATCCAACAGAATAATGACCTAGCAGAACAGAGAGCGTTTTCGCATCCATACCCTGTTCCATTGCGCGGGTGGCAAATGTATGCCGCAGTGCGTGAAAGTTGTAATTCGGCAGATTGGCCGCAGCCAGCATCTTCTGGTAATATTCGCGCATGAGGCGCGGCTCGACATAGAGACCGTTCTCCTGCGTAGCAATCAGGCCGCTGTCGAAGTAGGCAGTGCCCAGTGCGGCGGCATCCTGCATCTGCACGGTTCGCCAATTCTGGAGGTCCATCACCAGATCAGGCAGCATAGGGATACTGCGGATGCTGTTCTGCGATTTCGGTGTCTGCGTAACGATTTCGGTTTTGCTATCGGCCTCGTCATCATCATAGCGCTGTAAACGATTGAGTGTCTGATTGACATGAAGCATATTCGTATAGAAATCAATATCACACCAGCGCAGGCCGACTACCTCACCCAATCGTAAGCCAGTTACCAAAGTCATTCGTACAAATACGCCATACCGGAATTGATAACTCACTTGCACCAGACGAGCCTGTTGTTCGCGCGTTAAAATCTCAATGCGCGGTTTGGTGAGCGGCGGCAGGCTTACACTGCCGGACGGATTGGAGAGAATCAGTCCCTCGGATTGTGCCTGTGCAAGAGCCTTATGTAAGCACATATTCAGATTGGAAATGGTTTTTGGAGATAATTTCTCCTGCTCCTGTTTATAGTTGTAGAATATCTGGAGCGTACGCGGAGTCAGTTCTTTCAGCTTGATAGTGCCGAGCGACGGTTTGAAATGCTTGCGAACATAGGTCTCATAGCTCTTATAGGTGGACTGCTTGAGCGTGTGCTGCATATAAGTCGTCAGCCAGTTATCCAGCCATTCGCCTACGGTCGTATTGTTCTGTAAATACTGCGGTGTCTGTACCATAGTGACACTCAAAGCATGCTGTATATCAACAGCTTCCTCCAGCGTGTCAGCGTACTTGGAAATACGGGTTGGCTTACCGGTTTCCACATCTCGGCCGGAGATACGGACTTCGTAGCGCCCATTCGGTTTCTGGCGGATACTGTCCTCCCCGTTGTGACGCTTTTTCTTATTCTTCTTATTGTTGTTCATCTGTAATGCCTCCGATGCGGTTTTACTGATGAGTTCGGATCGGGTTAGAATTTGATTTTAAGGTGAAATGGTTCTGTGCTATAATGGAAATCAATAGATGACAGAAACGGTGATACAGATGGAAAAGACCACAGGCGAATTGATGGATATTCTGCGCAGCAAGCCAGATGCAGCAGCCTTTGTTCAGGAGAACGCTGACGAGTTGCAGAATAAAACCGTACCGGAGCTATTAGCGGACCTTCTAGAACGTAAACAGCTGACAAGAGCGGCAGTAATCCGTGCGGCAGGCTTGGCGCGTACCTATGGCTACCAGCTTTTCGACGGTACTTATACACCGACACGGGACAAGCTGATACAGCTTGCGTTTGGCTTTCAGCTTACGGTAGAGGAAACGCAGGCGCTTCTCAAAGCCGCAGGCCATGCTGTGCTGTACCCGCGAAACGCGCGTGATGTGGTCATTATAGAGTGTCTGTACCAGCGATGCGGCATCATTGCGTGCAATACCAAATTGGAGGCACAGAACCAGCCGCTGTTAGAGTAATTTAGGGAAAAGGAGAGTGCTTTATGAATACTAAGGATGTAATTAATCAGAAAATTGCGGATCTTGATAAATTGATTGAAAATCTGCGGCATCAAATAGATGATGCAGAGAAACAGCAAATTGAGCTGTATCAGCAATTAAATAATATTCAACGGCAGGAGATTGCTGATTCGTGTGTTTCTTGCATTTATGAGGTGAATACAGATAATTCTATGTATGCATTTTTAGATGCAAGGACCAAAACTACACCGATTATGGATAAGTTCTATTATTCTAAAAAGAAGTTTTTAGTATTTAGAAAATTTGGTATTACATCTAATTGGAAGAGTTTATCGCTGGTTGTCATGAGAAGTCCTTATCAGGTAATAAAGACGAAAGATATTCTTACCATGACAGGTTTAAAGAAGCTCTCCGGAGCATATATCTCCAGTACTTATTTACGACGCCCTTCTTTTGCTGCCGAACTATTCAAGGAATTATCTCGTATTCCGGAAGGGAAGATTAAAGAGGGGGCAAGGATACCCTTCACAATGCCTTGTCACTTAGGCGGTCAGACTTTTATGAACCAAACGGGATATGGTTCTGAATATGAAGGAGATATGTTGGTTCATGAAGGTACATTATATGGTGAAGTCACAGATTTTCAGATTATTGGCGTTATTGTGGAAGAGCGTTAATGCGGATGATTGCTACTTTAGATTCCGATACAGCGTTGCCTTTTTCACCCCAGTCAGCTCCTCAATCTCCCGAACGGTATACTGTTTGGTATGATAGAGTTTCACGGCCTGTTTGATCTTCTGCGCGTTGGTGCGCGGTCTGCCGCCGATGTGGCCGCGTGCTCTGGCGGCATCCAAACCCTCCTTGGTGCGCTCTGCAATCACATCGCGCTCGAACTGTGCGACGGCGCTCATCAGCGTAAACAGCAGCTTGCCTGCCGGTGTGGAGGTGTCGATCTGCTCTTTCAGGCTGACCAGATGCACACCGCGTTCGCGGAACAGCTCCACCAGTTCGATCAGGTCTTTCGTGCTGCGGCCCAAGCGGGACAGGCTTTCAATCACCACCGTATCGCCCTCCATCATGCGATCGAGCAGTTTGTTCAGCTCCGGACGGTCGCGTTTGGTGCCTGTCATTTTCTCATTGAAAATGTAGTCCACGCCGTACTGCGACAGCATATCGAGCTGCCGCGCAAGGTTCTGCTGTTCGGTGCTGACACGGGCATAGCCGAATTTATAGTGCTTCATATTGTCCTCCTGCTGCAAAAATCTTCGTTTATGAAACAAAAAAATTTGCCCTCGGAATGTGGTATTCCGAGGGCAGTTTTCGTTCCAAAACTTGTTTCAAAATCAATGTGCCGAAAGTCAGGCGTTTTTGGAACTACACATCATCGGTCAGATCGAGTAACTCGTCCAATGCTTCCAGCACTTCACCGAGTACCCAGATTACACTGAATAAGCCCATGTTGTTCGTCCTCCCCTCTTAGTATGCGTATAACAGCTCTCCGGTCATTTCGTGCAGCAGAGTCGGATCGTAGAGCATCTCCTCGATTTCCTCCTCTGAACAGCCGTAGTCGAGCAATGCTTGAATTTCATCTGCCGTTACGCCGAACGCCTTTGCTACGCTGAACAAATCGTCGTAGTGGGCAGGTGTGTCCTCATAATAGTCGCGGTAATAGGGATAACGCCGCCACCAGTGCTCATAGCTGGTTTTCGGCATAAAGCTGCCGGTAGTGATATGTCCCGCTCGGTCAATCTTCAAAATCTCGCCCTCCTTTGGCTCCAGAATGTCAGAGGGTGTGTTCAGCTTTAACTTCTTGATGGTCTTGCACAGGATTTCCTGTGTGGAAGCGTAGAGCAGGTAGCCGTCATAAAACATGATGCACAGCGGGTTATCTCCAACTACGAACCAGATAGAATTGTCCTTATCTAGCACCGTAAACACAAAAGAACCCTCGACCTTTTCAGCCATAGCTTTAAGGCTGTCAAAGTCGAGGGTTTTCTGCTGTTCAAGAAGCTGGACGGCAACATAGCTATCGGTTTCCACGCTCGTCTGCGGAAGATTTTCCGTAGCGCGGAGTTCCTTATCGTTCCAGAGAACGCCGTTGTGGGCGAGGGCAAAAGTACCGCCGTCAACATGACCAAGGAACGGATGATTATTCTGGTTAAACTGCGCATTGCCTTGTGTGGTCATACGGGTATGCCCAATGATGGTATTCACGCCGTTCGGAATATGAATCTTCATCTTCCGAGCGGGAATCGGACGTTTGTAGATACGCAGGCGGTCGTTGAAGTTATAGGCGATGCCGGTTGCATCCGTGCCGCGCACCTGACACTCTCTGGAGAGGGTATTCATAATTTTGTTCTTTGTGTGAGTGCTCAGGCACTCCGTAAAGTCGATTAAGCCAAACAGACTGCACATACTCATTCCTCCTCGCTTGCGGTGACAGGTTCGTTGACATACAGGCGGCGTTCCTTAAGATACTGGATAAGCTCCGGCTCCTTGATTTCGTCGAGGAAGTCAAACCAGCTCATGTCCTGCACCTGATAATCGGACAAAGAAACAGCCACCTCGACCAGATGATTTACCATCTGCAAGGTGGCTTTCAGTGTGTTTAACTTCAAGGTTCCGCGAAACATCCGGATTTCTACGGTGTCAGAGTTCGTAAGGTTGACCGCCGTGTAACGTCCGGCGCAAGAGTTCTTCGCGTGGCTCATCTGCTCGGACGGCGTAAGACGGATACCATACCGTGCCGCCCAGCGATTCATCTGCGACTGCGTGCGGCGGCTGAACCGCAGAAGCTCAGCCCAGAATTTCTCTACAAAGTAGAGCAGGCGGGCGATCGCGGCCTCCTGCTGCTCGTAAGTACAGCCAAAGGCCAAGCGAGAGATGTGAACGTGCAGGCCGCAGGTGCCGGCAGCGTGACTCAAATAACCCATGCGCTGTGCCTTGTGAAGCACCTGCTCCCACGGCATTTCATTCAGGTGGTACTCGAGCGTCATGGGATGCGTGACAAGTTCCAAGCCTTCATCCAGACTGCCATCTGTTTTGATATACAGGTTTTCGGCGTTTGCATTGGCAATGTCCAGCAGCTTTTGCGCGTTGCTGTTGACCGTGCCGCCCTCGTCGATTTCCAGCTCTACGCCAAAATGCCGCAGGCCCTTGCCGTGGAACACAAGGTCGGGCGTGTAGTTGTAGTCGTGAATCGCGCCTTCGTGCTCGTCCCAGCAATCCGAGCAATAGGAATGATCGTCATCATCGAAGTAGGCATCATAGCTGCGCAGGATGCAGCCGCAGTCGTGGCAGCGGACATAGTGCTCGTCAAAGCAGCCCTCGCAGAGCGTGTGATGATCGTCCTCAATGGCGCTTTCCTGATAGATGCGATCGCCGCAGTGATCACAGACTACGATCAAACGGTCGGCGCAGTCCTCGCAGAGCCAGTCCCCCTCTACCTCAAACATCTTGCTGATCGGGTGCTCTGCACCGCAGTTGGCACAAATTCGAGTATCTTTCATTTTTGTTTCCTCCATTCAGTATTTGTTGGGTTGTTGATACTTCATGGAGATAATATATAATTGAAAATACGCTTATTTACGGAAATAGTACAAATCCCCCATTTATGCACACATAAATGGGGGAAATCTTCTGTGTTCCGCGTTCCGCGTTCTGACGGTATACTTTTTACACTTATACTTATTATTACTATTATTCTTATTATACACTGTGGAAAAAGTATCTATTCGGAACGCAGAACGCGGAACAGACCATTTCTTTTAACAGTTAATCGTTCCACTCCTTGTATTGATAATTTCTCATCATAATCGCTTGAAACTGTGCTCTGCTATTGGAATCTGATGCTATCTCATACAACACTTCAAGCAACTCTTCATTTTCTTTCGCTAACTTATAAAAGGCATATCCGATACGCTTTTCAATTTCAAGATTTTCCTTATGCAATGTATATCTCTTTGTCAAACTTTTTCGCAATTCATCTTCTTTACGCTGATCCTTTTCTCTGTTTTTCACATATTGCTTTTGTAATTCCCAAAGATGTAGAAAATCCTCCTGTTCTTTCGGATTTGCATATGCTAAGCGATAGAAAAGATCTGCATATATAGATTCCGTCCGTTTGCGTACAAAAGTCTCAACAGCCTCTTCATGTTCTCTCAAGAGGGGCAACAATTTGTTTTTATCTTCCCGCTTAATAGCTACTCTCCACTTTGTCTCTGTCCGTTTCTCAGGATAAATGCTATTATTATCCTTTTCTTTTACAATCCAGCGATCGTTTACTTCACCTGCAAAATATTCTGCACATACATCAAAAAATTTAGCAAGACGACAACACCATTCCCAACTCTTGCAATCTCCCCGCTCAATTTTCTGTAAATAAGACACAGATACATCTTCACCTGTCATATCCATAATCCTTTTTCTCACCTGCTCATGTGAAAGGAACTTTTTCGTTCGCTCCTCATGATACCGCTTTCCAAAGATGGCTGGCTTAACTTCACATTTCTCAAACGTTGGTTCACCTATATTAAGAGGTTTTTGCTCTACACAATTCTCCTCTTTTTCTATTTGTACCTTATTTTCATCAGACATATTATTTTCTCCTTCCTAATAATAAATATTTTTCGTTTTTATCCATAATCTTATATGAATTTCTATTTCCCTATTTTATGACCATCGAACTGTATTATGACTAAATTTTCTTTTAGTATCTAATTTCACGTCAATCCGCAATATTTTCTTTTTAAGTGTTTCAAATTATTGCTGATTTCGTAGATTTTGTATTTCTTACTACTTAGTGTATTATGTCATCGAGGCCTCACAAGTACAAAAACAAGGAGGTATTCCTACGACATCAAACAATTACCCACTGGACAAAAACGGATACGCTATTCCTATCCTCTTTGATGCGATCAACTTCGGAAGCAACAAAGCAATACCCGCTGATTCACCGACAGCATCGCCAGAAGATGTGATGAACAATGTCCTGTCTGCATTTTGTTCCAATTCCTCTGATATTACTATATCACAACAGGAGTGTGCCAACAATACAGACAGTCCCGAGAAGGCTATATCCGTTCCCGCTCTGGCACCGGTTTCCTGTGCACCTGCACAGCAGGCAGCAGTTTCGATTCCACAGAATCAGCCTGCACCAACAGAAACAGCCGTTTCCCCACCTGTAATAGAGCGTCCCAAAGCGGCCAATGCCGCGACTATCGCCAACCACGTTGCCGCAACTGGAAAAATCCGCATCTACCAAGAGCACATTTACTGGTATGCGAACGGCTGGTATCACCTGCTGCAGACCGGTGAGCTGCGCCGCCTGATGCGTTCTCTCTGTGCTGATGACATCGAAAAACACAGCAGCAAGCGGGTTTTCGAGGACATCGAAGTCTTCCTGCTCAGCAATTCCAAGTTGCTTGCTGAACCACCAGGCAACCATTCGCTGCTCTGCATCCAGAACGGTATCTATGATATGGTATCGAACACCATATCACCATATACTCCTGCCTGCTTTTTCACGCATTGTCTGAATGTATCGCTGCCTACTCTGTGTCATGGTACGCCGCACTTTGACAATTTCATAGGTTTTATCACCGGCAATGATTACGCTCTGCAAATGCGTATCTGGCAGATGCTCGGCTATATTTTTGCCTGTGATACCGATGGCAAGGTATTCTTCCTGCTGCAAGGTGTCAGCAACAGCGGCAAAAGCGTGCTGCTTGAGTTGCTGCGCTCTATGTTCAATCCCGAAGCTGTGAGCACACTTGATCTTTACCGTCTTGGCGACCGTTTTTCCGGTGCAGCCCTGATTGAAAAGAAGCTCAATATCTGCGGTGATCTTCCTAATCGTACGCTCTCGGCACAGGCCGTTGCAACGCTCAAACAGATCACAGGACGCGATCTTATGACAGTGGAGGAAAAGTATAAGCCGCTTGCAACCATGGCACCAGCGATCAATCTCGTGTTCGCATCGAACTTTCCGATTCGGATGGCCGAAGAAGATACGGCGCTGTTATCCCGCATGGTGGTGATACCTTTTCGGTTCTCTATCCCTACGGAACAGCAGGATCATCTACTCACGCAGAAAATCCTTGCCGAGCGGGACGGCATCTTTCTCCGCGCAATCCACGCATATCACCGTCTGCTTGCGGACAAGTACATTTTTGCAGGACAGGCCCTCGTCGATCAACTGTTATCCCAGTCCTACGCATCGCCTGTGGCCGAGAACCAGAATATCGCTGCATTTCTAAATGATTGCTGTATCCTGACCGGTGACAACAGCTTTACTTCTACACAAGACCTGCATGAAGCCTGCACCGCCTATTGCGTGAAACACGACTTGCCGATCATAACCGATCGGACACGCTTTTCGCGCATACTGCGCAGCCAGCTTGCGAATAAAGTCGAGCCGAAAAAAATACGGATCGGTGACAAGACCCACAATGGGTACATTGGAATTAAACTATCGAACCAATAAGGAGAAACAAATTATGGGTAAGCATAAAAATAACTATAAAAGCAAAAATGGCCGCTACTATGTTCTCAAGGGCAGCAATGCCGTTATGATCGCCTACAACTGGGATCAGGCAAACGAATGTTTCCGGAAGTACATCTGCTCTCCTAAACGTCAAATCTCACACTGCTCTTACTTAGACGCACAGCACGATGCGCTGAACCACCTTAGAGAGATTGCACCCGGTCTTCCTATTCCACTCGAACTGCCGCTTGGCCGTATTATCACGGTCCGGTCGCTCATGCAGCAGTACTTAGGCAATACGGAGGTCTGATTCTATGACAGCACAAGTAAAATGTATCACCTTATCCGCCCGTGATCTGGCTGAACTGCTCGGCATAAGCCGTAGCGCTGCCTATGCGCTCTTTCACCGCGAGGATTTCCCAACACTCAAAATAGGCCGCCGCCTTCTTGTAACGCACGATGCGCTGATGCAATGGCTCAAAGAGGATGCCGCCAAGAAAAGCGCCTGAATATGCAGCAGAGGGCAAGGTCTAAAACCTTACCCTCTGCTTATCTCACGCACAGCATTTATCCCCAGCTTGTGCAAAACTTGCATACCTATGCTATACTATTTACATACAATCGAACTGTATGTGCCGGAAAGGAGTATTCTTTTACTTATGGCACGAAAAAATAAAAAGCGTGAAGCCGGAAGCGGCTCTATTACCAAGCGGAAAGATGGCCGCTGGCAGGGTCAGTATGTGTCCGGATACGATCCGGAAACCGGAAAGCCTCGTCGTCATACCATTTACGGCAAAACACAGAAAGAAGTCGCAGAGAAACTGCGTGCTGCAACCTCCAGTATTGACAACGGCACCTTTCAGGAACCGCGTAAAATCACGGTAGCCGAATATGCCGCAGAATACATGGCAACTCATGTTGCCACGCTGACCGATTCCACACAGCGCAGTTACGAGAAAAATCTTCGGCTGCATATTCTTCCCGCACTGGGTACTCGCCGTTTGACCGACCTCACCCACCGCGAGGTACAGCGCTTTGCTTCGTCTTTAGGCGTAGGCGGTAAAGGACTTGCCCCCAAGACTGTACACACCGTATTCGGCACGCTGCACGCCCTGTTGACCGCCGCACAGCGCGATGAGATCTTACAGCGCAATGTTGCTGACTTCTGCTCTCTGCCGCGTGTAACGCAAACCCGCGCCAAAGCGATCACCTCTGCCGAGCTGAATCAGTTCCTCGATCTAATTCGCAAGGACGAATTCTATTATCTGTTCTTCCTCGATATTTTCTCCGGTATGCGCCAGTCCGAAATTCTCGGTTTGCGCTGGGCTGATATTGACTGGAACCGAAACAGCCTTGTTGTACGCAAGCAGCTCCAGCAGAAATGCAAGAAGGGCGATTACAGTTATACGCTCATTGACCCGAAAGAGAACAAGCAGCGGCGTATCATTCTGGCGGAAACGGCTATGCTTACGCTTCAGAAGCAGCGCACCAAGCAGCAGCGTCAGCGTTTAGCCGCCGGACCGCTGTGGAACAATCCGTTTGATCTGGTTTTCACCAATGAATTTGGCCGCGCACTCAACCACCAGACCGTATACAAGCACCCCAAGCGTCTGCTGCGTTCCTGCGGTATGGGGGATTATACGTTTCATTCTCTGCGCCACTCATTCGCTACGATTTCGCTGGAAAACGGCGATGATATTAAGACCGTGCAGACGAATTTAGGTCACAGTACAGCTTCGTTTACGCTGAAAACCTACGCTCATGTCAGTGACCAAATGCAGCGCAGCAGTGCCGCCCGTATGGAGAAGCTGATCTCCAGTCTGGGAGCCGTAAATTAGCCCGTTGCTGTCACGATTGCTGTCAAGAAAAATTAAGTCGTTCTAAAAGTTATCGTTTTCTATCTATAAATGCAGAAAAGCTGCACTTTCCACAATAAAAAAGTGCAGCTTTCATGGCGGAGACAGAGAGATTTGAACTCTCGCGCCGATTTCTCGACCTACTCCCTTAGCAGGGGAGCCCCTTCACCAGCTTGGGTATGTCTCCATGTCAAGGTGTTAAGTTGTGCGCGGAGTTATTCTCGATCGAACCCTCCGCGCGCAATCTCATGATTGGCGGAACGGGTGGGATTCGAACCCACGCGCCCTTTCGGACAAACGGTTTTCAAGACCGCCTCGTTATGACCACTTCGATACCGTTCCGTATCTTGCCCGATAAGCAAGATTTATTATACAGGAATTTCTCCTGCTTGTCAACAGCTTTTTACAAGAAGAACGGCTGTTACAGCCGCTCTTCCCATTCTTTTACCTTAAAACCCGGAAGAGCAAAGTCCTCTCCGATGAGCAGCGGGCGCTTGACCAGCATGCCATCGGTCGCGAGCAGCGCATACTGCTCATCCTCGGTCATAGCCGACAGCTTGTCCTTGAGCCCCAGCGCCTTATACTGCAGGCCGCTCGTGTTAAAGAACCGCTTAAGCGGCAGACCGCTCTTTTCGTGCCACGCACGCAGCTCCTGCTCGGTCGGATTGTCCTGCTTAATATCACGCTCGTCAAACGCCACGCCGCGCTCCTGCAGCCACGCCTTCGCCTTCTGGCAGGTCGAGCATTTGGGATAGCATACAAACAGCATTTCGGTGTCCTCCCCTGTTAATCCTCGGCTGCCGTCTGCGCTGCGTCCGAGCGGCACAGGCAGAACAGCTCAGCAGCCAGCATAACGCACGCTGCTGCAGCCAGAATGCCGCGCAGCACCATTTTGATCGACCACATGGACGGAATGCCCATCAGCATAGCCAGACCGTAGCCGCCGATATCCGACACCGACATGGTGACCGCCACTGCGGCAAAGAACGCCAGCATAGCCGGCGCCGGCTTGCCAAACAGCAGACGCGCCAGTTCATAAAACGCCAGCACAATCATCACATCCGCTACCAGCCCAAAGCCAAACGACGCCAGCTTCGGATCGGTGCAGGTCATGCGGTAGTTGACCAGCAGATGCAGGCAGCTCCAGAACAGCGGTACGAGCGTCATTGTGGCGCTCTTTTCCGTCATCTGTACGCCCTGTGCCTTGGCCAGGCCGATCATGCAGCCGCCGGTCAGCACGCCCATGATCGCGTAGACGATCTCCAGAACACGCGCCCATGCAGCCGCGTCCTGCTCTGCCGTGGTAATGGTCAGATACAGGTAACCCAGACTGCCCGCCGCTACAACCAGTCCCGCAACGACAGCCGCCATGCGGAACAGCGCCTCTTTCGTGCCGAGCAGCTGCTCAAACGGTACCTTATTGCGCGTCTTAAGCGGCAGCGCCAGCACAGCATATACAATTGCACTGATAGCGAACAGCGCGATTACGAACCAGATCCATTTATCGCCTGCCGTCGGCAAGCCGGTGCTTACGTCAAAACCGTTCAGCAGGTGCAGCGCGCGCAGCGCAATCCCCGGAACACACAGCACGACCGCCAGAATCGGCAGGAGCTTCGTTGCTTTCATGTTGTTTCCTCCATTAAGAGATAGTATTAAACGCTACTATTATAGCATACTTGCCGCAAGGCTTCAATACAGCGAATAATTGATATTTGCATATAAAAACAACCGCCTGTTCAAAACAGACGGTTGTTTCGCGCATTACGCATGTTCAATAGAATTTGCCGTGCAAATTCCAAACGGACGACTTTGGAACGGCCTGCGGTCCGTTCCTGCTTGCCGGTGGAACCGTGGTTCCGCGACAGCAATCAGTGCTGGCTTACCTTGGGCATCTGCACCTTTTCCTGTGCATTGAACTCCGTGTTTGCCGGAGTCTGCTTGCTCATGCCGAGCTTGAGCAGAATCGGCGTTACCAGCGTAGTAACGATAACGACCAGTACGATCGGCGGGAACATGTGCGGGTCGATCAGACCGGCCTGCTCGCCCTTCTGTGCTACGATCAGCGCAACCTCACCGCGGGATACCATGCCCAGACCGATGGAGAACGCATCATAGGTCTGGAAGCCCATGATGCGGGCACCAATGCCACAGCCGATGATCTTGGTCAGGATTGCAACGATGGTCAGTACCACTGCGAAGATCGCCATGGTGCTGGTCAGACCTTCCAGGTTGGTCTTAATACCGATGGAAGCGAAGAACAGCGGAGAGAACAGCATATAGCCGAGCACGTTGGTCTTGCTTGCAACGTAGTCACGCGCAGAGGACAGACGGCACATTACGATGCCTGCAAAGTATGCACCGGTGATATCTGCAATACCGAAGTAACGCTCTGCAACATAGCTCATCAGGAATGCGAATGCTACCGCATAGATTGCAATACGGCGATGATGATGCCACTTCTCCTCCATCTTGAGGAATACGCGGTACATAACGAGACCAACAACCAGTACGAAACCGAAGAACGCAACGATGCGGCCGAGTACCAGAATCGGCTTTACCGACGGGTCAGTCAGTGCGGTCAGAATGGTCAGCACCACGATACCGAGGATATCGTCGATTACAGCCGCGCCGAGGATTGCTGTACCGACTTTACTTTTCAGCTTGCCCATCTCACGCAGGGTCTCGACGGTGATCGAAACCGAGGTAGCGGTCAGAACGACACCGATGAAAGCAGCCTTCAGCATGTTCATCGAGTCGGTCGGATCATTGTCGAACGCCAGATAGCATGCAACACCACCGATCAGCGGCACGATAACACCGATCAGCGCAATAACGAAGGACGCAAAACCGGTGGTTTTCAGCTCGTCCAGATCAGTATCCATACCTGCGTTAAACATCAGGATGATTACACCGATCTCAGCGGCCTTTACCAGAAAATCGGTCTCGCCTACCCAGCCGAGGCAGCTCGGGCCAACCAGTACACCGGCAATCAGTGCACCGACAACCTGCGGCATATGCACGCGCTCCGAAGTAAGGCCGAATACCTTTGTGAACAACATGATGATCGCAATCGTCAACAGAAAGTCATATGACATTGTTCCCACCCTTTCTTAATGTGATAACCTTTTGCATAGAATATTATACTCTTTTTCGCGCAAAGAACCAGCTAAGATTTCAATTTTTGCTCCGTGATTTTGAACGAAATTACCAAACAGCGCATACAATCTCTGTGCACTCTGCCAGTTTCGCTATTTTCTTACATTATTCAGCAGATCCTTCCGAAATCGCCTGTTCCTCCTCATCAGCCGCGTGCGTGCGCGCGCCCATGCGGCTGCGGAATGCGGCGCAACAGAACGGACCGACCACGAAAATCCGCAGCGGATACGCCAGCAGAAAGCCTAACTCGTCTAACTTGGTTTTGAACATTGTTTTTTCTGCCCCGTCTATGCCGCAAGGCAAAAAAGAACGCCTTGCGAGCATAAGCTTGCAAGGCATTAAAATTTCAGTTTTTTCCATTATATCATATTGTGTGGAAATTTCAAGTGTTTTTTCTTCGCCTATTCCTATTATATATAGCCGCCGCTTGAGAAGCGAACGAAATGTGCGCTGACGCCGCGCGGGCGCACAAGAGGGTAGACACCTGCGGTTTCCACCCTCTTGTGTATCTCCCCTTTCCCTTAGAGGGTCTGGCGCAGACCAGAGACCGGCGACCGCTCCGAAAGAGGGGAACGGCAGTCGGGTTACCGTTGCGTGTCTTTCGTGAAATATTCGCAGTTCACAGATAGATTACTGCTACACAGGTGGTTTACTCTACGCAGGCGCGGCATGACCGTGCCGCGCAATTCGTAAGCGCGTTATGATAGACAGCACCTACGAGGATAAATTGTACCAAACGTCTAAATTCGTAGGTGCCATGCGGTACAACGTGCCAAGGATTTGCGCGGCACTGTCATGCCGCGCCTTGCGTTGATTAACCCGTATGTGTAGCAGTACGCTGTCTGTGAACTGTGAATATTTTGCGAAACAAACGCAAGAGTAACCCGACTGCCGTTCCTATTTTTCGAAGCGGTCGCCGGTCTCTGATTTGCGCCAGACTAAGAAATAAGGGAAAGGTAGGAGTTCAAAGAGGAAGGGAAACCGTAGGTGTCCTTTCCTCTTTGCCCCCGCGGCGGGCGCCGCAACGTCCCCGCCGTCCGCAGACGGCGAATCCCCCCGCTGAGGTTCAGCGAAAAACTCTCCGCCCGTTAGGGGCAAACCGCCTGCGGCAGTTCGCGTACCCCGCTCAGCCGGTGCTGAAAAAAAGCTGCCGCCCGGATAGGGTGAACCGCCTGCGCGGTTCAAGTGCCCCAGAGGGTTGGTGCCGGAAAACAAGGTGTATCCCTTGACAAACCCGAATTTAACAGCTATAATATTAAAGTTAATACACAAATGCCATGAAAAAGAGGAGTATTTTTCCTTTGCGCGTTTAGAGAGGGTGCGGCCGGTGCAAGCACCTCGGCGGGGAAGAAGAAGGTCGCTTTGGAGCAGAACAGCCGAATTTTCGTTAAGCTGTTCCGTCTAACCCGCGTTACGGGGCAACGAGTGCGCGTCTTTACGCGAATTCAGGTGGTACCACGGAGCATACTTCGTCCTGTTGTCGGGATGAGTATGCTCTTTTTTGTTTGCACAGAAGTATCCCGCATGTATATCGTAAATCAAATTGAAGGAGATAGATCAATGAGCGAACTGCCTAAGACCTACGACCCGAAATCGGTCGAGGACAAGCTGTACAAGTTCTGGGTCGATTCCGGCTTTTTCCACGCCGAGGTCAATCCGGACAAGAAACCGTACACCATCGTTATTCCGCCTCCGAATGTTACCGGCCAGCTGCACATGGGCCACGCATTCGATGAGACCCTGCAGGATATCCTCATCCGCACCAAGCGCATGCAGGGCTACGAGGCACTGTGGATGCCGGGCACCGACCACGCCGGTATCGCAACCCAGATCAAAGTAGAGGAGAACCTCCGCAAGGAGGAGGGCCTGACCCGTTACGACCTCGGCCGTGAGGAGTTCCTCAAGCGCGTATGGGCGTGGAAGGACAAGTTCGGCAACCGCATCATCAGCCAGCTCAAGAAGCTCGGCACCTCCTGCGACTGGGACCGCGAGCGCTTCACCATGGACGAGGGCTGCTCCAAGGCTGTCCGCGAGGTATTCGTAAACCTGTACAACAAGGGTCTTATCTACAAGGGCCACCGCATCATCAACTGGTGCCCGCACTGCGCGACCGCCCTGTCCGACGCCGAGGTTGAGTACGAAACCCAGCCGGGCAAGCTGTGGCACATCCGCTATCCGCTCGCGGACGGCTCGGGCGACCTCGTTGTTGCGACCACCCGTCCGGAGACCTTCATGGGCGATACCGGCGTTGCTGTCAACCCGAACGACGAGCGCTACAAGCACCTGATCGGCAAGACCTGCATTCTCCCGATCATGAACCGCGAAATTCCGATCTTCGGTGACGAGTACGTTGACATGGAGTTCGGCACCGGCTGCGTCAAGGTTACGCCGTGCCACGACCCGAACGACTTCGAGATGGGTCAGCGCCACAACCTCGAGCAGATTCTCGTGTTCAACGAGGACGCGACCGTCAACGCAAACGGTGGCAAGTACGAGGGTATGGACCGCTACGAGTGCCGCAAGGCGGTTGTAAAGGACCTTGAGGAAGGCGGCTGGCTGGTCAAGATCGAGGACCACGAGCACAACGTCGGCACCTGCTACCGCTGCGGTACGACCGTTGAGCCGATGACCTCGGCGCAGTGGTTCGTCAAGATGGCGCCGCTTGCCAAGCCCGCGATGGACGTAGTAAACGAGGGCAAGACCAAGTTCGTGCCCGACCGCTTCTCCAAGACCTACCTGCGCTGGATGGAAAACGTACACGACTGGTGTATCTCCCGTCAGCTGTGGTGGGGTCACCGCATTCCGGCGTTCTACTGTGAGGACTGCGGCGAAATGACCGTCTCCAAGACCGATGTATGCACCTGCCCGAAGTGCGGCGGCAAGAACATCCGTCAGGAAGAGGACGTTCTCGATACCTGGTTCTCCTCTGCGCTGTGGCCGTTCTCCACGCTCGGCTGGCCAGACAAGACCAAGGAGCTTGACTATTTTTACCCGACCTCTACGCTCGTTACCGGCTACGATATTATCTTCTTCTGGGTTGCCCGCATGATCTTCTCCGGCGTGGAGCACATGGGCGAGACCCCGTTCAAGACGGTTTATATCCACGGTCTGGTGCGCGACGCGCAGGGCCGCAAGATGTCCAAGTCGCTCGGCAACGGCATCGACCCGCTCGAGGTTATCGACCAGTACGGCGCGGATGCGCTGCGCTTCACCCTCGCAACCGGCAACAGCCCCGGAAACGACATGCGTTTCTCGGATGAGCGCGTGCAGGCGTCCCGCAACTTCTGCAACAAGATTTGGAACGCATCCCGCTTTATCCAGATGAACCTGACCATCGACAAGGACAAGGCTGTCGAGCTGCCCGCAGACCTTACCATCGAGGACAAGTGGATTCTCAGCAAGTTCAACACACTGGTTGCCGACGTTACCCGCAACATCGACCAGTACGAGCTGGGTCTGGCAGCTGCCAAGCTGAACGACTTCATCTGGGAGAACTTCTGCGACTGGTATATCGAAATTGCAAAGACCCGTCTGCAGACCGGCGACGAGAACGTACAGAAGGTGCTGTGCTATGTGCTGAGCGGCGCAATGCAGCTGCTGCACCCGTTCATGCCGTTCATCACCGAGACCATCTGGCAGGCGCTGCCGCATGAGGGTCCGTCCGTTATGGTATCCGCATGGCCGGAATACAAGGACGATCTGCACTTTGCCGCGGAGGAGGCACAGATGGAGAGCCTGATGGACGCTGTCCGCGCCATCCGCAACCGCCGTGCCGAGATGAACGTACCGCCCTCCAAGAAGGCCAAGGTGCTCATCCTGACCGAAAAGAAGGACACCTTCTCCGCAGGCGCAGGCTTCTTCCCCAAGCTGGCTTACGCTTCCGAGATTGAACTCATCGACGCGGTTCCGGCGGACGCTGCCAAGATGGCATCCGTAGTCACCGGCGACGCACAGATTTATATGCCGATGGGCGACCTCATCGACTTCGAGGCCGAGCGGGCCCGTCTCGGCAAGGAGAAGAGCAAGGTCGAGGCCGATATCGACTTCGTTATGAAGAAGCTGAACAACCCGAAGTTTGTCGATAAGGCACCCGAGAAGGTTGTTGCAGCCGAGCGCGAAAAGGCCGAAAAGCTGCGTGAGCACCTCGCAAAGCTGGAAGAGTCGATTGCAGCGCTGAATTAAACATAAAAAGAGTGGAGAGTGAAGTGCTTTCCACTCTTTTTTCTTAACATTTTCCCCGAAAACACTTGACTGTAAACCTACTTTATCCCTTATAATGTAATCAATAGAAGGGAAGGTGATCGTATGAACATAGCGGAAGCAGAGCGCAGGACGGGACTGACCCGGGCGAACATCCGGTTTTACGAAAAGGAGGGGCTGCTCACGCCGACACGCGGCGCGAACGGCTACCGCGACTACACCGAGGACGATGTACAGACACTGCGGAAGATCATGCTGCTGCGGCGGCTGCGCCTGAGCGTGCCGGATATCCGTGCGATCGAGAGCGGCGAGAAAGCGCTGCCCGAGGCGGCGGCAGGCCAGCTCGACGTATTGCAGGGGGACATCCGCGAGAGCGAACAGGCGTATGCGATGTGCCGCGCCATCTGCGAGGACAGAGCGGAGTGGAACGGGCTGGATGTAGACCGGTACCAGTCCATCGTGCTGCCCGCAGACGACCCGCGCGAGAAAGACCGCATCCCGCCGGCAGGCTGCCCGTGGCGGCGCTTCCTTGCCCGCAATGTGGATGCCGGACTGTATGGGCTGCTGTGGTTGATGCTGTCGCAGTGGGTGTTCCGCATCAATCCGGAGAATTTTATCCAGATCACGGCGAGTCTGGCGTGGTCGGCCGCGTGCGCTTATGTCGGCTGGCTGCTGACGTTCGTGTTCGAGCCGGTGCTGCTGCATTACTGGGGCACAACGCCCGGCAAGTGGATCTTCGGGCTGTCCGTCCGCGATGAGGACGGGAACAAGCTGTCCATCCGCACCGCATATGCCCGTTTGTGGGGCGTGTTCGGCTACGGCAACTGCTATGCGCTGCCGTTCTTCGACTGGTACTACAATTACAAGTGCTACCGCGCGTGCAAAGAAGAGGAGCTGCCGTGGGATTTGGAGAACGGATGCAGCATCGTTGTCCGCGAGCGGGAGGTGCGCTGGTATCGCGTGGCGCTGTACCTGCTGGTGATCGGGCTGCGAACAGCCGCAGGTTACGGCATTGACCTGTACGCCAAGCTGCCGCCCAATCGCGGCGAGCTGACTCTTGCGGAGTATGTGGAGAACTGCAACGACTGCCTGAAATATAATCAGGGCTTGGCGCCGTATGTCCGGCCGGACGGCAGCTGGAATAGCGACGTGGGAATGGGCGGCTCGTACACCGGATTCTCGCTGGGCGATTCTGTATCCGATGTGACGGTCGAAACCGATGCGGACGGCTATGTGCAGTCGGTGACGGTGGTTTCGGATTCGCAGAACGGCTCGTGCGGCTATCAGGAGCGCATGACGGTGTATTACGCCTTTGCGGCCGCGTATGCCAAATGGAGCTGGCTGTATGCCGACCACATGAGGGATGACATCATTGACGACGGCTGGGAATACGATGTACCGGATACGAAAAACGTCAAGGAGGCGCATCTCGACGGACTGGATTTCCGGTACGAATATGAATACAGCAATACAGATACCGTAAACGTGTATCTCAATCAGCCGATGCCGTATCATTCGGTGCTGACGATTGAGAAAGAGTGAATGAGTTATCGTAGGGCGGGGTGAGGGTGCCCCGCCCTGCGGACATTTATCAATTAAATCCGTGGAATCGAATATTACACAGGAGGTAAGCCGCCACGGGCGCAGCGCGACCGGAGCCTGCGCAAGGATAGCGCTATTCTCCATTCTCAATTTTCAATTTTTCATTACTCCTGCCTCCTGACTTCTGCCTTTACAAAAGGCTTTCTTATTTGCCCAAAATGTGCTATACTAATCTCACAAAACCATATAGATAGAGGAATAGCCAATGAAAGGAATCATTCTTGCCGCCGGTAAGGGCTCGCGCCTGTACCCGATGACACGTCCGGTATGCAAACCGCTGCTGCCGGTATACGATAAACCGATGATCTACTATCCGCTGGCAGCGCTCCTGCAGGCCGGTATCCGCGATATTCTCATCATCATCCCGCCCGGAGAGGAAGGCCCGTTCTACCGTCTGCTCGGTTCCGGCGGCCGCTTCGGCGTCAACATCACCTACGAGGTGCAGGAGGTTGCACGCGGCATCGCGGACGCGCTGCTCATCGGCTCCCAGTTCATCGGGGATGACTCGGTTTGCCTTGTTCTGGGCGATAATATCTTCTATTCCCCCAATTTCCAGGACTATCTGGACCGTGCTGTGCAGCAGAAATCCGGCGCCTGCGTGTTCGGCTACTATGTCGATGACCCGCGTGCGTTCGGCGTTGTGGAGTTTGATGGTCAGGGCCGTGCTATTTCCATCGAGGAGAAGCCGCGCTATCCGAAGTCTAACTATATTATTCCGGGTCTGTATTTCTACGATAACTCGGTTATGGAGATTGCCCGCGGACTCAAGCCCTCGGCAAGAGGCGAGCTGGAGATTACGGATGTCAATATCGAGTACATGAAGCGCGGTCAGCTGCACGTTGAAAAGCTCGAGCGGGATTTTGTCTGGCTGGATGCCGGTACCGCCGAGAATCTGCTCGAATCCGCACAGGTTGTCCGCCGCGTGCAGGATGAGACCGGCCGCTACATCGCATGCCCGGAGGAGATTGCGTACGCGCGCGGCTATATCAGCCGTCAGACGCTGCTTCGTCATGCCGCCGACCTCAGCAAAACGCTGTACGGCCGCTACTTAGAGTGCCTCTAAAGGAGAATCGCAAATGCCTGTTTATACCGAAACCAAAACCTACCACACCAAGGCCCACATGGGCATGATCGACGTTACTGACGACTTCCGCGCAGCGGTGCAGAACGCCTGCCGCAAGACCGGCATGAAGTCCGGCACGATCACCGGCTTTACCACCGGCGGTGTTGCCGGCCTGACCACGCTTGAGTTTGAGCCGGGCATGGTCTACCATGACCTCAAGGCGGCGATGGATGTCTTTTCGCCCTACCGCGATGAGCAGGGAAACGTCATTTACTATCACCACCATGACACATGGCACGATGACAACGGCTCGTCGCATATCAAGGCGGCGCTGCTCAGCCCGTTTATCGTTATCCCGTTCGTGAATGGCGAGATCACCATCGGCCCGTGGCAGAATCTGACCCTTGTGGAGTGCGATACCCGCAACCGTGTGCGGGATATTGTCTTTCAGGTGATGGGAGAATAATGCAAACTGATTCTGTATAAAAGCAAGATGACCGCTCGGAGTAGGGCCCGAACGGTCATCTTAGTTTAACTATGATACGGAAAGGTCTGATTGCTTAGCAACATCCCTTGGGTATATTATACCCGCAGAACCTCGGTCTTGTCAAGCGACAGGGCCGGGGTTTTGTTGCGTCACGGCTCTCAAACGCTCCGCGCAGTCAGAAAGATTAGCGTCCGCTAACTAAATAACTTTTCTTTTTTCTATAAATGTGGTATAATATAAGCGTTCGAAAAATTTGAGTACGGTTCGGGAATCCCTGTGCCGTGCATAGAAATGGAGCGACAAAGCATGACTAAAATTGATATTATTTCCGGTTTTCTGGGTGCCGGCAAGACGACTCTCATCAAGCGTCTGCTGGCCGATGCGCTCAAGGGTGAGCAGGTTGTTCTGATCGAGAACGAGTTCGGTGAGATCGGCATTGACGGCGGCTTCCTGAAGGATGCCGGCATTGTTGTAAACGAGATGAACGCAGGCTGCATCTGCTGCTCGCTGGTTGGCGACTTCGGCAAGGCGCTGCACGATGTTGTGGACCAGTACCATCCGGACCGCATCCTGATCGAGCCGTCCGGCGTCGGCAAGCTGTCGGACGTTATCGCTGCGGTACAGAACGCGCACCTCGAGGTTCAGCTGAACAGCTTTGTAACCGTTGTTGACGCGCTCAAGGCCAAGATGTACCTCAAGAACTTCGGTGAGTTTTTCGAGAATCAGGTGGCGCATGCCGGTGCCATCCTGCTGTCCCGCACGGCTGAGTGCCCGGAGAAGCGCCTCGACGAGACCGTTGCCATGCTGCGCGGCCTGAATGAGCACGCCCGCATCGTCACCACCCCGTGGAAGGACCTGACCGGCGAGCAGCTGCTCTCCACCATGGAAGGTAGCCGCGACCTCGTTGCGGAGGTTCTCGAGGAGATCGCGCACGAGCCGCACCACGAGCATCATCATCACCACCATGACCACGAGCATGATGAGCACGAACATGAGCATGAGCACGACCACGAGCATCATCACGAGTACGACGAGCACTGCACCTGCGGCTGCCACGATCACGACCATGAGCATGAGCATCACCACGATCATGACCACGAGCACCATCATCACGACCACGACGGTCACTGCTGCTGCGGTCACGACCACGATCACGATGCTGACGAGGTATTCACCTCCTGGGGCAAGGAAACGACTCACAAGTACACCGAGGCAGAGCTTAACGCGGCTCTTACCGCGCTCGGCGATGTTACGCTCGGCACCGTACTGCGTGCAAAGGGCATCGTTCCGTGTGCAGACGGCGGCGAGTGGCTGCACTTTGACTACGTTCCGGGCGCACCCGAAATCCGCCGCGGCGCTGCCGATTACACCGGCCGTCTGTGCGTCATCGGCTCCGAGCTGGATGAGGAGCGCATCGCTGCTCTGTTCGGCGTAAACGAAAAGTGAGGTAACCAGATATGGCTAACGAACCCATTCCGGTATACGTCTTTACCGGCTTTCTGGAGAGCGGCAAGACCAAGTTCATTCAGGACATTCTCGCGGACCCGAATTTTACCGAGAACGAGCGCACAGTGCTGCTGCTGTGCGAAGAAGGCATCGAGGAATACGACGAGAAGTGGCTGCTGCACTACGGCACCGCGCTTGTGCCGATCGAGTCCGAGGACCGTCTGACGCCGAATATCCTCAAGCGCGTGGAGCAGAAATACCAGCCGGACCGCATTCTTGTTGAGTACAACGGCATGTGGAAGCTGGAAAAGCTGATGCAGGCATTTCCTGCCCGCTGGGAGCTGTACCAGATCGTCACCACGGTCGATGCGACCACGTTTGAGCTGTATTCCAACAACATCGGCCCGATGATGTTCGAGCATATCACCACTGCGGATCTGGTTGTGTTCAACCGCTGCACGGATGAGCTGAAGGACATGCTGTACAAGAAGAACATCAAGGCGATGAATCCGCGTGCGGCAATCTATCTGGATGACGTGAACGGCAATTCCGAGGACTACGCCCGCAATATGCCGCTGCCGTTTGACGTGGATGCGGATATCATCGACATCCAGCCGGAGGACTACGGTCTCTGGTACATCGACGCCACCGGCGACCCGATGAAGTATGACGGCAAGACCGTCCGCTTTCTTGCCCAGGCCTACGTCGGCAAGGATGTGCCCGCCGGCAGCTTCGTGCCCGGCCGCTTCGGCATGGTCTGCTGCGCGGATGACGTCACCTTCCTCGGCTTCCTCTGCCGCTATCCCGACCGCGATCAGCTGCATAACCGCGATTGGGTTAAGGTAACGGCGTCCATCACCGTCGAGGAGCTGCCGCAGTACCGCGGTCCCGGTCCGGTGCTGCATGCCATCACGGTAGAACCCGCCGAAAAGGCGAAGGAAGATATCGTGTACTTTAATTGAATCTTCTCCATGCAAAATAAAAAGAGACGAGCCTGCCTGGCTCGTCTCTTTTCTGTATAAAAGCGCACTGACCGCTCGATTAGGCCTCGAACGGTCAGTGACTAAAAATCGCTAATCAATTAGGGTCTGACTGCCTGAACAGCGTCCCTTGGGTATATTATACCCGAGCAGCCCCGGTTTTGTCAAGTGCGGCAAAGCCGGGGTTTTGCTTTGCATGCAGCGATTACTGCCTGCTGATTACTGATTTCTAATTAGAAAAGTGTGTCCCCCGTCACAAAGCAGTGACGGGGGACAGAGACAAAAGGGGGGATACAGACGATTCATAAACTCCATGAACGTCTTTTGAAAGATCGGTGACGGCTTGAGGGATTAGCCGATGCCACCGTACATAACGCCGAGGATCAGTGCAAGAACTGCACAGATAACGTATACCCACTTGCCGAGCGGGAAGAACCAGCCGCCGATCGGCTTCTTAGCGCCTTCGTTAACAGCAGCAATTGCCTTTTCCTTGCCCAGTACCCAGAAGAACATAACGCCGGCCAGAGCAGCGCCGAGCGGGCAGATGTAAATGGAAACAACGTCCATCCACTGAGAGGTCCACGGCTGGATTGCGATGGAAACGACCAGACCGATTACACCGATGGTGCCAACGGCTGCTGCGCGCTTGAACTTGAACTGCTCCTGCAGGAAAGCGATCGGTGCTTCGTACAGGTTTACGATGGAGGATACGCCTGCGAACAGTACGCAGATGTAGAAGATCGCGCCGATGATACGGCCTCAACCGACCCGATTCCGGTTATCTACCAGAGTGGCTACCTCACCATCAAGGGTTACAACAAGATGT
>ENA-ORCP01001028-ORCP01001028.1-human-gut-metagenome-genome-assembly--contig:-NODE-1028-length-24731-cov-8.614586_pt1 | contig 24731 bp, 8 predicted proteins | sample MGYA00242990_ERZ507991 | MGnify/ENA primary metagenome ERZ507991 (study PRJEB26167, sample SAMN06115496) | human gut metagenome | host: Homo sapiens | place: China:Henan | collected 2015-05-07 | study... | reverse complement strand
ATCTTGTCAATGCAGGGACGCTTAACGCTACACGTCCGCATATTAGTACATATATCTCAGGTTAGTGGCGTTTTTTTGAAAGGTAAATGTCAGTGCAGTTGCACAGATACACTTACAAAATTATTAATACCTTGTTGGTACGGAAGCTGTTTTAAGCAGTGTTGGTAATACATTTCATTATACTGTTTTAATAATCGGTTTTTCGACAGTCTGTTTTATATTAAATAAATAACAAAAATGTTTTTTTAGAGATTAAAAAATTTTTGTCGGGAGGTCGGGGATGGCCTTTGTGCATATTGCCAAATGGAAATGATTTTCCAGATGAAAAAACATTCCGGCTTAGACGGAATACTTTACCGCTTAGATGAAAAAATTGTGGCTTAGGTGAAAATTGTCCTGCTCTCAGTGAATTTACAAAAATTTCAAATTGGCGAATATGAAATTTTTGTAGAAAAATTTTTGAGCATAAAGTCAATTGCAAAGCCAAATTAGGTGTGATATAATAAGCCTCACAAGGACAAAAATGTTCTTGAATTTAAAATCTTGAGGAGGTATGGATATGATTATAATCCATAATTCAGCTTTGGCAATTGAAAGGTTTATCGCCGATTCAGAAAACGAACAGACAAGCAATGAGCTTGCCGATGTAGTTCACGGTGTGGTTGCGGGAACGGAATCCGCCGACATACTTATGCTGATTCTGATGGTTTTTCTCATCAGGTACGACGATAAGCGTATTGCTGAGATGGCTGACATGACAGATAATGCAGAGGCATTCTTTGTCAGAAAGCCGGATGTACCTCGTGCCGATGACGATAACACTGACGGCTGCGAACACGAAAACACGGTAAATCAGCTTGTCGATGTCATGTGTTCCCGTATGAGAACATTCACCGGTCAGAATACTATAATATCGTGCCTGAGAATACTTCGTTTCTGCGGGGTATCACAGGTAGAACTCTACCGTGTGTTGATGACTGCCGCCGAAAGAGATTACAGTGAGGTTGTCCGTTATATCACTGAGCAGGAAAGCTTCAAGGACGACACCACTGCGGATTACGGTGAGGATACACTGGAGAACCCTCATTATATAAAGAGAGTTTCCGCTTCTCACGCCGCTGTTATCGCCGGTCTTACCTGTAGCAAGAACGTGCTTGATTATATCACTGATGGCGGTGAGGCTTTCACCCGTGAAAAAGACCCGCTCGTGCTGAAGGATATTATGGGAGCTGTTCGTTATATCACCCGTGATACCGATGACGGAACGTTTGATATAGCCACCTATAATATAATCCCGACACCTTATACGGCGGATACAAACAGTATCAGGTATGCCGAGATGGCGATGACGGCAATATACAACATTGCAGGCTATTATGGCATCGACACAAAAATGTTCCTGCTGAGAAACACCGACTTTTTCTCATACGATAATGATTACAGAAACGTCCGTGACGGAAAGATAATCGTTGCACATGACAATTATGCGGCAAGCGACAGTGCGATGCTGAAAGCTATGTGCCTTGAGAGAATGAATCTCCCTTTAAACGATCTTTCATCAATACTGAAGCTGAGCGATCCGTATAAGTATGTAAATGTATACGCAAGAAACGCAGAGCCGTACTCGGTAATCGTATTGTCGGATTGTAATGCACTTCCTTGCAATATGATGCCCGTAAACAGATCAGCCTTCGGCGGTATAAAGATGCTTGATTACATTGCATTCCTGAAGGTGCTTGCGGATGCGGCAAAGGTAAGGCTGTGCCTTGTCCTTGATATGCCGTACTCTCAGTTCAGCGAGAAAATAGAGGAGGAACTGAGCGATTATTACCTGATAAAGTATAACAACGATGCAGAGTTGACTTTCGGAGGTGCGATATGAAATCAAAACCGATAGAAACATCTGAAGCGCTTGACAAGGCGCTTGAAGAAATCAAGAAGTGCGAGGAAAAAGAGCAGATGAACGATGAGATGAGCGATGAGATGAATAACGAGGTGAATAATATGGATGAAATGAACGAACAGGAGCTGAATGATTTCTTCGGTGATGATACCGACAGCTTCACCGATACGCAGACAGGAGAGTTCAAGCCTGACAGAAGATTCTGCGAAGTTGCAGAAAGCAGTCTTTCGAATAGCGGCGGAAAAGCATCGGCTATGGCGAGCATCACATCCGCAGAATTATACGGAGAACGTATATCGGCTGAAGGATTACAGCTTTTGATTACAGCGTATCAACTGGGTATAGCGGACAGCTTGTCGGCCGGAATGACAGCTGAAACAGTGGCAGGACATATAGCCTGCATGCCCGATGATATGATGTTCCGCTCGGATGACGCAGAGGACTCTGTAATCGCTATGATCAAGGCAGGACAGCCTGTGATAGCGGCGGCAATAACAAAGAGGATATGCGCAGTGGAGAGCAGGTCGATTATGCTTATTGCAAATGACGATGAAACGCAGAATTATCCTATGGAGATGTTTGCCGTCACATCCGAAAACAAGGACAGCTATTTCGGCGGATACATAAGAACCGCTCCTTTACGCAGACTTGTAAGGCTTTTCAGCCGTATCATAAAAATCAAGGCATGGGATTATTTTGACATTATTACCGATTTCGGCAAGAATAAATGCTACTTCATACCGCTTATGTACTATATGTATGTCGGATATTTAAGAAGCGGAAGCTCGGATGAAATGACTGCTTACTACAGAAGATGCAGTGTGTCGTCGGTACTGCTCAGCGATGATGAAATTATTGAGAGTGTGGTATCCTTGCTCGGCGAAAACGCAAGGTATGCAAGGGACGAGGGTAGTTTTGCATCATTCGTTGATTTCTATCACGGCAGGGATAATTCTCCGGATACAGACTTTTTAAGTTTTATCGGACAAGCAGACGGTTTCAGCTATGCTAATGCCGGTAATCACAACTTATTCCGCAGACTGTGCGATGAAAGCGACTGATAGCCGGCAGTCTGTCGGTTCTCTGAAGCCAAAAACGTAACCGTCCGACCGACAGAGCGTTTTGCCGTTGCCCGATGCTCTGCGGTCAGGGGTTACGGATGATAATATTTTCCATTGACGGAGGCGACTATATGTTTCTGAAAGATAGCTTTCCCTCGCTGAGAGATGCACACATAAACTTTGGCAAGGCTGAGTTTGACAGCCTTGCGAAAGAACTTGAGAGCAGGGAGCGTTTTAAAAATGTAAGCTGTTATGCGAACAATATCCGCTGTAATGTAAGGAGCTTTGAACAGACGTATAAGCGTGTAAACCATATCCTTATAAGCGGTTATGATATGATTGATATGCTGGCGTCTGTGACGGTTATTTCAAAGGCACTGTCGGACAATTTTGATATTCCGCTTACACGAAGGATAGAAAATGCAGAGAATGAAGACTATGTTATTCCTGAATCTGTCTTTTTTGGTCTGAACGGTTTTTCAAAGTCTGAAAACGAAGCCGGCGGTGTGTCGGATGATGAATACGATAAGTATTTCGGCGATGAAGACGAAGAAGCCGAAGAATACGAAGAAGCCGAAGAATATTACGATGATGGGTTCGATGACAAATACGGCTTTGAGGATTTTGAATGTTGTCTGCCGGAATATGAGCTGTATGAAAAGCCGGACTGCGAAGAAGTCTGTCAGGCGGATGATGAAGCGGATGACGAAGCAGATGACGAAGCAGATGACGAAGCAGATGACGAAGCAGATGACGAAGCAGATGACGAAGCAGATATTCACTGTGATGAAAAACTGCCGATTGATATAATGTATTTCGTAATGATGGCCGAAAATGCTTCTTCGGTGAAGAAGAACGTAGACATAATCGATCGGTATGGCAAAAGAATAATATTTGTGCTGGTAAAGAAGGATCCGGACCATATGCGGCAGGATAATATGCAGGCTGATAATTGCAAAGTGACAGCGGAATCTATGTTCTTTGACCATATAGACATTCCCGCAGACAGCACAGAGTATCTGGCAGATGTGATAGAGAAGCAGTTTGAGGAAAACCGTCTTTCGTATGCTTCGGTAAAGCCATACATAGAAAAGTTTGCCGCCGCTGAAAACGTTTATGATGAATACACCGCATACAAAGCGGCAAGATATGTAATATCAAAGCATTACGAAAATTCGCCGCCGACGGACTGCACGCTTAAAGCGGAGGATTTTCCGAATCTGATAATATACGATAAAACGAATCTTCCGTACTGTGCATCCGCACAGAAATTAATCGGCGTGAAAAAGCAGCTTGATACAGTGCGCCGTCAGGTAAGATGTATGAAGTACGACAAGATGCGTATGAACAAGATAAGGTTTTCGCCTGTCGGTACTGCGTACAATATGGCTTTTACAGGACCTCCGGGAACGGCCAAGACCACAGTTGCAAGAATGTTTGCGGATATGCTTGCAAAAGAGGGCTTTATTTCGGCAGGCAATTTTACCGAGTGCAGAAAGTCGGATATAGTAGGCGGATATGTCGGGCATACCGCACGCAAATGCGATAATCTGTTCAGCGACCTTGCGGAAAAGGGCGGAGGAGTGCTGTTGTTTGATGAAATATATACCCTGTCGGAAAAGGATGCACAGACGCAGTTTGATATAGAGGCTATCAACTGTATAGTTCAGAATATCGAGAATTATCGCTCATCGGTATACTGCATATTTGCGGGATACGAGGACAAGATGGAGGTGTTCTTTGAGTCAAATCCGGGCATGGCATCAAGAATAGGTATCAGGGTAAAATTTGACGGATACGACAACTCAACGCTTTGCGACATATTCGGCAGTTTTCTGGAACAGGAAAAATACGTCCTCAGCGAAAACTGCGATGATATTTTATACGATTGCTTTGATGAAATGAGAAACCGACAGGGATGTAATTTCGGAAACGCAAGAGAGGCGAGAAATCTCTTTGACAATGTGAAGCGTGTTATGGCCGAAAGAGTAGATACGAATGCGGCTCTTGAGGATGATTTTACTTTTGTGTTTCGCAGTGATGTAAAAAAGGCTATAGATATGTCGATAGAAGCGTTATGCACTGCGACACTTCACAATGACAGCGACGGTAATGATGAAAAGGACATTCAGCCCGAAGAAAATTTGCACCGCTGTGGTTTTATATTGTGAATAAATGCAGAAAAATCCCCCGAAGCGAGCGGTTGAACGCTTGCCCCGGGGGACTTTATATTATGAGGTTATCTGCAAATGCAAAGGTCGGATTATTCGATTGCAATCACGTTATTGCCTTCGACCTGAGGTGCGGCTTTCGGAACGGATACCTTTAAGATACCGTCTTCAAACTTTGCGTTTACGTCCTTTGCCTGTACGCCGTCGCCTACATAGAAGCTTCTGCTGCACTGACCCTCGTAACGCTCACGTCTGATGTACTTGCCGTCCTTCTTCTCCTTTTCGTCCTTTTCAAGACCCTTGGAGGCGCTGATGGTAAGATAGCCGTTGTCGAGCTTCAGCGATACATCTTCTTTCTTAAAGCCCGGCAGGTCAATGTCAAGCTCGTAGCTGTTGTCTGTTTCACGGACATCGGTCTTCATCACGTTCTTTGCGTGCTTGCCGTAAAGGGGATCGTTCTTGCCGAACATTGACGGCATCATAAAATCATCGTCGAAGAAATTGTCAAATAAGTTTTCATTGAAAATTGCGGGTAACATATGTCATTCCTCCATTCATTACTAAGCGGTCTGTGCTTTTAAACGCAGTGCCGATCATTTGCTGCCCTGTACCTTCCGGAGATCCTCTCTCTTTCTTTGTACAACTACATTATAGCACACTTTTTAGCACTGTCAATAGGAGAGTGCTAAATTTCACAAAATCTTCTTAAAAGTACAACAATTTTGACATTTACGGGCGGAAATACGAAAAATAAGTGCGTGAATGTGGGGGATATTAATATTGAAATGCGAAAAAGCCCTCCCTTAAGCACGTTGCGCTTAGGGGAGGGGTTTTAGCTTTTAGTGTGGGGCGAGGCGGTGGATGTACTTTTGAGAGGGTTGTGGGAATGGAAATGTTCGGTGCAACGGGAGGGGCAAGCCCGCTCCCCTACGAAAAGCGAGAGGGGTAGTGCGGATGCGAAACAAACAGTGCTTTAAAAAGAAGTGAGTGAGGTGGTGCTTTTCGAGGGATAGTGCGTTTTTTGAAGAGTCAATGTTAGAGCAGTTGCACAGATGCACTCACGAAAATATTAACACCTTGTCGGTTAGTATAATGTTTTAAGCGGTGATGGCGATATGTTTAACGGTGCGGATTCAATAATCGGTTTTTTACAGAATGATTATGTTAATTTTGTTGCATAAGTCTTGACGGCTCGTGATAATCGGGGTCATTGATAAGATGAGAATTTATGGTGGAGTTGTTTATGATACAGCCTTTGTTCATAAAGCCTATATCGAGCGAGTAAATGCCTGAGGATGAACTTGATTTTATATCGCTGTTCTTTATGAGCAGAGAGCCTTTTCCTTCTGCGCTTCCTATGCCTGCGACAGCGTCGCCTTCAACGTGCACGGTGATGTCCGAGTCGGATATAACAGTGTCGCACGCTGTTTTGCGGCAGCCTACAGCCGAGCCGCACGGCGCCTTGAGCAACAGATCAAGGGTGGAGTTTTTGATATTTATCCTTGACGGAGTGCTGCCGTCAAGCGCCGCCAGCGAACCTATACAGCCTGCACGTTCTCCGAGCGAGCGGATAAGGAACGTTGTGCCGTCTGCTTTTATATCGGTATATCCGCAAAGAGAGCCGACAGCGAGTGCGTTATTGCCCGAACAGCTTATATCTATCGTAGCGTTGCCGGTTTCTATGCCGCAGCTTCCGTCACAGGAGCCTGCACCGATACAATCCTTGCCGGTGGAGGACATTTTGATATTGCCGCTGAGCAGCTTTATGGGCGTTTCACAGGGGGAAACACCGCCGCCGATACATATGCCGTGGTCGCCGTTTGCCTGCAGTTCAACATTGCCGTTAATATCTATCGTAATCTCACCGAAGGTATCGTTATAGCTGCTGCCGATACAGCAACCGTCATTACGGTAGGAGTCAATGTAGAGATTGCCGTTGCCGGTTATAAGCAGTTTTGATGAGCCGGGAACGGATATTCCGTCATAGCTGAGCAAATCGGTCCCTTTTATTTCGAGCGTGGTGTCGGAATTTTCACCAAGACGTATGCACTGGCGCAGAGCGCCTTTTATATTGGCGTTTTCGAGTATTATGTGTGACTTTGAGTCGTCTGCGGTCTTGATAACAAACGACATAACATCACAGCCGTTTGCGTAAAGATGTGCTACGGCGTTTTCGACTATAACTCCTGTGTATCTGTCTGAAAGCATTTTTTCTATGTCGAGATGCTCCTCGCAACCGTCGTGGACGATGTAATCATGAGCCTTTTTTATTTCGGGGCGGCACATATTGAGCATACGCATCTGCTCGGCAACAGCGTCGGGTATATCGGGAACGATCTCCTTCTGCGGCTTTGCGGTATAGAAGCCCTGAATGTAATCTACACCTCTGCGTATGGTGACGCTCATTTCGTCATAGGTTTCGACACCCTCCGCAAGCACCTTTATATTGTTCAGCCTTGCAAAATCAATGATGCCTGTGAGGAAGTGCTGTTTCTTTACGTTTGTGTTTATGTCGGCTATGAGGGAGCGGTCTACTTTTATGACATCGGGCTGAAGGCTCAGCACAGCGGCAGTGTTGGAGTATCCGCTTCCGTAATCGTCAATGGCTATCATACAGCCCTTCGACTTGAAAAGATGACGCAGGCTTGCTATCTTGTCGCCTGTAAGGTCTGCCTGCTCGGTAAACTCGATAACAAGCTGTGGCATGATATTTCCGTATTTTTCGCAGAGCCTGTTGAAATCGTACTCCGTAATCATACTATCGGGTATTGAGTTTATAAATATCTTCTTTTCGCCGAAACGGGCACGGTTTGCGGAGATTATCTCCAGAACGTTTTCGAATGTGAGCCGTTCGATATCATAAAGCCTGCCGTGTTCTCTTGCTATCCTGAGTATCTCGAGAGGTGACGAATTTTTCGGGCGCATTAGTGCCTCATAAGCGTAAACGGAGCCGTCAACGGTAGACACTATCGGCTGGAAGCAGTAGCTGAAATCGTTTTCGTCGATAAGTCCTGTCAGGAGCTTTGAATCCGAATAGCTGTTGCATTCGGCTACATATTCTTCCGCTGAGAACTCTCTTTTTATACTGCCGAGTGCTTTTGCTCTGAAAAGGGCGAAATCGGCATAGTTTATCATCATATCTATAGTAGCCGCCTGCGAGGGATACCAGCAGTAGCCTGCGGTTATCGTATATGCTTCGCTCCGTGTTTCGATGGTGTTGCCGAATTCATCGGTCAGCTTGCAACGTGAAACGGCATCGTACATCTTTTTCATAATGTCGGATATTTCGGACTTTGTCATCTGCCTGAAAAATACGAGAAAATCCTTATAGCTTTTTACGCCGATTATAACGTTATCGGAAGCAAAGCGTTTTATCGCATTTGCCGCAGTTGCAACGCACAGTGCGGTTTTATCGTAGTTCAGCTCGCTGTCTACACGCTCTATGCCGTTGATGTGTATCGCCGCCATACAGCACTGTGCAGTACCGCTGATCTCTGAGAGCATACTGCGTACACGTTTTATGAAGTAGTCACGGGTATACATACCTGTGAGCATATCATATTCCTTAGCGTTATCCTTGTGTGAACGAGCCTCCATTATCTGTGTTACGTCCTGCACGAAGCCGAGCATATAATCCGTGTCATATACGATCTTGATTTTTATATAGCTTGTTTCGCCGCCGGCGGTGTACATATATATGTTCTTGTAGCCTTCTATCTGATTCTCGTTAAGGCTGTCAAGCAGTGTGTAGAAGCTGTCCTTGCTCATATTATCGCCTTCTATATGGAGCATAGAGGCAACGTTTTTATCGTAATACGCCTTATTCGAATCGTGCGGCAGCTTGAAAACACCTATAGTGGGGAAGTTGTCGAGAAATATATTCCAGTCGTGTCGGCTGTTTCCGTCTTTATCAAAAAAGCTCATATAAAGTCCTCCGAATTACACAGATTACCAAATTCATTATACAAGTTTTTACCACAAAAGTCAATCTGATTTAAGCAAAATGCACAAAATAGACAAATTATCAGGTCGATTTTGTACATTTTTGAGAAAAGCAAAGCTGTGCGGGTGTTACAGCGGTTTTGCGTTCAGACAGTAAAAATCTTTTTTCTTACAATTTTGCAAGTTAGCGAAATAAGGAAATAATTTGCTGTATAATCATAGTATGAAGAACTGCCGGTTTAACCGCTTGTTATGGCGGTTATAGCGGCAATCTGAGGAAGGGTGGTATTTATATGGCATTTATGAAGAAGAAAACAAAACAACGATGCAAAACCATCCTGTCGTTATTCTTTGCGCTGACGCTGATAATGTCGGCGGTCACCTTTGCGGTATCAGCCGCAGAAGCGGCGGCGCTGTCGGTACAGCTGAAAACCGACAAGGAAGAATATACGGCGGATGAGGATATAGCGTTAACGCTTGAGATCAGAAACGGCAGTACGGGCAGGCTTGTCGATATTGCTTACGATATTACGGCACCGGATGGCTATGAACTTAAAAGCGGAAGTGCAAGCGGCGGAGAAACGGAACTTCTTGCAGGTGGAACGCTGAAGTATGACAGCGTGTATTCTGCGGTAGAAGCGACTCCGGACAATCCTGCAACAGACGGAAGGATAAACCCGACCGTGCCGCTTATATCGGCGGTAATATGCGCTGTGGCACTTTTTGCACTTAACAGGAAGAAAGCAAAGAAAATGCTCGCCTCGCTGCTGTGCGTATCTTTGCTTTTGACGGCACTGCCGCTTGATGTTGCCGCAGAGGAAATCGGCAAAGCTACGGCTGATACCGCAGATGTGACGGTTACAAAGGATATTACCGCAGGCGGTGCGAAAAAGACGTTTACCGCACGGGTAACGGCAGGTAAAACCGCCGACAGTGTAACTGTTACATATGATACGCTGGGCGGAAATAAGATAGACAGCGTTACGCTTGCCGCCGGAGAAACAATAGGCAGGCTCCCCGAAGCGATAAAGAAAAACGCTGTCAATAACGGCTGGTATCTTGACAAGCAGTGCCTGACACCGTTCTATGAGGACGAGCCGGTAAACCGTGATATAACGCTTTATGCGGGATATGACGAAGATAAGATAAAGCCGGAAACACCGGATTACAACGAGATAACCATATCTGACGCACCTGAGGATTTTTCATTCTCGCTTATCTCATCACAGAGCATAACGGACGATAATTTGCAGGACGTTATCAGTATCGAAAATCAGTTCGGTGAAATGCCGCTGCTCAAAGTTGAAAATACAGGCAGCGGAGTATACACTGTAAAGCCTGTTATCAACTGGACGGAAGGCGGCGCATATGTGCTGAGCCTTATAGATAACGGGGTGCGGTTTGACGGTATCAATTCCGACATTATGCCTGATGAGAAGATAAGAACCATTACGCTTTTTATCTACAGGGAAGAAACAAACAACGTAAAGCTTAAAGACGGCATAGTTACTATCCCGAAAAGCCGGATAAGAGAAGATGACGACAACGAGCATATCTATATGTCACGCAGTGAATTCGAGGCACTCTCAATACACGAGGGTACGGTAATATTCGCTGATGATGCCGAAGAGCCGAGCTATCTGAACGTTGTGTCGTATGAACTTTTCGGCGATGAATACAAGATTCTCACGGTCGGCAGTGATGTTGACGATATATACGAAGAGCTTGATATTTACTTCAAGGAAAAGTATGTCAAAAACGATGTGCTTGCCGAGGCGATAGACACGGAAAAGCTGGTAGAACAGCTTTATGCAAGCGAAGGAACACAGCAGCTTACATATATGCTTGCCGCCGCTGTATATGACAGCAAGACGGTAAGGGAGCTTGGTGACGGCAATGCGCCGTTTGAGCTTATGTCCAACACATATATGGACGGGGTAAACTGGAACGACAAGCAGATAAAGCTGAATGTAAAGGAACTTCTCGAAGGGCTTACAATCAGCGCTAAGGTCGGTACGGCGAAGAATACTAATTTCAAATGTATAAACGGTTTCCCGAATGAGCAGGACTGGACGGCGCTCAACATCACATTCAGCTATGAGATGACGCTTAAAAACAAGGTGAAGCTGGAGGCTGAGGTAAGCATCAGCGAATACCTTATCATAGGCGTAGGCGGCACTCTCAGCTTAAAGCGTGACTTCAACGTGAAGTTCCTGCCCTTGTCGCAGACGGATGTAACATTCAAGATACTGGTCTGCTCGGCAGATGAGGAAGAGGACGATAAGCAGCAGGATAACGAAGAAAAGAGAGATGTTTCCGTTGAGATAGAAGCCATAATGAACGGCGAAGATAAGGAAAGCGGAAATATCATAAAAGACGTGCGTGAAATGCTCGAAAACAAGGGCGGAGCCATAAGGCTATGCGAGGTGAACCTTTTCAGCGCAACGTTCATGCCTATACTGCCGCTGTCTATAAAGACGGAGCTTAACTTTGTGGTTAATGTTTCGTTTGCGGCGGGTATCAGCATGGAAGCATCGGTGCTTCAGGCAAAGGGTCTTGGTATAAGAGGAAATATCAAGGAGCCGTCATCTATAAACGTATACAGATTTATAATGGCGGGCGACGACCGTTACATATTTGATATGTACGCTTACGGCTATCTTGGCGTTGAGGCAGGCATCGAGGGTAAGGTATCGGTATCGCTTCTTGGTCTTAATGATCTGGGAAGCGTCGGTGCGGCGCTTGAAATAGGTGCTTATGCCGACCTGTACGGTTATCTGCACTATCATTCGCAGGATATGCGACACAATAAATACTACGCTTCTCCGAAGGAACATTACCACGAGCTGCAAGGTGGAATATACTTCGAAATGGGCGTGTATATAAAAATCTCGATATTTGCGGAAAGCAAGCTGTTTAAGAAAAAGGCAGAGCTTGCAAAGCAGTTCAAATTCCCGCTATTCAGCGTAGGCGACAAATATATCTATGCGGATAAGCCGACGCTTGAGGGCAATACCGACATAATACTGCGGGAAACGGATACGAATGTCTATGAGATAGACGGACTTATCCCTGCACAAGGCACATATCTTGATATAACTACAGGCGATATTGTAACACGGCAGATGAGCAGCAGTGAGTTCAAGGCTGCCTGCTACAGCAAGTATTTCAAGGTGAGCAAGAGCGACGACGGCAAGATAACGCTCACGGTATCTCCCGACGCTCCGAGCAGATATACAAGCGGCTTGCTTAGCTGTATACTGCGCCTTTACTATACGGGCGGACAGAATCTGCTGTTCACATCCGACACCGAAAATCTGTACTATGACGCAGACAAGGGCTCTTATATCAGCAGAAAGCATATCGGTGACGTTGATGTATACTATTACCGCAAGGGAGTTGACTTCCCTCTTGAAGACAAGGATAAGACCGCAACGCTGAAGTTTGCGGTATCGGCTGACGGCAGGACGGAAATTGTAGATACGGTAACTGTAAGCAAGGGCGGATATGTAAGCGGCTATTCGCTTGCGGTTTCGACCTACTGCGATAAAAACGGCTATATCTATGATAAGTCGCTGTTTGATACAGAGATACAGCCGTACTACTGGCTCAGCAATGATATGACCATCACGCTTAACACATACACCGCACAGAAGCTGTACTCGGTGGAATATTTTGACACAGAAAATGACAGATGGGTAAGCGAGCTGTGGGCGGTAGATTATCTTGACGATATAAAAATGTTCGACAGATATAAACAGTCTGTGAACAGCGTTACTCATTTTGCAAGCTTCGGTATCGACAGAGCGGATGGCATGAGATACCGGATGTATATGAAGGACGCTCTGGCATACAGATACTATGACAGCAGTTACAGCGGCAGTGTACACGGTCTTGATACGACTAAGCCGCTTGCGGTGAACTACGGCAGTGAAGAAGATTTACAGGCATTCAGGGCTGAATACGAAAAGCTGTACCCGACAGCTTACAGCATTATGCTTAAAGCAAACTATCTTGTAAGAAGATGCATAGTCGATATTTATAACGAGAGCGGTTATGCGGGTGCAAGATATGTTGAATACGGCACTGAGTTCAGAGTGCCGGATACATTTATCGACAACATCAACAGCAGTAAGGAAAACGAGCTTATCGGCTGGGATATTGACGGTGACGGCAAGGCGGATATTGCTCCTAATGAAAAGTTCACCGTTATGGGCGATATGAGGCTGAAGCCTGTGATGAAGCGAAAACTGTACACGGTAACGGTAAGACTTGCGGATTATACCGAAAGAAAGTTTGACGTTATCTACGGCAAGCCTTTACCGAATGAGCTGGAACAGCTTATAAACAGCATTCCTGACAGTCCGAAGCCGGACAGCGAGGATTCGTTCTACGAGCCGTCATATGTGCTTATTAAGAGCGATGTTGCGGTAGGCGGTTATACGGCAGGCAAAACCGAAAGGTACAACGGCGATATAAGCATTATGCCTGAGGGCAACGTGTACTTTGAGATAGTTCCTGCGAAGCTGTATCACTACATAACGCTTATCGCAAACGATGGCGGCGGCTTCAGATATACCGATGAAAACGGTGCTGAAATAGAAACGGACAGAATAAGGACGGTTGTACAGGACGGTTACCGTTTTGCAACGGCGCTTTACGGATATTCCGCATTCGCACCTGAGGACACATATACTACCGAATATCTGCTGTCATATTTTGTGGACGCAGACGGAAACAGAATCGGCAGTAACGATAATGTGAAGAAGCCCGGTACCTACTATATGAAGTGGAACACCAACGACAGACGCTGTTATATAAACTATGACGTTTATATTTACAACGAGTACGGAGCGGAGGTTTCACACGAGGTAAAGTCCGAGTTTGACGGCTACAGACCCGAATATGATGAGCTTTGTAAAAAGTATGATGCCGAAGTTGAGGCACTTGCACAGTATGATGACGAGTATTACACATATACTCTTAAGGAAGAGCCGATAAACGAAGAAAACACAACGATTGATGGCAAGACCTACAAGACTGTAATTGTAAGGTGGAACAGAACGCCGAAGGAGTTTGATGTAACGTTTGACTATGACAACGGCACGGAGAACGAAACGGTAAAGGTAAAGTACGGCTATCTGTATCGTGCAACGGCAGGTGCTTTAAAGGATGATAAGTACAGCGATTATGAGCTTGTCGGATTTGACCTTGACGGTAACGGCACAGCGGACGTGATGCCGGGTGAATCGTTCAGGGTAACGGGCGATATGACGCTGAAGGCAGTATGGAAAGCTACCGACAAAATCTACAGCGTGGTGTTCTATGCTATGAGCGGTGAGTTCGATGACGGTACGGTGCGTTATGAGATAACGGGTAAATACGGCGATGCAATCTCACTGTCGGATATTCCTGTACCGACAGGCACAGAGGGCTATGAGTTTGCAGGCTGGGATAATGCCGTTCCGACAACGTTCGGTAATGATGACGGTATTATAAAGACCGAGATCAAAGCAACATACAAGCTGAAAAAAATGACGATAACCTACCGTCTTGTAAATCTTGATACCAACAAGGTTTACGAAAGCTATAAAACAGCTAAGTTTGACTACGGAACGGTGTTCACGGCTGATATGCTTGAGGCATCTCCTGATACAGACGGCTGTCTGTTCGGCGGCTGGCTTTATGAAAACGGATATTCAGTCATCGGAAAAGAAATCAAGTCCGATATGACGCTGACGGGTACCATCACTCCTGTTTATGTCATCTACTCGCTTGACGGCGTTGAAAGCTCAAGGGAAAAGGCTAAAATCGGTGCTGAGGTCACAGTAAAGAAAAAAGCCGATGGTTATCTTGAGTGGACAACGGACGATGTGACGGTTGAAGGCGGAAAGTTCACGATGCCGTCGAAGAATGTATCGTTCACAGCCGAAAAGGATATGAGCGGCTATCTGACAGTTTCAAACGGCAGTGCAAGCACGATAATAGATACCGAAAACAAGACGTTCATCAGCGGCAAGGCAAGCGGCTTTGAGTATGATACCGCTACAGGCATACTGACAGTGACCGGAAGCGGTCTTAAGCTGTCGGGTGTCGGAAAGAATATAATGCTTTATGTTAAGCAAAGCGTTTCGGATATTACGTTTGAAAATCTTACGCTTACGGCAGGAGATATGAACGGTGTGAAGCCCGACGATTTCAGCAGCATAGGCGTAGGCGACGGATACGGCTCGGCTGACGCATATCTGATGTATGTAAGTTCAAACAGCCTTAAGGTGAACATAAACGGAAATGTTACGCTTTCTAAACGTAACACGGCGACTACAGAAAACCTGCTTGCGATATATCAGGCGCACCTTGACTATGACGATGTAACTCCTATGAGTATGGAGTTTATCGGCGGTGACAGCCCGAATCTCACAGTAACGGGAAATACCTACGCTATACAGAGTATGGGCAGTGTTGATTTCAGCGATATGATATTTACCGCAGCAGCTGAATATTACGGCGTACACGCAGAAACGATCCGCTTCGACAGATGCAGTATAACAACAACAGGGCTTGCGGGAACGAACATAGAATCGTCAACCGGCATATACAGCAACGACCTTTCGATCGTTGACTGCAGCTTAGACATAAGAACCGGAATATTCGGTGAAACGATCGATATTTCGGGTGCTACAGACGGAATAGTTACCTCCGGATATGGTGGGGCAGTTACGGTAAAGTGCAAGACAAAGGGCTGGTCGGAAACGGGAAGCGGACTGCTGACGGTGGCACTTGACAAGGGTCGCTCTGTACTGTTTATGGTATCGGCAGGAAATTCGGCAATTCAGGCGTTTGACTTTGAGGGAGGGGAAAACAAGGTAGTTTCCTATCCGCAAACTACGGAGCCTGATAAGGAATTTGAGCTGACGAAGGATTTCTACTGGCTTCTTAAGGAGAAGAACGGTACGGCACTTATAAATGAGATAAGATTCTCGGGTAAATAAACGAACAAGCGACCCCGACAGAGTTTTCTGTCGGGGTCGATGTTTTATATAAAAAGTCTTTTGATTGATGTGCTTCTTGTTGCATCGTTCAGCTCTGACTATGATAGCAAGCTACCGATAGTTCTTTTTGCAAGATAGCACTTCTCGGGTTCGCTATTCGAGTGGGTACACCTGTCAATATGAAAGAGAAAAAGAACCAAAGGGATCAGGGAAACAACTTCTAAGCAACTACAATCCCCACCGTAGTTGGCTCGGCTTGACCGAGCAACAGAACCTCCCCTTTTTCGAGGGATAGTGCGGTTTTGGAAGGGTCGGTGGTGTAAAGCAATCCCTCCGTCTTGACGGCAGAAAAGTTTACAATATAAAAAGAGTGGGCATATCGCAAGCAGAAAGCAACAAAGCAACAGTTTGTGCCTTGCCGTCAATCCACCTCCCTTTGACAAGGGAGGCAAGAATATGGTGTTTTTCGAGGGATAGTGCGTTTTTCGAAGGGTCAATGTCAGTGCAGTTGTACCGGTACACTCACGAAAATATTAATGCCTTGTCGGTACGGAAAATGTTTTAAGCGGTGTTAGCAGTACGTTTAGATGTTCAACTTTAATAATAATTGTTTTTTTGGCATAGTACGCCCCCGACAGAGTTTTCTGTCGGGGTCGATGTTTTATTGACAGGTATTGAATATAGTAGTATAATTTAACTGATACCGTTAATAGCGGAAACTATTTTGAATCAAGGATGGTGTTACATGGGCGCTGTACTGACACTGGGTTGCGATATGATACCGAAAATCAATTTCGCAATGCAACAGAATTACATACCTTTCATTAGAAACCTTACTGTCGGCAACGAGGGCGATGAGGATATAAGCGATGTAAGGCTTACTATCGCTTTTGACCTGGCTTTTGCAAAGACCTTCACATACGATATAAGCTGTGTGCCGTCGGGAAAGTCGGTTGAAATTTCGCCGCTGAGGATAATTCTCAGCACGGAAATGCTGTTTTCACTGACGGAGGCAGTGTCGGGTACTGTAAGCTTTTCGCTTTCAAAAGACGAAAAAGAGCTTTATCAAAAGGATGTTCCCGTTCAGCTGCTTGCATTCAACGAATGGAGCGGTCTTGCGTTTGATCCGGAGCTTATTGCGGCATTTGTGACACCGAATCACCCGGAGATAGCAAAAGTCATTTCAGAAGCATCGGTCTACCTTAAAAAGTGGGCGGATACGACAGCCTTCAGCGCATATCAGCGGCAGAACCCGAACTTTGTAAAACAGCAAATGGCGGCTTTATATGCGGCGCTGTGTGCAAGAAGGATAGCGTACAATATGCCGCCTGCCAGCTTTGAATATATAGGGCAGAAGATACGTCTTGCAAATACCGTGCTGGAGCAGAAGCAAGGCACTTGTCTTGATCTTGCGGTGCTGTATGCGTCCTGCCTTGAGGCTGTAGGTCTTAACCCTATCATTATATTCATAGAGGGTCACGCTTTCTGCGGCTGTCATCTTGAGGAGGAAACCTTTGCGGACTGTGCTACCGATGATGTGTCGGCTATAGAAAAGCGTATTGCGGCAGGGGCGGAGGAGCTTCTGCTCGTGGAATGTACGGATATGACAAAGGAGAATGTTGACTTTGACAAGTCGCTGAAGCACGGCAGGGATCATATGAATACACCGGGCGGCTTTATATGTGCGGTCGATATTGCCCGTACAAGAGGAAGCGGCATCCGTCCGATACCGCTGAGGCTCGAACAGGCTCTGACGGCTGAAAACACGGAGAGCGACGGTGCAAGGCGTATAAGAATGAGCGCACCGAGCGAGCTTGATATGTCGCTGTACGGAAAAGTGGCGCAGGGCAGTAACGAGCCTATGACAAAGCAGAAAATATGGGAAAGAAAGCTGCTTGATTTTTCGCTGAGAAATTCTCTGCTGAATTTCAGAATAAATAAAAGCACGGTCGAAATTATGGTGTCGGATCTGTCGCTTCTTGAAGATAAGCTGTCTGACGGAACGGATTTCCGCATCCTTGAGGCACCGTCAGAGTGGACGGTTTCTATGCGAGATGCTAAAACGTTTGAGATAGAAACCGATAAGGACCTTGTAAGGAATATAGCCGAGCAGGAACTGAAAAGCAAGAGGATAAGGACGTTCATGGACGCAGCAGAGCTTGAGGAGAGTCTTAAGAAGCTGTACCGTGCGGCCAAGGTGAGTATGGAGGAGAACGGCTCGAACACGCTGTTCCTGTCGCTCGGAATGCTCAGGTGGTTTGAAAGTGAAATGTCGGAAAAGGCAAGATATGCGCCTCTTGTGCTTATACCGATAGATATAGTCAGAAATGTCCGTGACAAAGGTTATATAATCAGAAGCCGTCAGGAAGACGCTCAGATAAACGTAACGATGATAGAATATTTAAGGCAGGATCACGGCATTGAGATAAACGGTCTTGACCCTCTGCCCGAAGACGAGCATGGCATTGACCTGCCGCTTGTTTTCAATACCGTAAGACAGGCGATAATGGGCAAAAAAACGTGGAATATTATCGAACACAGTTTTATCGGGCTGTTCAGCTTCGGTCAGTTTGTAATGTGGAACGATATAAGAAACCGCAGTGACGAACTTAAAAGCAACAAGGTGGTGTCCTGCCTTATGGAAGGTGCGACAAGCGACGCACTGACGGGGGACTTTATTGCGGATACCGATATTGACAGCAAAATATCGCTTACGGATATTGCTGTCCCCGTTGACGCAGATTCTTCACAGCTGAGTGCGGTGGCTGCGGCATCGGCAGGAAGAAGCTTTGTACTGCACGGTCCTCCCGGAACGGGTAAATCGCAGACCATCACCAATATGATAGCGAATGCGCTTTATCACGGAAAAAGCGTTCTGTTTGTGGCGGAGAAAATGGCGGCGCTGAGCGTTGTACAGAAGCGTCTTGCTAATATCGGGCTTGACCCGTTCTGCCTTGAGCTTCACTCCAACAAGACAAGTAAATCCGTTGTTTTAGCGGAACTTAACAAGTCGCTTGAAACGGCAAGGGTAAAATCTCCCGAACAACACGCCGCAGTTGCACAGAAGCTGGCGCAGGAAAAGGCAAAGCTGAACTTTGTGATAGGGGCTCTGCACGAAAAGCGCAATTTCGGTGAATCGCTGTATACGGCTATTGAACGCTATGAGCAGTGTATGGCTGAAAAGGGGAAAATATCTATCGGCAGAGATGCTTTGCAAAATGCCGACGAAGGTACTATTGCACGATTTGAGGAAATTATATCGGAATATGTTGTCGCAATATCCGAGATAGGTGTTTATGCACAGCATCCGCTTATAAGATACGGCGGATGTGAATATTCCACAGAAATGCGTGACAGCTTCAAAAACGGCCTTGACAGACTTGCGGAGGAATACGGCGGGGCGGACGAGGCACTGAACCTTATAGCAGCTGCTGTCGGTCTTGACGGAAATATCAGCCGTGAAAAGCTGAACGCCGTATCGGGTCTGATAGACGCTTGCGGCGAAGACGCACCTGTAATAAACGAGATATTGGGTACGGCGGATTTTGACGCTGTCGTTTCAAAGCTGAAAACGCTGTGCGAAACGGGAAAAGCATACAATGCGCTTTGTGCCGAAATCGAAAACGGCTTTGACAAGGCTGTGCTTTCATATCCTGCACAAAGCGCAAGAGTGAAATGGAAACAGGCGGAGGCTAAGTGGTTTTTACCGAAGCTGATAGGTCAGAACAGGCTGTATAAGGAGCTTAAAGTCTACAGTAAAAATCCTGCCGCATTTAAAAAGAGCGATGTATGCCCTTTGTATGACAGGCTGATTGAACTGTCGGAAAAATCGGAGCAGATGGGGCAGATAATCCCAACGCTGAATATAACGGGCGGAATATTGTCCGGTACGGCTACCGACTGGGATATGCTTTCAAGGGCGGTGCATAAGACAGAGGCTGTTTATGGGGCGGCGGCTTCAGACAGATTCAGCGACAGCGAAAAACAGCATATTATGAATGTGTTCGTGAAACGTTCACCGCAGGAAATTGCCGGATGTGCGAAAAATCTTGAGGCGGTAAGAAGCTATACGGAAAAATCCGACAGACTGGCAGAACTTTATTCGGTGAACACGGAATTTGAAGAAAGCACCGATTGGCTTACAAGCGTCAACTCGGTATTTAAGGCGATTTCGGACAATATTTCGCTTGTAAAGAGCAAGGCGGCGTTCAACTTGGCGGATAAGCGGCTTTGTGACGCAGGGCTTGCGGCTGTGAGCCGTGCCTATAAAAACGGCACTGTATCGGCAGACAATATAAGAGCGGCTTATCACTGCGAGCTTTATTATCAGCTGGCGCTTATGACTATCGCCGCTGACAAGCGTCTTGCCTCCTTCAATGGAAAGCAATATGATGCTCTGATTGACGAATACAGAAGAACGATAAAGGAATATCAGAGGCTCACTATGCAGGAGCTTGCGGCAAGGTTGTCGGCAAATATACCCGTATCAGACGGTACGAGCGCCGCATCCTCCGAGATGGGAATACTGAAGAAGGCTATCAAAAACAACGGCAGAATGATGCCGCTCAGAAAGCTGTTCGACAAGATACCGACACTGCTCAGAAGACTCTGCCCGTGTATGCTTATGAGCCCTATCTCAGTGGCGCAGTATATCGACCCGTCATTCCCGAAGTTCGACCTTGTGATATTTGATGAAGCATCACAGCTTCCGACAAGCGAGGCTGTCGGCACTATAGCAAGGGGCGAGAATGTCGTTATAGTAGGCGACCCGAAGCAGCTTCCGCCTACGTCATTCTTTACAAGCAACCGTATTGACGAGGATAACAGCGAGCTTGAGGATCTGGAGAGCCTGCTTGACGACTGCCTTGCAATCTCTATGCCGCAGATGTATCTCAAGTGGCACTACCGCTCACGGCACGAGAGCCTTATCGCATACAGCAATATGAAGTATTATGACAATAAGCTGTATACGTTCCCGTCACCGAACGACCTTGTATCGCAGGTAAGGCTTATACGTCCGGAAGGCTTCTATGACAAGGGCAAGACAAAGCAGAACAAGGCTGAAGCGGAGGCTATAGTCAATGAAATCATCCGCAGGCTGAGCGATGAAAAGCTGAGGAATGACAGCATAGGCGTGGTAACGTTCAGCTCTGTTCAGCAGAATCTTATCGACGATATGCTGGTTGACGCATTTGCGAAGAACCCGGATATAGCTGATTTTGACGCAAAGTGTGACGAGCCTGTGTTTATCAAGAACCTTGAAAATGTACAGGGTGACGAGCGTGACGTTATACTGTTCTCGGTGGGTTACGGGCCTGACGAGAACGGAAAGGTTTCGATGAACTTCGGCCCGCTTAACCGTGACGGCGGATGGAGAAGACTTAATGTTGCAATCTCAAGGGCAAGGAAGGAAATGATAGTTTATTCCGTTCTGCGTCCTGAGCAGATAGACCTTACGAGAACACGCTCGGAGGGTGTTGCGGGGCTTAAGGGCTTCCTTGAGTTTGCAACGAGAGGTACGAATGTAATCGCAGGACGCACGGATATGTTTGCAAAAGCGGATGACAGCCTTGTAAGCGAGATAGCGAATGGCATTGAAACGCTCGGATATAAGACGAGGTGCAACATAGGCTGTTCGCAGTTCAGAATGGATATAGGTATAATAGATCCCGAAAACCCCGAAACATATATTCTCGGTATTATGCTTGACGGTGAAAACTGCCACAGAAGCGCAACCGCAAGGGACAGATTTGCGGTTCAGCCCGGCGTGCTTGAGGGGCTTGGCTGGAGCGTTATGCGTGTATGGACGCTCGACTGGCTTGACGACAGCAACGGAGTTTTACAGCACATAAAGCAGGCTGTTGAAAATGCACAGCATCCGCAGGAAAAGCCTGTCGGGGAAGTAAAGACAAAGCAGGCACCGGTATTTGAAACGGTCGAGAAAACGCCTGTGCCGAATAAGGCAACGCTGTATGAAACGGCAGATATAGCGCCTGTCGGAACACCCGAACAGTTTTATCTTCCTGAAACGGTTCCTGTTATACAGTCGCTTGCAGTGCTTATTTTGTCGGCAGAAGCGCCGATAAGCCGTAGCGCTCTTGTGCATAAGCTGATAGGTGCGTGGGGCATAACAAGAAGCGGCGACCGCACGGACAAGGTGCTTGCCGATGTGTTCAGGATGATCGACAAGCGTATAACGATTGATGAGAACAATGCGTTCTTCTGGCTCGGCAAGCAAAACCCCGATACTTATGACATTTATCGCCCTGCCGATATTCAGGGCAACAGAAGGGAGCTTACGGAAATCCCGTCGGAAGAAATAATCTCCGCTGTGACGGAGGTGCTTTCAGAGCAGATAGGACTTTCAAGGGCCGACCTTATTCGTGAAACTGCAAAGAAATTCGGCTACACAAGGCTCGGTACGGTGATGACCTCTACAGTCGAGTTCGCAGTCGATAAGGCGGTATCAGGCGGCAAAATCAAGAATAACGGTGATAGATACACGCTCTGATTTATGGTGCGTCTGCCGGCGATTTGCAAAACGATGTATGATAAATAAAAAGCACCCCGCTGTGTCGGGGTGCTTTTGCTATGTATGTTTACTGCATACTGTAATAGTCAAGATCTATCTTGTCATATCTCTTTACCGCAGTTTCGATTGAAGTTACTTCTTCGTCTATTTTTACAATCTTGCCGTCCTTATAAAGATACAGCGTTCCGCCGCGAAAATCGTCTTTATTCTTCATACCGCATATCATCGTTATATTGTCCTTATCAAGCACGCAGTAACGGCTGACATCATCTTTTACCGCTGTTTCCTCGCCGCCTTGATTTATCGTGAGAACGCTTGCCGGTTCTTCTTCGTCCGTGCCATAGGTGTTTTTGATATAGTAAAAACTTCCGTCAAGATATGTTATATTATCGCTGTCGGCATTTTCCGAAATCAGCTTGCCGTCAACGTAAATGTTACGCATCGGTGAGCCGTACTCTGTTTTTGAATATACGACCTTTTTGTCGCTTGTAAGTGTTATCCGTGTTTCGCCCATATCATCGTCAATCGCAACAGGAGTTTTATCCGAGCCGTCCGAGAGGTCAAGTCTGTATATCTTTGAGTTGCCGTCCCCGCTTGCGGTAAAGATAAGCGTGTTTCCGTCAGCGCTGATCTCACGCATAGTAATCAAAACACAGCTTGCCTTGACGCTGAATTCTATTTCTTCGGTTTTATCTTTTTTGGTAACTAAAAAGCCTTTTCCGCCGCTTGTAACAAGCACGGGTTCGTCTGAGGCGGATATTCCCGAATTGTCGTTATCCCTTATCTTTACGCTCTTGCCGTTTTCGTAGTAGTATAGATCGTTGCGAAAATCGGTGTAGTACATTATGTTCTTTTCGGGGTAAGCCCTGAAAATTCTGCATTCCCCGAATACTTCTTTATTTTCCCCGAAGTTACTGTATACTATAACTTTTTGTCCGGGGTAATCGGTTGTATAATCGGTTTTCCCGTACATTACCGTTGACAGATTTTCCGAACATCTTATGGTATAGCTGTTCACATAATCAACAAAAATTACTTTTCCGTTTGTACCATCGCAGTATTTCAACTGCTCGTTTTTTGTTATATACATAACCTTATCGGCATTATCGCTCATATACAGCGACATATATTCGGTGGTGCAGTTTGTACCGATCTTTTTGGCTTCGCTGCCCTTTGAGTATACAAAAACATCGCCGTTTTTTGCGGAATACATCACCTTGCTGCCATCGGAGTTTACGGTATAAAAGGCAACCTCATCGGCTATTTTCTCGGTTTTGATTTCTTCGTTTTCAATATTACCGCACCATAGGCTGTTGTCGGAAAGAAAAAATAATTTGTTGCCGTCATTTGTCAGTGTATAATCTTCTGCCGGTAAATACCAGCCCTTTTCTCCTGCTACACTATATTCCGATGCCCAGACAAAAGCTGCGTTATCAGCTGTATACGGCTCTGCAAATGTATTGTTGCGTACCAGCATGTCTTGGGTATTCTGATAACCATTTTTCCGGTCCGGAGTTTGGAAATCGAGTCCGAGCCCTTCGCCGTTTCCGCAATACAAAATCGATCCATATTGTCCCGGTTTCTGGGGAGAAATGATCTTGGCTTCCCGGATGTTGGATTGATTTACCCATACCACGACACCGATGGGGTCGAAATTTTCATTGTAATAAATATCTCCTACCTCAAAATAGGTTTTGGGAGAATTCAGGTTATAGCTTACTTCGCAACTTACAGGAGCCTGGGTGCCCTGGGTCACCGTAAAGGTGATGTTTCCCTTACGGTCGATGTTACCGAAATAGTCCGCAGGTGCTTTCAGGATCACTTCATTTCCTTGCAATTGGACATCCCAACCTTTGGGGGTATTCGTCATTCCGAGGGTAGCACCTTCGGTGTAACTTATTTTGAAAGAGATCGTTTCTCCGCACTGGGCATTGATTTCTTTTATACTGGTAGTTATAAAAAGTGGGGTGGCAGCATTATCCAGGGTATGGTTTTTCTGAAATTCGAACATCGCATCTGCACATGACGAGACAGAAATATTGTGGTCGATACCTCCTGACTTCGTCACTCAAAAAATGTTCATTTTATAATTGATTGATAAACAATATTTTGTATCTTTTCATGCCCTTA
>ENA-ORCP01001020-ORCP01001020.1-human-gut-metagenome-genome-assembly--contig:-NODE-1020-length-24822-cov-11.456254_pt1 | contig 24822 bp, 41 predicted proteins | sample MGYA00242990_ERZ507991 | MGnify/ENA primary metagenome ERZ507991 (study PRJEB26167, sample SAMN06115496) | human gut metagenome | host: Homo sapiens | place: China:Henan | collected 2015-05-07... | reverse complement strand
GATCCGCTGCATCCTGTTCGATGTTGCTCTGAATCTTGGTTTTCTTAGCTTTTTCAGCTTTAACGAGCTGAACCGCAAACATTTCCGGAGTGATGCTGGAGTCGGCCTTGGCCTGCTCAAGAAGGTCAGAATGACCGGCCAGGGCTAATTCTTCGAGCGCGTGAATGCGTTTTTTCTCGTTTTCGACACCCTGCTTCACGGCCTCTGCCTGCAACGAAGCGATGAGGTCCGGATACTCCGCTTTGAGTTGTGCTAAATCCATTTTTGCTTCCTTTTTTGCTAGTGGATTAACGTTGTCGGCAGGGGCCTGAGCGACTGCCGTAAAAAAATCTGCCGGAGCATGCTCGAAATATTTCGAGTCTGCCGGCAGGCCATTGATAAAGCAGCCAGTTGGCGACTTTATGTTTTTAACTTGGGATGTTTCGTCTACTGCATCCGCTAAACCAAATTCAACGGCTTCCTTTGCCGTGAAGAACGATTCGGCATTGATTTTTTTGCGTATTTCGTCACGATCCTTTCCGCATTTTTGGGCGTAAATATCGATGACGTTTTCTTCGAGGTGAACCAATTCGTCTGCAGCCTTTCTGAGATCATCCGCATTACCATCAGCAAACACCGACATTCGGTGGATCATCATCATTGCTCCAAGCGGCATTGTGACTGTCGCGTTCGGCACGCTGGTGATGATCGTTGCTGCGGACATCGCTGCGCCGTCAACACGGATGTTGATTTTTCCCTTATGCGTTTTCAGTAGGTTGTAGATTGAAAGACCCGTATAGACCTGCCCTCCGAAACTATTGATAGAAATATCGATTGGGCGCGTTGAGTCGATTTTTCGGAATTCCTTGACGAATTCACTCGAGTTAAAACCCTTAATAAAGCCGTCTCCAGAACCACCAACGTATCCATAAAGATCAATTTTTACTGCCGGCAGTTTGGCCGAGTTTTCGATTTTCCAGTGGAATTCTTGTTTTTGATCAGTTGTTTCCAGATTCATCATCTTCTTCAACCTCCTCTGTCTTGACTGTTGTGTGCTGAACGAGGCCGGCATCCTTCATCATTGCCTCTTCGTGTTTTCGGATCGCGACGATGTTCTCGAACTTCATGCCGGTAAGCTCTGCGGCCTCTCTTTCACGGGTGCTAAAGCCTTCTTCAACTCGGATTTTTGCTGCGTTGACCTCTTTAAGCGGGTCGAGCTGGCCTTGCGCATCTCCGTACCACTCCGAACCGCACCATGCCGCTCGAATCAGCGGGTCGTCAAAGAATCCCGGAGCATCAATTCGGCCTTTGAGTATGGCTTCGGTGAGCCAAGCTTCGTAAACAGGTTTGCAGAAGGATGAGGAAATCCAATCCCGTCTCATCCTGAACATCTTCCAGGCCTCTAAAAGAGCAGCTCTGGATGCGCTGTAGGATGAATCGAAGTTTTTGACCAGCAACTCGTAGGGGATTTCAAGTGCCGATCCGACCTGCCGACAAACGGCTTTGACAAAAGTCTCAAATCCGGAGACCGGACGTTTTGGATCGGCAAATTGCGCCTGTTCTCCTTCCTCCAGTGCTACGACCGTTCCGGATCCCAATGTGTAATCCGGCTCAGGCAAAGCTTTTTGAGGCTGGGCGCCCGGGATGGATTCAACACCTCTGAATCCTCCGACAATTGTCTCTGCCGGAGATTTCGTTGTGATAAACACTGTGAACATCGAGCTCACCAGCGCTGCCGTCAATTCAGCGTCTGAATATCTCGAGAGCTGCTTCATTGATTCAAGTACCGGTGCTAGCAGCGGAACTCCTCTGCGTTGAGCAGGTCGTTCAACATCGCACATCACATGCAGAACATTTTTACGACCTGTTCTTTGTCCGACTGCCGGGACGCGTGTCCATTTATTGATAGCGGTTTCGAGCGATCTCCCCTGAGAATTTGGATTTTTATTGCAAATCCAATAGGCAACGGTCTCGCCAAATTGTCCGCATTCGATTCCGCCGACAATATTCAGAGTGGGTTTAATAGGATTCTGTGGATTACAAACTCGGTCAGCCTCAATCAGGCCGACTTTCAGGTCGTAGACGCTTCCCGGCGTCCGAATAACCGGGAGCACCACGAATACGTCTCCGTTCACCAGCGCAGACATTAAAACTAAGGACTGCAGTTGATAGAACGTCTGTTTCCGCTCTGCGTCGCAGTTCGTGTTTTCAGACCAAAGGCGCCATTCGCGCTCTGTGTTCTCCTCCCACTGACGAGCCTCTTCCTCTGTCATGCCCAAAAATTTCGCGTCAATCTGCGCGTTGAGCATCAGTCCCGAGCCGATGATATTGGTTCTCAGCGTCTTAATCGCACCGGTCGCAAGAGGCGAGCCCATATACAGGTCACGGGACCGCTCCCGGAGCGTCTCAATGTTTTCAACGATGTCGGAGTCGGCATCCTTTCCGCCGGTTATCCAGCGGGAAAGAGACTTTTTGACGATCGATGCTCCATGAAGACCGTAACCTCCGCCGTTTTGCAAAGAATTAAGAATATCGAGTTTGTTGCGAGCGACCTGTCTGGTAAGCGCCGCTTGCGGAGCAATGAATTTGATTGCCTTTTCAAAAGCGTTCATGTCCGCTCCTTAAAAATCGACGGGCGTAACACGAAAACTTCGCATCCGCCCGCCCATTCCTGATTCGAGTTTGGCAATTTCATTTCGCCAGTACTCAATTCGCTTCGCAATATCTGAGAGACTCGCTCGCGTGAGACTGTGTGTCCCGATCCTGTAACTTTGGCCGGTCGAAACAGCCCTCTCCGCCTCGAGCCACATTTTCAAATTCGTTCTTGCCTCTTCTAAGGTGATCCAACTACTCATAAAGTGATTCCCTTTCCGATAACGCCTCTGCGTCGACGGGGTTGTTGTGCTGCTTGTGGCATGCCTCTAAGAGCATCCTCAATTTGTTCAAAGTTCGGAGTCAGCAGCTCCATGGCAGCCCTGGCATAAACGGCGCAGTCAAGGGCCTCATTTCGCTCGCGGATTTTTACCCAACCGATTTTTTCCTTGCCTTTTTCGTACTTCTTCTCAAAAACTTCTGCTGTAAGCTGCTTGAAAAAGTTTTCTCCAAAGCCGCTCTCGGCTTGCATCGGGTAATGCACAAATCCAGGACCCTCTTCAGCAATGTCCAGCGCATGCATAACAGCAGTTTTCCCTGAGTCCACGCCTAGGCTGAATAACGTTGCCCCGACGATGTTTTGTCTAGACGGAACCCCTATGTATGGAACTCCAGCGCCGCCTCGGCCCTTAATTGAAAAGACCCGGAATCGCTCCCGGGCCTTTGTGTATTCGTAAACCTCTTTGCTGTAGGTTCCGTCACCTGAGTCCACGAACGTGCAGGCTACTGTTATGCGAGTTCCGAACGAGAGAGACTGCTGCATCGTCAAAATGCCGTCCAATTGCCGCCATGGTTCAGGCGTATCAGGACTCCCGGGAATAATGTAATGGTGAATTCCCCAACACTCTCGAGCCCTGCCCCACCCGTACACCGTGCATTCGAGACGATCATGCTGGACGTCGACGCCGGCGGTAAGTAGTAAAACTCCGTCCGGAAGAACTCCGGTTTCCGGATAGTATTCTCGGCGCCTCAATAGGTATTCCCATTTATCGGCATCCGCTTCAAACTGCTCCCAGGGCTGGCCAAGTTTTAGGTTGATGAATTCCATCAACCCGGCTTTGTCTTTCCGGTGATTGATTTCAACCCAATCCTTAACCAAGTCGACAAGGTTGACCCAAGGAGAATTCAATGCGTTGATGTGATAACTGCGAAACCGCCCTTGCGGGTTTCTGACTTCCCAGCGTCCGGACTGAAGTATGTCCGGATTGATTTTGCGAGGGCCGCGGATTTTCGCTCCGCAGTGCGGACAGAAAAGGCCGACCGAACTCTCGATAACATTGCCTTTATCGTCTGAGTTCCAATGAACGTTCTCCCATTTGAGCTCGTTGTATGCCTTGCATTCCGGACACTGAAGCACAAATTCGCGCTGGTCTCCGGCTAAAAATTCGCGATGAATTTTGGAATAACCAACAACTGTCGGCGTCGAAACCATCAGAAGTTTTCTGTTTCCGAAGTTCTGAGTACGCTGAACAGCGAGTTTCAGAGGATCGCCTTCCTTGCCGGCGCTTTCCGGATAGCGGTCAACCTCATCCGCCAAAAGAATGCGGATCGGACGAGAAGCCAGCCCGGCCGGGGAGTTGGCGCCAACCAAGGCGAGAAAACCGCCCGGATAGTGCTTCATTAAGATCGTTGTGGACGATTTTTTCTCAGTTCCGCGACCCTCTTTGCCTTCGATCAGTTTCCCGGCTAATCCGGGAGAATCGCGAAACATCGGAGCGATTCTTTCTTTTGAGAAGGCCTGCGCCATTTCGACTGTCGGCTGAAGCATCAACTGAGGAGACGGCTCTTGGTCGGCGTAATACCCAAGGACATTCAAAAGCAGTTCGGATTTCCCGACCTGGGAGGCAAACATTAAAACGATTTTTTCTGTCTGCTTATCCGTGGCCGCATCCATCGGCTCCTGCAGATACGGAGTTCTATAGGTTCGCCAAGGTCCCGGCTCTGCCGTGGTGCCCAGCGAAATAAACCTTTTTGCGTCGGCCCACTCGCTGCCAGTCAATCGCGATACCGGACGGCAGAATTTCAAAAATTCATTCAACCAGTGCATGTCATGCCTGAATTACTTGATTAAGGAAATATGCGAAAGCGAAAGAAATCACCGTCATGCAGAGCATTACGAGGATGGAAAATCCCCATCGCACAAACAGGGACCATTTGGGATAGCTGTCTAAACAATCCATGATCAATTCAACATAAATTCTTATTTAATCGCCTGAACGATTTGGATCATGTAATAAATCAGAGCCACCAGCCCTGAAAAGAACGCGGCCGAACCTAAAATGCCCGCGACCACTCCCTTCCAAAATGCTTGTTTTTCTTTCAAGAACATAATTTCTTCTTCCATGTTCATTGATATAATCCTTCTGCGTAACTCGTTCTTATACGAAAAACCCCGCTCAGCGCCTAACTGAACGGGGTTCATTTTTTTCGGTTTGTTTACTGCTCGACAAATTTAGATTCATTTAGCGACTGGAGCACTTCATCAATCGCATGATCCAGGACGCCCTCAATTTCTCTCTGGGTTCTTCCTTCAAGCTGTCCGGCATAACGAATCGGGATCGTCAGTAATTTTTCCCGGACAAGAGATGCAACCCGTCTCGCATCCGCCAAAACTTCCTCTTTAGGAATGAAGTTCCCTTTTTTTGCCTCCAGTTCAATCGCCTTCAATTCCATTTCGGCGGTTTTCACTCTGGCAGTAACCTGTTTTTCGAGTAACCGGGCAACGGAAAATGCGTGAGCGACCTCGACGGGGTTTTTTAAATTTACGCTTTCAAGCCCGATTTCTTTCGGATCAATATCGGTTGAAATTTTTTCTGCTTCTTTTGCAGTTTTTGCCAAATTTCCAACCATTTTTTTGAAGGCGGCCAGACCTTCCTCAACAGGAACTGTGCCATCCTCTGCAACGGGCAGTGTTCCATCCTTGATCCGGCGCCGCACCCAAGTGTGGTTTTTACCGCACAACCTAGCAAATTCGCGGATCGAGACTGTTTCAACGTTTTTTTTCATGACGGCCCTTTAGATTTTTATATCTAGGAATTTTTGGGGCGCGTTCCGCATTGTGAAAATCCTCATATCTACACCGAAATCGGGACTGGCAGTACCCGCAGGGGGAATTTTTTGCCCAGGAGGACCCGAGGAGAAAACGGAATTAAATTGACCCCGTGAGTAACGGTGTTTCAAGAAGAGCAAAGAGAACCAATTCGCAGACCATTAAACGCACAAGGCCGACAACCTTGCGGCTGCCGGCCCATCGCCTTTTGGCTACGATCGTGTGCGGATCATCCACAACAAGACTACTATGACCAGAACGGTGTCAATCTTTAAATCACCATTCCAAATCACAACGAGTTGTGGCATAATCTTCCACGAGGTAAGAAATGTGGTTACCATCTCATTCCTCATAAATCAGACGCAGCCCGTGTTCCAGCACGGGCTTTGTCGTTTCTGATCCCTATCGCAGGGGCCCATTACGGCTTCGCGCCGTAATTCGGTACTCCGCTCTCTGGTAGACGCGAAGCCTGGGCGAGGACTTTGATGTTCCTTATTTCCTATCGTGGTGGACGCATTGTACTAAAAGTTCTTTTCGCTTTAGAGTTGTCTTAACCTCTTCGTCGCAGTCCAAGCAAATCAGAGGATTTTTACCCGATCTATCTCTTCTTTTGTGCGTTTTTCCAGTTCCTCAGTGAGTCTGGCATCAATTAGACCCTCGGAAAATTTTGCGGCAACTCTCACGCTCCCGCACACGTAAATCCCATAGATCCCAATACAAATGATTGTGTTTAGCAAACAACAAAGCAATTTCACTGGAGAGTCGTATGTCGGAAACAAAAGATATAGCAATGAAAAAATTTGCAACACTATTGTTATGAAGGAAATAACCCAGCAACAGGAATATTCTTCATCAATTTTTGCGCTTAACCTCCCTCTTTCTGCCGGGCTAAGGATCTTAGCGAGCTGAAGAAACATGTCGTTAAACTTTGTTAAGCCGAACAAACATAAGGTAAGCGGAACTCCAATTAAAGCTCCCATCCCTAATATTGCGCTAGTAGCGTCAACAGTTCCTGATTTTGGAAAGAGCTCTTCAAAAGGAGCGTAGTCAGCTAAGAACACTGCAGCAATCGTAGCCATGACCATTAGAGCAACAGCAACCGTATGGCCTACTCTAACCTTTGTCTTCATTTACAAGCCCCTCGGTGTGAACAAGCTCATTGAGCCAATTTTTCATTTCGACGTATAGCTCTGATGGACTGATAAACCCATCACGATTCACGGTTAAAGAAACGGGTTTCTTTAGCAAAAGGGTTTCTCCTTTTATCTCCTTCCCATCTTTTAACCGGTATACAACGTCTTCTGGCGGAAAATTTCTATAGCAGGTTTGTTGAAGATGAGTAAAGAAGCCTCGATTGGTTTCGGCCTTCCTAGAGGCGCTCGTGATTACCAAACGAGCCGTCACATCGCCTCCCTGTATGACCGATTCCCATGTTGGCGAGTAAGCCTTGACGCTTTTAAGGAAATTTACAAGGAGGTCAGCTCCAACCCCAAAAGTAGAAATATTTTTTATCGAAAGCGTCCCCTCCGGAGAAACCACTAACGAACGAACGCCATCCGCCGTCTCAACAGCTCTAATCGGCCCCCCAACTTCCATGGACACAATTGGCGATTCGAGTTCATTAAGGTTTGCCTTGTGAACTCCCATCTGCAAGCTAAAAGAGACTCCTGGGGCAAGGACACCGCTTTGGACTCCAAGAAGCCAGGAGAGGTACTTTTCAAAGGCGTCGATTCTAACTTGCTGTGAAGGAGCCAATATTAGGTGATTCTTGAAGACTGCAAAATACAAAATCGAGTTTACGAAATCCGCTTCATTTCCTGAAAATTCTTTTGGCACGTCTTTCATGCTAAGAAATTTCACCTGAAAGTGCGTTCCGCCAACTTCTTCATCTCTCGACAGGATTGGCTGGCTCGCCCCTTTTCGTAAACCACAAACTCGCCGAAAATCATTGACTCGTTGATGTTGTACTCGTTGATGAGTCTAAAAAAATCATCTCCCTTCCCGATTTCTTCCGACCTTTCATGCGGTCTGGCAAGCTGTCGCAATGCCTTAAATAAAAGGGAGTAAAGAGTCTGAGATTTATCGCTGATTACGGCTTTTCGATACTGTAAGGTTTTACGTTTTTTGTTGGGCATGGTCATCTCCGATGTGATTGGGAGCTGAAGTCACTATAGCAAACCTATGCGCCAACTCACGTCTAAAACAGAGATCATGTCCGGCGCCATCGTAAGAAAACCGCCCGGCTTCTTCTCCGGGCGGCAACCCTCAACAACCAAAGGAGAATGAGCAGTGATTACAGAGCATGCTCAAGCTCTATTCGACCCCATGCCCAGGATCAAATCTGGCTCGGTGCACGACGCCCGCCGAGAGGCTCAAGAGATAATGAAAAAAGCCCCTGACTTTTACATCAGAGGCTAGATCCATCATGAACACGGTACCGACCTATTTCTTCTTTTCCTATCTTCCGGGCACGCCAAGACAGCCAATAGGCTGTCTTCTTATCTAACGCACTGGAACTACTAACTATCAGTCGGAATTAAATTGTCCTTTGCAATATACAACAAGAAAATAATTGTGTGGAGTCTAAAAATAAAAATACCTTGTTTGCGGTATGCAAGCTGATCGCCTAAAGTAGTATAACTAATTCTTGAGATCTTCCAAAAATACAAAAAAGAGTTTAGAATCCCTTTCAAGGTTTGAGATTCTCTGCTCTGCAGATTCAAACCAACCATTCGAGAAACCTTGGGCAGCCACCCTCTTTAGGGCGACTAGCCTTCGAGCTTCTCCCCCGATTCGCCCGAAGATTGAATCTTCGGGCATTTCTTTCCGTACGCAAGCCAGTCATAAATTCTTATTAACCTCCTCACGTCCGATTTCAATTGCTCGGGAGTTGCTTTCCCTAATAGGTCTGGTTTATTGCGGAACGACGTTATCAAAAAATCCCTGAGCTCATCCACATCTATTGCGCCTTCCTTTAAATGGGCTCGGCCTGCGAAGATGCCCTTCCCTGAGAATTTAGGATCACTCTGAATTTTTGCCAATGTGTCCGGAAAACCGCGTTTTGACCTTTTCTGTTTGATCGTGTCGCTGATTAAATCATCAAATTTGGTTATTTCATCTTTCACTCTCGGATGTTCTTTAGTGGCCTGAGACAAGAACTTGTAGACCGGAAGAAAGTGACTGCCAGCAGACACGAGCTGAGGATAGGCTTCTTCAAGAAGTTCGTCAGCTGTGAAATTCACCACATTATCGAACAAAATCGCTTTATACCATTGCTCTGATGAAACTCCCACCAACCCTTGGGGAGACGGCTTTCGTTCTATCCCTACACTGAAAATTAACTTATCCTCGGATACTCTCGGATCATAAGCATTTACGACCAGATTCTTGGTCGGTTTCGAACTTATGCACAGATCGTAAAACTTCTCTCTGAACATTCGCAAAACTCTAATCGGACAGCCTGCTTCTTTTAATTTGAGTCCGTTGAAAAGTTGTTGAAAGTCATCCGTCTCAACCTTAGTCATGAGAATGCTTTTTGATCCAACACTCTTTGAGAGAGTCGACACAACTATTTCAGAGGATAGCTTTTTATTACGTTCAACAAAGACAAGCCGCTTAGAAAGGTCTTCTAATTTATCTTCATCCAGACATTCGACAATCGAAGACAAAATCTTTTGGACATTAGGGTCCCCTAACCTGTAGCCAATAAAAATGACGGGATATTCAAGAAAAATTGTCATTAGTTTGGCGGCCAGATAAGCGCTCTTTTTATCGAATTTCTTGTAATCTTCATCTGTAATTAGTATGGTCTCGGGCTTGTCGACCGAACCATGGATTTTAAAAATTTCAGCTATCAGCTGCGGGCAGGAAAAAATTAACTCATCTTGACCAACGTAGGTTTTGAACGTCTTAGGCAATAGGTTTTCTAAAAAATCGTCGTAATTAGTTGTGATAAAGCCTGAGAGGTGGTCTTTGCAAAGTTCTTTAAGAGCATCTATTTCTTGGGAATATTCTGTTTGCGGGGTCGCTATGTTCTTTAAATACCACGCGATCTCGGCTTTGAACGGCGAACAATGATCGAGGACTTTGTTTTTTATCCAGTCCTCATTGGTCCTAAAAGCCGGATCAGAAATCCAACGAACGTCAAACTCTTTCTGAAGATTTCCTCCAACAACGCTGAGGTCATCCTTTGCCTCTATCTGCATCCCAATAAACTTAAAGGGATCATCAGAAAGTCGATCAGAAAAATGTTTGAGAAGGCTTTTCCAATCTGGCAGTCCCATGTAACGCCTAGAGATGCCAGATCCGACAAATAAAAATGGTGTTGTATTGAACTCTTTGACAACATCCAACCAAGTCTTGTTCATGACGCCTTCCTGTGCTTTATTTATGTTCTTTATTTTAGAGAACATGCCTCTATCCACCAAATAGGCTCTGCAATACAAGAAAGAGTCTGGCCTGAGCGGTCAAAAGTAAAAAACAGCTCCCGGAGGAGCTGATAAATCTGTTCTTTAATAAGTCGAGTCTTTCTGAACTCAGGGTAATTCTAACCTTGTTTTATGCGCATATCCGGTTCTTAACTTTCTGCGAATCGGTCATCATTTGCAGGAGGCCGCGATATTGATCTCTCGTAATCCTCAACCATTCTGAAAAAAAACGTGAGTGATGACTCTATCGCATTAGAAAACGATCTCGGCCCGTACTGGCGACGCAGACGATTAAGCTGTGTGCGGCTTCCGAATGTGATTGTCTTGATAATCTCTTTGACGCCGATACCGGAAACTGTCGGAGGCATGCTCGACCACACTGACGCCAGAATGTTCGCATCCCGATAGTTCTTTACTGGGGACGGAGCCTCCCTATACATCAGTTCTTCTGCCTCCCTTGCCGCCTTCTCCTCCGGAGTTTCTGACTTTCGAGTCATCATCTCCCGAGCGTAGCGACAGGCAATTTCAGTAATCGATACTGCCGGCGCCGCATTGTCGCCATAAACCCGGCGCCAATTCGTCAAACGTCTAAACATCTCTTCTCGAATCATCATGCAGCGCTCAGCTCCTCGATCACGAGCCTAATACTATCCTGTTCTGCATACCGTTTAGAGCAATTGAACTCTGAGACCTGCCCATCGTCTTTGAACGCGACTCCAATGAGCGCATCGAGAACCGTTTTGCCAAGGTTATCGACATCCGGACGAGAAGATTTTGCGGTTTCGTGTTTGCGCTTTTCTGCCGTTCTGAAAAAGAACTCCGCCGTCACTTTGACCGGGCCTGTGGCGATCATCTGCATTCCGGACAACTTCATTTTGTTCAACACAAGAACTGCGATTGTGTTTTCTGCGGCATGCGTCTTAGATGGTGTAAAGACTTGATGGCCTGCGCTGGCAAACCGAGGGCGGGCCTTCGGAACCGGTTTAATTGGAATTGTGATGTCGATTACTCGTCTCTGGTTCGTCTCCATGATCTTACCTTCTCTCTCGGATTTGAGACCCCGGACATTGAGGCCTCGTTCTGACAATTAGCTTGTTCTTTTAGTACGGAACTTCTTTGTATTTAAGTCCATCGTCATAATTCGTTGTGTCCCGTACGCCAATGAAAGCCCAGGCTCCAAAATTTTTAGTTCCCTCCTGAGTCCAACTCATTTCGTCGTTTTCATCTTTGAGTATCGATCCATGCTCGCTAGGAATCTTCACCAGCACACGGTAGAAAACGTGCTTTGCTCCTCCTGTAATACGAAAACATTTATAAAGAATCCTCTCGCCGTCCTCCATTTCATCCAAAGGGACTTCTCCAACGTGGTCCAGGACAATTTCGTTGCCCTCTTTCCTGGGAATCCAAGGTGCCGGAGGAAGCACCTGACCAAACGCTTGTTGATCAATTTGATTTCCATCCTCTACAGGCTTGACCTCCTTCTCCTCCGCTTCCTGCTTTTTATTCAGCCAAACAGAAAAAATCATGAAGGCCGCCACGGCAATTGTTGAAAACGCTATGACCCAAAGATTCACAGCCGGGGTCGGTTCATCTCCGAAGAATTGAATAGACAAGTTCTCAATAAAGTACATTCCTCCCGAACTGAGGGCGAGTGCCGTTGCCGTCAGGGGCAAGCCTATTAAACCCCAGTAAATGTATTCTCTGCGTTTGCTGTCCATCTTGTTTTCTCCTTTTTTTAAGATGCGAGGCCAATCCGTGCCTCTTCTTCTCTTTCGCCCTGCAGTTCAAACCAATCTGCAAATGCAGGTTCGTATGCGCCTGTCGGCTGTCCTTCCGAATCGATCGCTCCGGCTGCCGCTAAAGAACGTCTCTGGGGACCTGTTACATGGGAACGATTCGTTAAAAACTCTCCGAGCAGTTTTCTGATCCAAAACGTCGGCGGCTGCGGATGTGCTTTTCTCCAGCGGCGCATGTGATCGAGCTTTCTGACAAGTTCCTTGTCTTCTTCCGACATGGACACCCGGGAAAGAGGAGGCATGGAATCCAACTGAGCCTGCTGGCTGACAATCCGGTTACGGCGCTCCCACTCTCCTCGAATGACAGAGATCAGTTCGGCCGGCGTCGGCGTAAACGTTTCATTTCCGATCCAGTAGTTCACAGCAGCTATTGCATCCTGGAAGGCAATCGGTGCAAAAACGATTTCCCAAGTGCTTTTCAGCTCCGGAGTGATTTCCTTGCCCTTGAGCACTCGGCACTTGTCCGTGAGGTAGAAAAAGAAATTCTCAAATTCGTTTGTTTTCATGACCGGCTTCCTCTGTTGCTGCGTCTGTTGTTTCGTTTTTCTCTGATGACCTTGTTGTAGGCAAACGGATCGCTTCGGCACGGTCTGCCAAACGGGTCTCTGGGGATGTTCCACGGCGTGGCCATCGTCCAATCAACAAACCGGCTCCAGTGCTTGAACCATTCCGCCTCAGTGCGCAGGATCGTCATGTCGAAGTTATTTTTCCTCTTGAAGTTGTAAAACATCTTGCCGACATCGAGGTCCGGACGGTTTCTGCTGCAGTAATCCGCCCAAGCTCTGGGCAGGTCATCAGGCATGGATTGCGGTATTCCGCTCATTGCGTCTTTCATGTTCAAAACCTCATTTTTTGCATTTCGGCCATTGCGGCCTCAGATAAGCCCGAAGGCGGTGTCGGTGAACCGGCGCCAGTGGCATTTATCGGCCCGTTTTTGATGTTCGAACGGTTTGGCCTCAGGTCTTGGATGTGGAGGTTCCAAGTACGATTCCACCCATCATCGCTGCGGAGAGCTTTCGCAGTGTTCTTGCTCTGCCAGTAGTACGAAAACTCGGCAAAAACTTTGTAAGGGTCGAGGTCCGGGCGTATCTTCTCGCAGTGCTTTCGCCACTCTTCCGGCAATTCCTTCAAATCAAACCGGTGCGTAGCCTTGCGAGGTCGTGAAGTGGCTGGTCGGCGCTTGCCGACCGGCACTTCTTCTTCTGTTACTGCTACTGATACTGTTTCTGTTACTGTTACTGGCTTACAAGGGGCTTGTAAGGGCCTTGCAAGGGGCTTGCAAGGGGCTTCACTTTCTAAAACAAGGGGCTCTAATTCGGATTGAGTTTGAGAATTAAGGGGCTTTTTTTCAGATTCGGAAGTTGCCTCAAGGGGCTTTGTTTCAGCGCTCTGACAAGTTGTAAGGGGCTTGCCCTCTTCTTGATTGCTTTCTGTCTGAGGCGAAGTCTGCACCGGCGCCGTCTGCTCCGCTGCTTTCCGGATTATTTGATAGCCGAGATTGAAATCCTCGTTGTAGCGGATAATGAATTCACGGCGGATGTTGTCCGGCATTTCCTCAATGTCCCGCATTAGGCTCTTCCATCGGTTGTCATCCGGGCTCAATGCGTCCGCAATCTGGTAGCGAGCCATATTGAAGACAAACACATACTCGTCATCGTAGAAGCGGCAAAAGTCTGCCTCTTCTAGGATCTTGATTGCATTTTCGAGTTCGTCGTGCGGAATCCCCAGCTCGCCCTCAATCAAATATTTGGGCATGTAGAAAACCCCGGACATCTCGGAGGCCGGACATGACATCAAATAGTCCTGCAGAACAATGGCCCACGGATTCCCTCTCAATGTCCGGAAGGAACGGCTGCGCCACTTACCGGTAAAGATCTTTGCGTAACTTCTTTCTGATCGTTTCATGATGAATCTCTCTGTTGATTCTTAATTGGTCTTTTGGCCATCGGTTCCAAGCTGGATTTCTCCTTTCAGCTCCGCATCAAATCTCGCGAAAAGCTGCTTGGCCATCTCACGCCATTCCAAGGGCAGGTTGAATCCGCCTCGTTTCAGACAAGTTTTTAGAAGAAGCAATTCCGGTCTGGTGAGCGCAGGCATGTAGTGTTCTCCGGACACGATTTCGCATGCATCGACCGGTTCCCATGCCTCGATACCGTCTGCATCATTTATTTCAGCAATGCTTGAATCGTTTTCCAGCGCCGCGCAGTCCTCAAACTCCTGAGACTCTGTGACAAACATCACTTCCGGATGGACGCAATCTTTGAATTTGACGAGGTAGGCCCCGGCATACTCTCCGTTGGCCAGATTTCCCTCATAGCACTCAAACGGGAACTCTTCCGTATGTGATAAGACGATTTTCATTGTCAATTTCTCCTTTTTCTCCGTAACCGCCGTACATACATCCGGGCGGCGCGCAGTTTTCGTTGTTTGTCGGGATTCCTTTCCATTCATGGAGCGCTTGCCAGTAGAGCGGGATTGTCGCCTGCCAAATAGCCCTATTAACGTTTCGAGTGAGCCGGCTCTTTTCAAAGAGCCCGTTAAATCCCCGGAAGAAATCCCAGTGAAGTGCGTCCTGTGGGCTGCGGCCATTTCTCAGCAGCGGGTAGAGAAACAACTCTAATTGATCATCCCTAGAGAGCTCGTAGCCTTCTGCTGTCAGTCTCATAAGACGCGCCTGCTCGTAGAGATCGGCTGCCACGCGGTCACTTCAACGTCCGGATACATCTCATCCAAGAGGCTCAGGCCGAAAGCTCCATCCGGCGCCAGCACTTGGAAGTCATCGCAGTCTTCCATGTAGAGCCCTACGATGTGCATGACAGTTCCGGATTCAGCGTCGTAAAGACCGATTAGGATCTGATCGCCGTCCTCCCATTCGTAATCATTCCAATCGTCGTTATGGGTGAGCTCGATCACGGTTCTTTCGACAAATCGTTTGGGAGTATTCATTTCTGTCTCCAGTAGTCTTTTTCTCCCATCCGGCGCCACAGCTCTGAAAAATCCTCTGAGGCCCAAATGTGCAGACAATGCTCGTGCTCATTGACGTATTCAGAACGCGGCGGATGGAATTGGACCGCCGGCATCTCGTCTCCCAGCAACTTTTCTTTGACAAAGCACATCTCATCCCAGTTAGGATTACGGTTTTTGAGCGATACCGAGATGTGCAGCAGGTTCATTGTTTTGCCATCTTTAACGTACTCATGTACCGAGCTGATCACTGTCAGCTCCCTTCCCGTTGCCGGACAAACCATCAGCTCCGGATGCATCCCCAGTTTTTCCAGTGCCTTTCTCTTTGCTTCGCTTATGCTTTTCATCTAATTTGTCTCTCTTCTCTTTCATGCCGAGCGTGGCCAGACTCAAAATCCTGTCTTCGAACTTCATTGGGATTCCCGTTTCCGGGCTTCCATCTCTCTTAGCCTTTGTCTCAGGCGATCTCTGAAATCCTTGATTTCCGGACGGAGCGTCATCGGAACGCTGTTGATTTCGAGACAAATGCTCTCGAGTTTTTTGAACATTCCGAGCACCCAATAAGCCTCTCCGACGCTGATCTTGATTTTGTCTTTCTTACTCATTGAGCTTCCTCGATCGCTCTCAGGATTCCTTCGTAGGTCTCCAGTGCGAAGTTCTGATTGAGTTTCTTGCGGCTGTCTTTGGTTCTGCGCTGAGTCTCGGTGATTCGATTGATTTCGTGCTGGATCGCGATCGAGAGAAGCGGAATCTCGAATTTGTCCGTTAGGTTCAGTGCTGTTGATCTGACTTCTGTTGGCTTCTGTCTTGCCATTTGTAGTCTCCTTTGGAGGAAATAAAGTGTCGTAGGGGTAAATGAAGAATTGCCTAATCATCGGAGGCTGAATATTGCTGTTGTCCTGCAGGAGTCCGGCCTTGACGAGGGCTCTGCGGAACTTAGCTTCTGCCTCGGGATTCCGGTCCATAAAGCCGCCGCTTTCAGAGATCTGTGCTGACCCGTACTTTTCTCCAAACTTTTTGACAGGCTCAACGAGTTTGTCCCATGCATTGGAAATCTGACTTGAGGCGGCTCTTAACGTCTCGAGCTGCTCTTGCGAGACCGGTCCGTAGTTCATTCTTGCTCTCCGGCAATTCGGTACCCTTCGATGGGTTCCCAAGCCTCGACCTCGTAATCCCGATCTGCCTGACACCACCTATTGAACAGGTTGGCGCGGTCTGCCTCTACGTTTGCCCCAAGGTTCATCACCTGAATGGTTTTGACACCCTTCAGCTTCACGAAATACTTTTTGAAGTACAGCTTCTTTGACAAGTTCTCGTAATGGTTGGCAAACGGAAACGGTTCTTTGTGAGTTAGTTCGATGATCATGTCCTAGTCTCCACTGCCTGAGCCGGCCTGTTTGGCAGATTCGGTCGTTTTGTTTGTTTTGGCCGCATAAAACTCCTTTAACGCCTCGTAGGTTTCTGAGGCTTCGCCCTGGCACTCAATCTCTCCATCGACTGCTTCTGCAGTGAGAGTGAAGCAGTCGGACGGGTTGTCGGCTGAATAGACCAGTGCAACCGGACTGTTTTCATTGAGTTTTACCCAAGCTCGATACAACTCATAGGATTCGGTAGGAATAGTTAATCTCTTTAGCGATTCGAGTTTTGGAATGTTTTTTGACATCAGCTCCTCGAACTGCTCGTTAGGGAGCAAAGATGCAAGAGAGGCGATAAATGACAACTTGCACATATCGGTCTCAAGGCGATCCAGGAGCTCCGCAAACTCTGCTTTCGTCTTTACTTTTCCAACGATGACGGTTCCGAAAAGAATTTTGAAAACGGGCTTACTCATGGCTATTCCTCCGAATATCTGAATGAGGCGCAGAAGTACGCAATGGCATGAATTTGTGCCCGGGTGAGAGAACAAACGCAGCCGTCATGGTCGGTCCCGAATATCAGCACCGGGCCAATGAGGGTTACGTTTGCAAAATCAATGATGCGACCCGTCGAGCCAAGACAGAAGACCACGTTCACCGGGAGGTGGAACGCAACATCGACGCTTCTGCTGGCGACCTCTTCGAAGTTGGGGGAGACATTCTTTTCAATCGCCTTGTTGACGTCGCGGACTCGGATGACTTTGCCAATCGGGGCGCCGTTCGGGCCCGGGACGAGCTTCACGGCCAAGATGTCCGTTTTTTGATTTTGATTAGTCATGATGTTTCTTCTTTGGTTGAGAGGCCTTCTCCCGGCGTAGGTGAACATGACGAAAAGAGAACCGCTGGGAGAAGACCCTTTTACGCAAACACGCCCAAAAACTTGAGCATTAAATAGACAAGCCAAATAAACACAGCTACCGGCGCCGCAGCCATCGCCAGGCAAACCGTCACCAGTACGGCCAGGAACATGAGACCGCCAACGGCGTTCAGGATTGCAAAGAGGCTCTCTTTACTTGTCATGGTCCTTCTCCTTTGCCAGTTCGCTGTATCCGCCGAGCCAATATCTAGACGCCCAGCGTTTGTTACGGGCCTCGGCCCATGGATTCCACGGGCTGTCTTCCGGAACTTCAATCGTTTGGCCTTCGCCGATCTTCACCAGAGCTCTATTGCAAAACTCTTCGTAGGTCTGACAACCGGATTTGAGGAATCCTCTTGCCGGGAACATGTCCGGAAAAACATCCGGGAATCCGAACTTGTCATCTGCCGGTCTTTCTTCTCTGTAGAGAATCGTCATCACGTCCAGATTGAATGTTCTGCACCACAGCTCCAAAATGTCCGGAGTGCTGCGGGGAGGATTCAAGAGCTTCACATAACGCATTGCACCCACTGCGATTGCAATGGCTCCGCGAGAGACGCCGTTCTTATAGTCTTTGGAAAGCTGTTTTAGCCAACAGAGCTCATAGTCAATTGCATGAAGGCGCTTTTCCAGTTCTTCGACGCCTTTGGCTTCGGCAACACAGCACGGGCCGATGTGAAGTAAAAAACAAGGCGTGCTCATTTGATCCCCCATTCACCGGTCATGTCGAACGCGTAGCAAAGATTTGCAATCGCCATGAAATCATTAAAGAGAAGTGAGTCGGAATCGCTGTTCTTGCCTCTGCGCAGCAGAAGCACATTGCCGAAAAGCTTCGTTCCCTGGAATACAAAATAGGGTTTTCTTGCCAGCATGCCCTCCTCGTCCATGAACGCGTCCAGAACAACTCCCGGCGCCCATCCCATAGACAAGTGCTCAATGGTTTTGCAGTCAATTAGCTCACGGAAGCTCTCCAGATCGTCCGTTAATTTGACGAGTCTGCCGACCGGAAGCGAGCTGCCCCCTATCGGCATCAAAAGAGCGCCGATCAGTTGTTTGGATTCTTTGGCCATGACCTTCTCCTAGAAAACCTTGTCGAGCGCAAGCGCGGCCGTGATTGCCAACGGCACTATGTAGATGAACAACAGCAGTGCGTAAGCCATCCGCTTGCGCCAAGGCATTCGGTTGAAAGAGAATTTCCGGGAGTCAAGCTGCCGGAGCTGTTTGTCGAGTCGCTGTCTGGCGACTCTCCTTTGATCGTCTGTCATGGTTGTTTTTCCTTTGGATTGTTTGACTGCCGGCGCCCTATTGGCGTTTTGTGTTCTCAAGGGTTTGGTAAAAGTTCGCGAGCGGGCTTTGTTCTTCTTTTTCTTCCGCCTCATTCCGCTCGTCTCCGCTGCCTGCCGGATCGCGCCGGAACAATGCCGGATCGACGCCGTGGATCTTCAGCAGCTTTACCGATAAATTGGCCTTGTCCTGCTTACGGAGCGTTTTCATGACCACTTCTCTCGCCCACTTATCCAGCACCCTGCAGACAATCGAGTTCTTCGACAAGTCAGAGTTCAGGCCGACTTTCCAGTTGAGAACGGCGTCCGTCAGATCGGTCACGTTCACTCGTAATTCGTTCGTCCCTTTGTCTCTCATGTTCTATGAGCTCCTTAGCCTGCGCAGGCGTGATCTTGTTCAATCGCAGTGCCGCGCCGATAACTTCGTCCTGCTGGCGAATAGTCAGAACCTCGGGCCACATGCTTATGGCTGATTTACCTAGGCCAACGGCTTTTGCTAGAGCAACTCCCGAGCCAAATAGATTGATTGCAGATTCTTTTTTCATTTTTATAGGTTAAGCGGTTTGAACCTTTTGCGCAAGCATTTTCGTTCACCTAATTGAACCGTATGTTTTCTAAACTGAACTTATGAACACTGTCGGAGAAAGATTGGTCTTTGCATTAGAGCTAAGACAAATGAAGGCCATTGAGCTGGCAACAAAGATTGGCGTTACCAAATCCACAATCTCTCAGATTTGTTCTGGGAAGACAAAAAAGATAAGTGCCGAAACTGCAATGAAAATTTGCAACGCGATGAACATAAATCCGTTTTGGCTCATTCTTGGGAAAGGAAAGCCGGAAATCGGAGAGAACGCGGAAATGTCGCCAGAAGCCAAGCTAGTGGCTGAATTAGTCAATGAAATGCCGAAGCCAAAACAACAATTAGCTCAGGAAATTGTGAACACTTTATCCAAAAATTTAGCGAATTGAATTTAAGGATTGGTTCAAATCGCTTTACTTTCTTTTAAAAGTTCATTATATTGAACGCATCTCAACAAGAGGTGCGTTATGCTCAACAACAAAGAAAACAACCTTCCGACATGGATCTTCTTCTCCAATGTCGACGCCACATTAGTCAACGAAAGCGCCCGCCAGCTCCTCGCATGGAGCGGCGAAAGTTTCGGCCGCCTGCTCGCCGGCACTGAAAATCTTCTGGACGTTCTGGTGGACGGCGATCACCGTCTTGCAGCCGAGAACGTCGTTAAGCTCATCGGCCTTCTCGGCGCCTGCGTTGCGTCCAACCCAACTCCACATCCGAGTGTCCGGGAATTGTTCACGGACTGCGTCATGATTTTGTCCCGCAAGCTCGCAGAGCTGCCGAAGGAAGAAATATGAGATCGGGCGAAATCACTTTCAAACTTTCCAATGACGTCTTTAACGACGCGGTCGAACTCGTAGCACGAAAGACCTCGCTCATGGGTGCTGTGAACCACCCGATTGCCGGAGACATAGAAGCTCGCATGCTCGACGATGTTGCCAAGCAGCTCGGAAAGACTCTCCTTACTAAAAGTCAAAAGATCCGTTTTATCGGGCGTTGCGGCGTCCAGACGGAAGAGGAAAAAGTGAGCCAGGATCGCTTCACATTCTTCGTCAATCCGTGGGATACGCCTTTCCTTCTCGACCTTTTGAATCAAAAGGCGATGCTCGAGAAAGCGTGTGAAGAACAGCCGGACCGTAAGGGCGAATTCACGTGGGAGATCGAAAAGCTCTGCTGCCGTATCGGCAATGTCCTTGTTCTAAACAATCAGGGTTTGATGATCGACCGGGCGTCGGGCTCTGACAAGGAGCAAAAATGATCGAAATCGACGGCATTACAGTGCGCGGCTGCATCTCCTTTGATCGCTCGAAAAAAGACACTTCTTCCAGCGGGAAGGTCACTTGGCACAAACGTTGGGAGGCTGAGGCAGGCTATTACGGCGTGGCGTTCCGCAAACGCAGCAAACACCGGGCAATCCTTGAGGATTTCCTCCTCGACCTGCATCAACTCGACAAAGACGGTTTGCTGAAGGAAATCTGCGAGAAGTGCAAAGAGGTTGACGGCGGCAAAAAGCGATGGAACATCAACTCCCTTCCTGCCGGCATCCGAGGCCTTGTCGAACACTCCATGTCGAGCAAAAAAGAAAGTTTTGCAATTAATCAAGAGGAGCAGAAATGACCCGCGGAAGAATCTCCCTCTATCTCGATCTCGAGACATACGAGGAAATGGCCCGCATGCTCAGAATTCGGAGCGCATTGGTCAATCAAATGATGCTGGTAGGTATCTCGCACAGTGATCTCGATCAGTTTGCGAAATTGGAAAAAGATCTTGGCCTCATCTTGGCAAATAATCCTAAGAGTCCTTGGGAGCCGTTCGATCCGGAGAAAGAAGAAGAAGAAGGAAAAATTACATTCTTTTTGAGCGGCAGCGACAAAAGCAAACTGCTCAAGCTCCTGAAGGAGAGAGACAAGATCATCGGGCGTTGGCTAGCCAGTCCGAACGACAAAGAAATTCAAATGAAGATCTTGGAGGATTCTCGCAATGTCCATCACTCCATTGGACACCTATTGGCCTGTTTCAACAAAGGGATTCTGGTAAAGCCGGAACCGGAGACTAACAAGGAGGAGCAAAAATGAGCGACGGCAAAATCACCTTCTACCTCCGAGGTTATGACAGAGACCGCGTGATCGAGCTGCTGGAGCAGAAGAGAGAACTCATGAAGGAAATGATCGCCAGCCATAACGGCAATGATCTGGACCGATTCGGCCAAGCGCTTGAAGCGGCTAAAAACATCACGAACCTGATAGGCAGCGTGCTTACGAATAGAAGTCTCAATATTTCGTACGACCCGATGCCGAAAGTCGAAGAAGAGGAATAAGCATGGACATCAAACTCACCAACACCGGCGTTATCCCGCTGGATGATTTCCGAGAAGGGCAAAATTTTCTTGTCTGGTTTGATATTCACTGCTCCGGTGCTGTGCTTCTCTACAAGGCCGGCGATGAGTTCCTATGCTCCGGCAACCTACGATCTGTCCCAAAAACTCAGGAGTTCTTGGCGTGGGAGCCTGTAGAAATTCAACACTCCTTCTCTCCTTACGTGACAAAGGAGCTCTGGTTAATTAGCCCGGATTTCTACAGTCCGATTGGTTGGGTTTTCAAAGACTTTGCAAATCCGGAGAAAGAGTACGTCTGTGAAATACGTGACAAGGAGTTTATCGACTTTTGGTTTAAGAGAAGCTCGGGGCTTTCTTGTAAGTGCGGCGACATTTACATCGCGACAATCAACAACATGCCAAACAATGAAGGGCTATACGAGATCGTCGATCTGAGGCAAGGCCGCTGTAAGCCGGAACTATTCGCTAAAACTTTCCTTGGGAGAGCGCGATGAAACGACTAGACCCTAAATGTCTGCCTGTCATCCTTAAGTTCGTCATGAATCGCCAGCTTGAGGCCGGCGCCATCGACTGCCAGGAAGCAGAAGAAACTCGTGACCACATTGTTCGCCTCCTTGAGGAGGAGGCCAACAAAGAAAACAAGACCTTCATCATTTACCCGGACAAGGAGCAGAAAGGTGTTTTCACCGGAGGCTACGAAGTCAAATTCAAAATCCGCGGCGAGGACTACAGCCTGCTGGTTGATTTAAGAGATTTTATTGAAGACCCTGTTAAGGAGTAATGTCCATGAAGAGAAAATTAAATCCTGAATATGTTTCCGGAATTCTTCGTCGAACTAAAGACAAGGTGGAAGAGGATTTGTCTCCGGAAGAACTTGATGACTATTGCGATCGAGTTGTAGAAGCTCTTGAGAGGACCATTGCCGAAGACCCCGATTCCTATCAAGTCATGGTTGAACTGGATGTCCCAGGCGTCACGCCAAAAACGTCAATAAAGTGGTTTGCCCAAAGGTATGCAGACTTTTACCTATCGTTCGCTGAAGAAGAAATTCCAGCCGAGAAAAGAGCGCGTCTTCTTAACATGTCCATCAAAGCTCGATTTGAAGACCTTAAGAAAGAAGCAGAGTGCGGAGCGCCCTTTTCCAACCTCACAATCAAAAGGGCAAAACGAATCCAAAGAATTTCTCAGCTCATTATCGATGAGCTTCTCGAGTTAGACCAACTAGGGAAACTCAGGTTCATCGACGGTCTTTCTTCCATGTCTAAGGGTTCGGTTTTCGGCATCAATGATCCGATCTTTTAATTGCTCCAAGGGAATCCATCATGAAAAAACTTAGACCTGAATTTGTGGCGGCAATGGCCCAAACCATCCAGGCATCCTCACCAAACTGTGAACTTACTTATGACACGATAAGAGAGTGCTGCGAGCAAGGGATAAAAAGACTTGAGAGTGCGGCCAACGATCCTAAGAACGGAAACGCTCAATCCGTGCTGATTTTCGTTGATTATGACCTTGACGGGAAATTAGGCATGTGTTTCTTCAACGCCCGAATCAAAGAGGATTTTTACGAGGACTCAGCACCGGCGCCAGTAAAAGAAACTTGCAGCCAAGAACCTGAAAATTCTCTGTCGAGAACCTACAAATACTTTGAGGTCGAGGACTCGATTATCAAAGAATACGGAAAGCTCGTTCCTCTGTATCCCCAGGCCGCCCGGCAGATCTGGAAAGAACTGCTCGACGAAGGGAAAGGCCTCGGCGGGAAGGCCACGAACTACCTTACGCTTCAGAGGTTCGTTTCTTCCCGGATTGAATATTTAATTAAGCTCGATTCAATGAGTGGCCGCCGCTGCAGCCAGATCGGAGAAAGCCTTTTCGTTGATTCCTCCGGTGAGAACTGCAAGCAGAGTCAGCAAATAGAGTCCGTCGGAATAAGCGGGGACCATGAATTGATCCATCATTCGCCCGCTGATCATGTACCCATTGCATCCGTCGACAGGATATTGGATGGCCCGGGCGAAAGTCTCAAACTTCAGACCGTCTGGCGCCTTTTTGATGTGGTCATGAAACTCAGTGGCGAAAGGAAGCTTTAAGGCGCCTCCCTGCAACGCGGCACATATGACCTGGATCGCCTCTTCTTTCTCCATGAAAACACGGGTGTTTTGAGATTCATCTGCCATTTTTTCTCTCCTTTCGGTAGTTGATGAATTGAGACCTCTTAATTATCCGATAGGAGTGACAGCCGGGAAAGACCGGCGCCCAACAACTCTGAGGAAAAGACCACAAACAACGAGGGTTCTATGGATTTTCTAAGATCAAAAATTAGGCTGGCTTGCTTCAGGCTCGGATTGTGGCTTCTTGGGAAGTCAATGATCGCTTTTGAGAAAAGCATAGGAGGCCGTCGTCTTAACGACCTCCGTCGCGTAACGCTCATTGAGCTGGATGGAAAAGAGTATGCCTTTGAGGGGCGGCTTTACATTCCAGTTAAACCCACTGGCGGCGATGAGTTGCTAGCAGCTTCACTATGGCCTGATGATCAGCCTCCCGCTGCAGCACAAGAAATTCCTCCACAGAAACATCTCGAACAAGGAGCCGCGATCCAGTCGAAATCCAAACAAGAAGTTCTGCTCCCTCCTGATACTCAGCCTCAACATAAAGGGGACTGTCGATGTGAACGATGGGATCAATAAACATATTTTCTCCGTGTTGGATTGTTGACTAGCAAATTAATTATCAAGCACGAAGTGACAGCCGGGAACAGACCGGCACTTATCGAAAATGTAACTACAAGCCCCCTGCTCCACTTTTAACCACCAACTTAGGCAGTCAGGCAACCGGGGACAGGAGGCTTCTAGTTACAACGGAAAAGAAAATGACACAGAAACTGAATCAAGTTTATTTAACGAGCCTCAAGAAGTTCATTGCCAAGCGCGAGAAAGATCCTGCGCAACAGGGTCGAGTTTTCCGGAATATTGTTCAGCTGCTTGAGCATCAGGCAAACGACAGAGACCTTCTGGCAGCGCTCAACAATGAACCTCGTTGGACCGGCATGATCGGACGAACTCTGTGCCGGATCACGGCAAACCTGTTTTTTGATTACGAACGAGACGGAGCACAAAAATGAAACCGATTCTTGATCCTATGTGCGGACCAAAGATGTTCTACTTTGACAAAGAGAATGCAAACGTGCTCTTCGGAGATATCCGCTGGGAAACGCACTGGACACGCCAATACAAAAAACTTGAGATTCACCCGGACAAATTGATGGACGCCAGGAAGCTCGAGTTTCCGGACAACTCGTTTTATCTCGTCGTTCTCGACCCTCCGCACCTCATTAACTGCGGAAAGACGTCCGACATGGGAAGAAGTTACGGCGTGCTTGAGAAAAAATGGCATGCAGGCATGAAAAAAATCTTTGACGAGGCCTGGAGAGTTCTCAGGCCGAACGGTACTCTGATTTTCAAATGGGCCGACAAAGACGTCACGCTGGCA
>ENA-ORCP01001019-ORCP01001019.1-human-gut-metagenome-genome-assembly--contig:-NODE-1019-length-24827-cov-6.713899_pt1 | contig 24827 bp, 22 predicted proteins | sample MGYA00242990_ERZ507991 | MGnify/ENA primary metagenome ERZ507991 (study PRJEB26167, sample SAMN06115496) | human gut metagenome | host: Homo sapiens | place: China:Henan | collected 2015-05-07... | reverse complement strand
ATCATCACTACTCCGAAATGGATAGGGTTCATGCCGATGCTCTGCACGATAGGAACCCTGATATTGCTCAAGATCAGGATAGGGAAAATGCTGAATGGAAATCTTACCGGGACCTTCGATAACCGCTGCTTTTACCTGTTTTTGCATATCTATCATCAACTCCTTTAAAATATTTTAAAATAATCTAAATTTATTTTGTGATTTTATTAAATCATACTGTGGTATATTTGTCAATATGACGTAATATACGAAATAGAACACAAGATATTAGTGGAAAATCCTAAGTGATATGTGAAGGGTGTAATAAAAATAACTAAAATTATTTAAAATCTGTCGATTGAAATTTATTGCATTCTTACACGCGATATTGTATGATAAAGATAGAAATCAGGAGGTATAACCGAATGAAGCTAAAGGAGATTGCTGAACTGGCTGGTGTTTCCCCGGCAACAGTGTCGTTGGTCTTAAATAATCGTTCTGGTGTAAGTGATAGCACACGGGCCTGTGTAGAAGAATTGCTTTTGTCACACGGATATGCGGTGCGTGGCAAAGAAGATATACGATATGACAAAAGAAATATTCTATTTATTCGATTTCGTGGTTCCGGTCATTTATTTGAAGCCGTAGATGATTTTTATGAACGGATTTTTGATGGTGCAGATGCGTCTGCAAAACTTCTGGGTTATACCATTACGGTGACTAATATTAATCTGGAAGGTCTGCCGCAGTTGTTAAAGGATGCTGAACTGCAAAATACTGATGGAATCATTTTCTTTGCGTCGGAATTTGAGCCTGTTCATGCTGAAATGCTGACCGAAACTTCGCTGCCGCTGGTTGTTGTGGATTCACGGCTGTTGGAACAGCCAATCAATTCGGTCACAGTGGAAAGTATGTGCAGCGTCTATCAGGCACTCAAGTATTTGTATGATCTGGGGCATCGCAGAATTGGATTTTTGACTGCAGATGAAGCAACTGGTGCGCTTCCGGAACGTCAGAATGCATTTTATCTGTGTCAAAAACGGTTGGGATTGGAGCTGCGTCCGCAGGATATTGTTACGGTACCGATTTTTGTGGAGCCTGCGCGTCAGGTTTTTCAGCGATATTTGGATAGCACGCATGATTTTCCAACCGCATTTTTTGCGTACAATGACATCATTGCAGCAGGTGCACTAAAGGCATTAGCTGCTTCGCCGTTGCGTGTGCCGGAGGATATCTCTATCGTGGGATTTGATGATTCGCTGGTATGTACGCTGATCTCTCCGTCGCTGACAACCATGCGGATACAAAAGAAACGAATCGGTGAACTGGCGGTTCATCGGCTGCATGAGATTATCAATGGAGATAAGACGGCACAGGTCACACTGGTCAATGCAGAGTTGGTGGTGCGAGAGACTACTGCTCCGCCGAAAAGATAATAGGCAATAAAAATACCCCGATACACTATGTGCATCGGGGTATTCTGTAGCTTACAGTTATTTCACAGCCTGAAACGCCCGTTCCACCGTTACAACAGCCTGCTCCTGCGTATACCCATCCTTCGGACGGAACCGGTTATTCTCCTTGCCTTGCATAATGCCGATTTCGCGCATCGCGTACACGCTGCTGCGTGCCCAATCGCCAAGCTGGGCATCATCGGCGTATGGTTTATCGTTTGCAGCACTGGCCTTGCCGCCGAGCGCGGTATACAGCCGATCAAGCATCGCTGCGGCCTCCTGACGGGTGATGGACTGGTACGGTCGGAATGTTCCGTCATCATAGCCGGTTACAATACCGAGCGCCGCTGCCAGACAGACACTCTCATTCTCGCAGTCGGAAAAGGCCGCTGCCGGAGCCGCGGAGGCATTCGGCTGCACCTTTTGATACAGCTTGACCGCTAGTCTGCAGAAATCCACGCGCGTGATATTCAGCCTGGGATAATAGAAAGAAAGCGAAATATCATGTTCCCGAGCGGCTTCCAGTTCCGCCTTGGCCCAGCTGCTTTCCTGCGAAGCGTTAGCCGGAAGCTGGATTTCACCGCCGTTGCCGCCCAGATGAGCTCGTCGAAATCGTGCTTGCCGACAAACTGGCCGGTTTTGTCAATCAAACCGTACGTTCCGTTGCCGATTGCTCCTTTTCGGGAACCAATCCACAAAGTACTGCCGGTCTGAATTGGCATCAGGCCATTCGTAAAATGCGGCGTGGATACAGCACCGCAAGCGCCGTCGATATCATCGCGGATAACCTTCATGTTTTCGTCGAGCAGCACAAGTGTTGGAATATCATACTGCTCGGCAGGCTGCTGTACTGCAGCCGTCAGCGGACGTTTCGCATAGACACCGATGAAGAAACAGTCATCGCCTGCCATGCCGAAATAGGTGCCTTTGACCGGTGTCTGAATCGGTGTGACCGTTCCGCTCGCATCGGCATAATAGAACGAAGAAGCCTGGTTTTCATAACGAGTCAGCAGAAATCTGCCGTCTGACAGCACATCGATTGTGGTATATTCTGCGGGAACGATCATTTTTCCGGTTTTCAAATCGGCAATACCGTACAAGCTGTCGGCAGAAATTTTGTACAGATTTTTTTTGGCACGAGCGCATACGCTGCTATGCGGGATTGGCCGCTGTCCGCGGAAAGATAATCTGCGGAAGTATCTGCCTGCCACTGCTGCTGCAACTGTGTTAAAGCAGTGCTCGGTATCGATACCGCACCGGCTCCCGCCGCCATGCTGCCCGCGATCAGCGCGGCTGCACATAAATAACGCCATCGTTTCATAAAAAATACCTCCTGCCTGTGAAGTCCTTCGCTTACTATAACCGTTAGATGAGGAAAAGTGTGAAAAAGTTCTCTCAAAAAATTTATTTTCATGTCACAGTTGACAGTGCAGAACGGTTAGATTATATATTATATATGGTCTAAATTTATCTGGCAAGGGGATAGGGAACATGAAAAAACGAATGGTTTTGCTGTCTGCACTCGTGCTGTGCGGCTGTATGCTGATGCAGGTACCGCATCGCTCGGCATCGTCACCGGCTGCGAGAATGGCACGTTTCAGCTGACGCGCGAGCTTCCGCGTAAGGAGGCAGCAGTGATTCTGCACCGACTGTACAACGTGCTGTACGGCACGACAGCTGCGAGGTTCTTCCGTGTCGACTGATCGAGGAAAAGGACATCTGGAAGCTGATATTTACCCCGAGTGACTATAGCAGCCGATGGGTCTGCGCGGTCGATTTGTCCGCCGGAACGATTGTTACGCCCCTGTTTGATGGTCTTGATGGTCAAATTTGGAAGTGCGCAGATGATCAGTTGCTGCTAGAGCATAGCGACACTTATCAACTATGCGATTTGAATGGCAGTTTGACCGATATATCCATTCCTCATGCCGGCCATGTATTGGCAGTCGATGATCAAGGATATGTCCTTTGCCAGTACCCGGTCACCAGAACTGTGCGGACCGATAGCGGCACAATGCCGTACACGTTCCATCAGTACACGCTGCTGGGACCGGATTTTACCGTCCTGCAGGACGGCATCGACCAGTATTACAACGTTGGTCAGTATGATTACTCTTGTGATAGCGAACTATTTTATAACGGCCTTGTCGCCGTTCGCGTGGGCGCGACTGACTGGTATCTGCCGGACGGCGGACCGTGGCCGCGGCTGTATTTCAACAGTAAATATATGTTCATCGACCGCAGCGGCAAAACGGTGAGCAGCAGCCGCTACGATGAGGTATCACACGAAAATGACCGCTGGTTCGGTTGTCAAGGTACGACCGAGTATCTGTTGGACAGCAACGGAAATGAGCGCGAACAGGCGAATTACTGCTATGTTCCCAGCACTTGGGCTGAAAATATAGTCGAACAAGCGGAGAAAGACGGACTCCGACTGTCCTATCATACACCATACCGCCTGAATATCCACCGCGATGAATTCTGCAAGCTGGCTTGGCAAACCATTCAGACGGTAAACCCAAACATCAATCTGCCTGAACTGGCACAGCCGTTCTCCGACTGCGATGAAGACATAGTACGTCAGATTGCATCACTCGGTATTGTTACCGGTTATGAGGACGGCACCTTCCAGCCCACGCGCGAGCTTTCCCGACAGGAAGCGGCGGTTATCCTGCAGCGCCTTTATACGGTGCTGTATGGAAAGATCGAAGCCAGTCCTACGCTCTATGCTGACAACGGAAGTATTGGCGTATGGGCAAAGGATTCTGTCTATGCGATGAGGCAAACCGGTATCATGCAGGGCGTAGGAGCGAATCGATTTGATCCGAAGAATGGCTATACTTGCGAGCAGTCGATCATCACAATGCTGCGTATGACGCAGAAGGCGTAATCAGGGAGGAAAATCATGCGTATTGTGAAAAAATACTGGCTGCCGCTGCTGGCGCTTGTGCTTGCGATTGGACTGGCGGTCTGGCGAATCGGCTATCTGGAGCGGACGAACACGTCGCTCAGCATGGAAATCGGCAGCAGGGAAGCCCTGCAGAACGGAGAGCCGATCACGCTGGAGAATCCGGTTATTCTGTACAAAAACGAGCCATATATCCCACTTTACGAGGTCGTAGAGCGTCTCGGCGGTACGACAGACGGCAAAACCTACACACTGCACGGTGCTGAGACCGCTGTCTCCGGCGTGGAACGGAATGGCGTGCTGTACGCGCCGTTTTCGTACCTGTGGGACAGCCACATTCCGCAGATACGGTGGGATAAGAGCCGCAACCGCGTTATCATCACCGAGGCACCGGATGAAATTCCACTGACCCGCCGGTGGCTGTTTTGGCGGCACAAAACCGTGCGCGGACTGCGTGTTGGAGACAGCGAAGCACGGTTCCTCGATCTGTACGGCTCGCCGGACGCACGGGACGAAATGATGGTGGACCTGCTGCGTGTCACCATCGAAAACGGCATCGTAACCGGGATTTTCATGGGACGTTATGAGTAAGCAAAAAGGACTTCGTTAAAACGAAGTCCTTTTTGATATGGCTGGTTATTTGATGATTTGATACATACGCTCGATGGTCACAATGGACTGCTCTGCGGTGTAGCCGTCCGTCGGGCAGAACTGATTATTTTCCTTGCCCTGCATGATGCCGGTCTGGCGCATGGCGTAAACGCTGCCGCGCGCCCAGTCGCCGATTTTGACATCGTCAGCGAAGGCCTTTTCGGAAACCACGTCCGTTTTGCCGCCGAGTACCTGATACAGCCGGTCGAGCATGGCGGCAGCCTCCTGACGGGAGATGGTCTTGTACGGACGGAAGGTGCCGTCCTCGTAGCCGGTGACAATGCCGAGTGCGGCGGCATTGTTCACGTTCGGGTCGTTCCTGCAGTCGGTGAACTTGGTTTCCAGAGCCGGAATCTCCTTGTTGGGATAAATCTTGTTGTACAGGTTCATCGCCAGCATGGTGAAGTTTTCGCGGGTAATGTCCAGCCTGGGATAGGAGAATGACTCGGTGAGACCGTGCTCTCCTGCGGCAGCTACTTCGGTTTTGGCCCAGCTGCTGTACTCCTTGACGTTTGCGGGCAGCAGGGTTTCGCCGCCCTTGCCATCCAGCAGATAAGATTTTGTGCCGCTGCTGCGTGTGCCGATAAAGTGCTGATCGTACCAGAAAATCTGGTTAAAATCGTGCTTGCCGACAAATTTTCCGGTTTTCGGGTCAAACAGACCGTAGGTGCCGTTGCCGCTCGTATTTGACTTGTCAATACGTTCCCACTTAGTGCTGCCGGTCTTTGCGATGAAGAAATCGGCGTACCAATCCGGTACCATGTCGATGTCATCGAGGATGATGTTCATGTCTTTGTCAGCCAGAGCAAAGAAGGTGACATCCTCAACCAGTGTAGCCGGACCATCGGCAGAATGCGAATCATATACTGGCTTGTTCGCGTTTTTGAAGGGCACGAACACGTTGCTGTTTGGCTCATACGTCGCAAGCTCATAACCGGACGGCAGCTTCAGCGGCATCAGTTTGCCGGTTTCATCGGCGAACCAGTAGTTGGGGTGATGATCAGCGTCGTACTGGCTAACCAGTGTTTCCGTGCCGTCAAGCGCAATGTAATAATCGTACTCCACAGGAACAACCAGCTTGCCGGTTGCTTTGTCCAGAATACCATACTTGTGTGTGCTGTCAGCTGTTAGGTTAACCAAATACTGTTTCGCGTTGAGGTTCGAGAGGATAATCTCGCAGTTTTCGCCGGTAAAGCCGAGCGTTTTCACCCGACCGTAATCCTTGATCTCCTGCTGTACCTTAGTCATAGCCGATTGCAGCGTATCCTGTGCCGCACTGGGCAGTTCCGCCGCCTGCGCCGGGAACAGCAATGCACCGCTCACCACAACACCGAGTAACGCCTTCTGAAACCGTTTCATATTTTTCCTCCTTTTCACTGTTAATGCTTATACTCTCTATCCTGTATATGACAATAACGAATGCCATCGACAGCACGGCCGCTGCTGCGGTGGGGTCATTGCCATATATCAGCTTAGACGTTTGTTCCGTATGGTTTGTTCCGCCTGTTTCAAAATTTTTTCGGACATCGAACCAGTACGCCAAATGCATAGCCGGAACGCATGGAACGCGTACCGTATGCGCGTTTCTGCACAGGAGAACTGTTATATTTATTGTATAGCTTTTTCCGGAAGGACGCAACAGGAAAGCAGCAGAGGCGGGATTGAAAAATCCTCAAACCGGCGGCGCACATGTTTGACAGACCGTGCCCGTTCTGGTATAATATTTACACGCCGCCATGGCGGAACTGGTAGACGCAGGGGACTTAAAATCCCCCGGCCTTAAAACCGTGCCGGTTCGATTCCGGCTGGCGGCACCAGAAAACCCCCGTATTTCTTACGAAATACGGGGGTTTTCCTGTCAGTTTGATTTAATTTTTGTTAAATACAGACTTATCCAGTGCGCCGTCCTGATGCGCCACGATCGTGGTGCAGACAGCGTCGCCGGTGATATTAACGGCAGTACGCGCCATATCGAGGATACGGTCGATACCCATGATCAGGCCGATGCCGGCAACCGGCAGACCGACCGAATCGAATACCATTGCCAGCGTAACCAGACCAACCGACGGCACGCCTGCGGTACCGATGGAGGCGAGCGTTGCGGTCGCAATAACGGTCAGATAATCCGCAGGGGTCAGCTGGATGCCGAACGCCTGTGCAACGAATACAACGGCAACACCCTGCATGATGGACGTACCATCCATGTTGATGGTCGCGCCGAGCGGGATGGTGAAGGACGAAATACGGCGGTTGACGCCGATTTTTTCCTCCAGCGTGTCGATATTCATCGGGATAGTGGCGTTAGAGGTTGCGGTCGAGAACGCAAAGCCCATAACCGGAGCGAATTTCTTGAGGAAACGCAGCGGATTGAGTCTTGTAAGCAGCGCCAGCAGAATCTGGTATACGCCGCAGCACTGGATGAGCAGTGCCAGCAGCACCGCGCCCATGTACTTGAACATTGGCACCATAGCGGAGAAACCAAGACCGGCAAAGGTCTTAGCGATCAGGCAGAATACGCCGATCGGCGCAAGACCCATGACCATCATGGTCATTTCCATCATAATATCGTTGCCCTGCTGGAAGAAGTTCGTTACCAGCTGGGTCTTATCCTGCAGCTTGGCGAGGATAACGCCGACGATTAGTGCAAACACGATAACCTGCAGCATTTCGCCGTTGGCGAGCGCACCGATCGGGTTTTTCGGGATGATGTTCAGCAGGGTTTCCGCAAAGCTGACCGAATCCGAAGAAGCGGCGACTTCGGCGGTCTGGATCTGCGACATATCCAGACCCATGCCCGGCTTGATCAGCAGACCGATGCCGAGTGCAACGGCAACCGCCATCATCGTGGTGAAAATGTAGAAGCCGATGATCTTTACGCCGACCTTGCCGAGCGTTTTACTGTCGCCGATGGCGGTGGCGCCGCAGATCAGCGAGCAGAATACCAGCGGTACGACCAGCATCTGCATCAGGCGGATAAAGCCCTGACCGACAACATAAAAAATGCCGTTTACCAGCACGTTCTGCACAAAATCCACATCAGCTGCGAACATGTTGAGCGCAATGCCGACGATTGCACCGGCGATCAGTGCGATGAAGATCTTTGTAGTCAGACCGATTTTCTTTTTCTCTTTTACTTCATTCATTTATTTACTCCCGTCTGCCGGTGGGACATGTATTCGCTCAGTGCGTCATGCCAGTCCGGCATTTGATACAAACCAGTGATGCGCAGCATCATATTGTCTAGCAGCGTAAAGCGCGGGCGCAGCGCAGTGTTCTCGGAGGCCGAGGTGACCGGCACGTTTTCCTTGCCGGCGAGACGCAGAATTTCGCGGGCGTACTCTGCGCGGGAGCACGAGCCGTCGCACGATGCGTGAAACAGGCCGTACTCGCGGCTGTGCATCAGGCAGTCGATAAAGCCGGCGAGCGCTTCCGCCGAGGTCGGGGAGGAAATCTCATCCTCCGGCAGATGGACCGCGCCTTCCTTTGCCGCCGTATCGAGCACGCGATCAACAAAGTCGTACGAGCCGACGCCGTACAGCCACGACGAACGCACGATAACATGCTTGTCGGTCAGTTCGCGTACGAGCTTTTCACCGGCGTACTTGCTCTTGCCGTACATCGTGGTCGGATGGGGATCGTCAAACTCACAGAAAGCCTTGGCCTCGTCGCCGCCGAATACGTCGTCGGTCGAGATCTGAATGAATTTTGCGTCGATGCGTCTTGCAGCGGTCGCCAGATTGCGGGCGCCGATGGCGTTGATCTTATACGCTTCTTCGGGGTTCTCCTCGCAGGCCTGCACGTCGGTCAGACCGGCACAGTTGATGATGACATCCGGATGGTTAATATCGGCGAAACGGCCGACAACGGATACATCCTCAACCGGTACATCGCGGTCGCTGGTTACCAGCTTATATGCTGTGTTGCCGCCGAAACGATGACTAAGCGCGGAACCCAGTCTGCCGCTTGCTCCCGCGATCCAAACGCGGGTTGTAATACTGTTCATAAAACACCTCTCCTGTCGGCTCGGTGCAGCGGAACTGCTCCGGCGCGCATTACCCATTTTATGGGCTGTATATTCAGTATAGCACAAAATTGTTAAAAAAACAACAAAATATGCGGTCTATTTGCATAAGTATGCTCGAGTTCCTGCAAACTATCCGATTTGTGCAAAACTTGCTTGCATTTTTATACAAACTGACAAGACAACTCAGCCGAAGAAAAGAAACAGCCAAAAACGCGGAGAATTTTTTGGGAATATGGACGGCAAATATCCGTCAATGCCATGATATCCGTACACCGATCGACGGTATTCGCGGCATGGTCGAGATCAGCCGCCATTATGCGGAAAATGCTGTAGATCACCTTTCTGCATATGAAGCAGGGAAGTGGTTTATTTATATGAAAACATTTGATTTTTATTGTGCATAATGCTGAAAAAACCTGCGTTGACCTATATGGTTTTTGGTGATATAATTAATAGATAACAGTGTAGATTGAATCACATAATTTGCCAAGCGTTATTCTGTCTCGAAGGAGGAGCAGGAAATGAAACCGGTTCTGGAGGTTTGCACCCACTCGGTCGAGTCTGCGGTAAGCGCGGAGCGCGGCGGTGCTATGCGGCTGGAGTTATGCGCCAATTTAATGATCGGCGGTACTTCGCCGGATGAGGATCTGTTCCGCATGGTGCGGGAACGGGTTTCCGTACCGGTTCGTGTGCTGCTGCGTCCGCGCTGCGGCGATTTTTTGTATACGGAAAGCGAATTTGAGCTGCTCTGCCGTCAGGTGAAGCGCTTTGCCGCGCTCGGCGCGGACGGCATTGTCATCGGCGTGCTCACGCCGGAGGGCGATCTTGATGAGGAACGTATGGCCAAACTGATTTCGCTTGCAGGCGGCTGCGGTGTGACGCTGCACCGTGCGTTCGATGTCTGCCGCGACCCGTTTGCGGCACTGGAAACCGCAAAGCGGCTAGGTGTGGATACCATTTTGACCTCAGGGCAGCAGGCGGACTGCACCGCAGGCGCGGATTTGCTGCGCGCGCTGGTTGCAAAAGCAGGAGAGGACGTGCAGATTCTGGTCGGTGCAGGCGTAAACGCCGATGTTATCCGCGATTTGCAGCCGAAAACAGGCGCGAATGCCTTCCATCTTTCCGCAAAGCGGGTGGAAAACAGCAGAATGCAGTTCCGGCGCGAAAATGTGCCGATGGGGCTGCCCGGACTGAGCGAATTCAGTTTGTGGCAGTGCGACGAAAATGCAGTCCGTGCGGCGCGTGAAGCGTTTGATGCGTGCTGCGGTGCGGGTCAGGAGGCGCGGACGTGAAAATAGAAAAGGTACTCAACAACAATGTTGTGGTCGCGCTGGATGAAAACGGTGCGGAGACTGTGCTTATGGGGCGTGGTCTGGGCTTTGGCCGCCGCGCAGGTGACGAAGCACCGCCGGACAAGGTGGAAAAGCGGTTCACGCTGCACTCGGATCAGCTTTCCGACCGGTTCCAGCAGCTGATAACAAGCATTCCGCTGCCGCATTTCCTGATGAGCGAACGCATTATCAACCATGCGAAGATCGCGCTCGGCAAGGAGCTGTCGGACAGCATTTACGTTACGCTGCCCGATCATATCTCGGCGGCCGTCAATCGCTATAAGGAGGGCATTGTACTGCCCAATCCGCTGCTGTGGGACATTCGGCAGCTGTACAAGGACGAATTCCGCGTGGGTCTCAAGGCGAATGAGATCGTCAAGGAGGAGACCGGTGTGGAGTTCACGGATGATGAGGCAGCGTTTATCGCGCTGCACTTTGTCAATGCACAGCTCGGTGGTGAAATCCGCGATATTTACGACATGACTTACCTGCTGAAAGCGGTTTTCGGCATCGTTTACGACGAATACGGCTTCCGGCCGGACCATGAATCGCTCAATTACTACCGGTTTGTCACGCACCTGAAATTCTACGCGCGGCGCATCGTCAGCGGAGAAGGCTACGGCGATGAGGACAGCGATCTGCTCGATGTGGTGCGGTTCAAGTACCCGCGTGCCTACGCCTGCGCGGACCGCATCCGCGCCTATGTGCAGACGGAAAAAGGGTTCCATTCCGGGCAGAATGAGCTGCTGTATCTCACCATCCATATCGCCCGGGTGATGGAGCACCCGGATGAGAATTGATTCTCACAGGGCAGTGCCAAACTAGCGGCACTGCCCTGTTTTTGTGCAAAGTGCAGAAAAACAACGCGAAAATTTGGCAACTAATTCGACAGGTTGCTCTTGCCAAGGTGAGAAAAGTTTGTTATACTGCAATTAACAAGTAAACAGTATCCGTTTGAAATGGATTGTTACCGCTTTGTGCGGGCAAAACCAGATTTCTCGCAGGAGTTGCCATCAAAGGGCAAGTTGTATCTGTGCAGAAGTTTGGTTCTTTTTATTTTCTGTATGTTTTTGGACAAAATAGGCATACTTAAGGCAACACCGCACAATTTACGCGCAAATCACTCTTGTGCAATCATGCGGTATTGCCTAATCAAAAAGGTTGTGAGCAAAATGTTTGGTAAACTGAAAAATCTGTTTGGCGGCGACAGCGGCATCGAGGTAACGGCGCCGGTTGCCGGCAAGGTGGTAGCACTGGAGGATGTACCCGATCCCACGTTCGCACAGGGCATTCTCGGTCCGGGCATTGCGATCGAGCCGGCCGAAGGACGCATCGTTGCTCCGGCGGACGGCACGGTGGATGTGATGTTTGAGACCGGACACGCGGTATCGCTGACCACGGCGGACGGTGCAGAGCTGCTCATTCACGTCGGCATCGACACGGTGCAGCTTGAGGGAAAGCACTACAAGGCGTGCTGCAAGGCAGGCCAGCAGGTCAAAAAAGGCGATGTCCTCATCGAGTTCGATCCGGCGGCCATCAAGGCTGAGGGCTATCAGATCGTAACGCCCATCCTCGTATGTAACCCGGATGCGTTCACTGTGGAGCCCGCCGCGGGCGGCACGGTCGCCGCAGGCGATGCACTGCTGACATTGAAGAAAAAGTAACGGAAAGGAAGTATTCTTTTATGAAAATCGTTGAATATACCATCAAGGATGCACTGGGCATCCACGCACGGCCGGCGGGCCTGCTGGTGAAAGAGGCCGGCAAATTCCAGTCCAAGATCATGATCGCCTCTCCGAAAAAGGAAGTCGATGCCAAGCGCATCATGGGCGTGATGGGTCTGGGCGTCAAGTGTGGCGATACCGTAAAGCTCACCATCGAGGGTGAGGACGAGGAGACCGCTGCAGCTGCAATGCAGGCGTTCCTCGAGAGTAATTTGTAAGGATTTCATTTCGCTGGGTGTGAACGGCGATGAAATAGGGGGACGGAAACGGAGTTCGGCTCTCCCATCCGTCAACACAATCGGCCGCTTCGGCGGTCCACAAAATAAGGAGGGGAAACTCTTATGATGAAAAAACTGCAAAAGCTGGGCAAGGCTTTGATGCTGCCGGTAGCTGCGCTGCCGATCTGCGGTATCCTGATGGGTCTTGGCTACGCGATCGCTCCGGGCGTTATGGGCGTGCCGGGCGCAGCAACGAGCGGTGCACTGTATAACATTGGCTTCCTGCTGGTAAAGGCAGGCGGCGCGCTGATTGACCATATGGCATTGCTGTTTGTCATCGGTGTTGCAGTCGGACTATCCGACGACCGTGAGGGTACCTCGGCACTGGCCGGTCTGGTATCCTGGCTGATGATGACCAACCTGCTGAGCACCGGCGTTGTTACTACGCTGATGCCGGCCATCGCAGACGATCAGGTCAAGACGCTCGCGTTCGATAAGATCGAGAACGTCTTTATCGCGATCATCGCAGGCATCATTGGTTCTGCGTGCTACAACCGCTTCAAAAATGCGAAACTTCCGGACTGGCTGGCATTCTTCAGCGGCAAGCGCTGTGTTGCCATCGTAACCGGCCTGGTCTCCATTCTCGTATCCGTTGTTCTGCTGTTCGTATGGCCGGTCATCTTCAGCGCTCTGGTAGCTGTTGGCGAAGGCATCATCGGTATGGAAGGCATCGGCGCCGGCATCTATGCATTCCTTAACCGTCTGCTGATTCCGACCGGTCTGCACCACGCACTCAACAACGTATTCTGGTTCGATACCATCGGTCTGGGCGATCTGTCCCACTACTGGGCCGGCGACATTACCGGTCAGAACGGCGTTACCTGGAGCCTCGGCATGTATATGTCCGGCTTCTTCCCCTGCATGATGTTCGGTATTGCCGGTGCGGCTCTTGCTATGATCAAGGCTGCCAAGAACAAGAAGGCTGCTATCGGTCTGGTTCTGTCCGCTGCCATCTGCGCATTCATCTGCGGCGTTACCGAGCCGTTTGAATTCGGCTTCATGTTCCTGTGCTTCCCGCTGTATGTTGTTTATGCAGCTCTGTACGGTATTTTCACCATCATCACCTACTATGTCGGCTTCCGCGCAGGCTTCTGCTTCTCGGCAGGCGCGACCGACCTCGTATTCTCGTCCTTCCTGCCGGCAGCGAACAACACGCTGATGATCATCCCGCTGGGTATCGCAGCATTCGTTGTATTCTATCTGGTATTCTACTTTGCGATCACCAAGTTCAACCTCAAGACCCCGGGCCGTGAGGATGAAGAAGCCGACTTCGCAGAGGTTGACAAGAATGCCAAGCTGGCAAATAACGACTTTACCGCAATCGCAGCTGCAGTCCTCGAAGGTCTGGGCGGCAAGGAAAATGTAGAATCTCTGGATAACTGCATTACCCGTCTGCGTCTGGAAGTCAAGGACGGCACGCTCGTCGACGAGAAGAAGATCAAGGCTGCAGGCGTGGCTGGCGTAATGCGTCCGTCGCAGACCGCAGTTCAGGTTATCATTGGCACCAAGGTCCAGTTCGTAGCCGACGAAATGGCAAAGATGCTGTAAAATCTACGCAACCAAACCTATCTTGTTTGCATATCACGAAATTGCGCTCCGCGCAATGGAAAGGGCGGGCACATTGCCTGCCCTTTCTATTTCCGGAGACAGAAGAAAGAGGTATTCCATGAAAATCATTCGCGCTAAGGATTATAACGACATGAGCCGCAAGGCAGCCAACATCATTTCGGCACAGGTTATTCTCAAACCGGATTCCGTACTCGGTCTGGCGACCGGTTCGTCGCCGATCGGCATTTACGAGCAGCTGATTAAATGGTATAACAAGGGTGATGTGGATTTCGGCGGCTGCACGACCTTCAATCTGGACGAATATCGCGGCCTGACACCCGATCACGACCAGAGCTATCACTATTTCATGCACAAAAACTTCTTCGACGCGGTGAATGTGCCGGCAGAGCGCATCAATCTGCCGGACGGCGCGCAGCTTGACGCCGAGCGGGAGTGCAAGCGCTACGATGCAGCCATTAAGGCGGCGGGCGGCATTGACCTGCAGCTGCTCGGCATGGGCCTGAACGGACACATTGGATTCAACGAGCCGGACGATTATTTCTCCAAGGGTACGCACTGTGTAAATCTGACCGAGTCTACCATCGAGGCAAACAAACGCTTTTTCGCGTCGGCGGATGATGTGCCGCGGCAGGCGTACACCATGGGCGTGCAGACCATCATGCTGGCACGGCGCATCGTGCTGGTGGTTTCCGGTGAAAACAAGGCAGAGACCGTCCGCGAAGCGTTCTTCGGCCCGGTAACGCCTCAGGTTCCGGCATCCATCCTGCAGCTGCACACAGATGTTTCCATCGTAGCGGACGAGGCGGCACTGTCTAAGTGCGGCGATTTGCTCTAAAAAGGAAGAGAAGTTATGGAATTTAGCAATTTGAGGGTATATCAGCCGGACGGCACGTTCAAAACCGGCGGACTGTCCATCTCGGGCGACCGGATTGCATCCGCAGATGTGAGCGCGGATGCGGTGGATATGGGCGGTCTGTACGCCGTGCCCGGACTGGTCGATCTGCATTTTCACGGCTGTATGGGCCGCGATTTCTGCGACGGCACGCATGAGGCTATCTCCACACTGGCAAAGTATCAGGCACAGATCGGCGTGGCCGCCATCTGTCCGGCGACTATGACCTATCCGGAGGACAAGCTGACACAGATTGCCGAAGCCGCCGCAACCTATCAGGCGGAGAGTAATGACGCGGCGCTTGTGGGCATCAACATGGAAGGCCCGTTCATTTCCGAGGCGAAAAAGGGTGCGCAGAACGGCGCTTATCTGCATGCGCCGGACGCGGCCATGTTCCGCCGGGTACAGGAAAAATCCGGCGGCCTGTTCAAGCTGTGCGATCTGGCACCCGAGCTGCCCGGTTCGATGGAGACGATCGACGAGCTGGCAGGCGAGGTGCGTATCTCGATTGCGCACACGACAGCGGATTATGACATCGCCTGCGAAGCCTTCAAGCACGGTGCGCGGCAGGTGACCCATCTGTACAACGCCATGCCGCCGTTTTCGCATCGGGCACCGGGTGTGATTGGTGCGGCCTTTGACAACGATAACGTGGCGGTTGAACTCATCGCGGACGGCGTGCATGTGCATCCGTCGGTCGTTCGCGCGACCTTCCGGCTGTTTGAGAACCGTGTTATCCTGATCTCGGACAGCATGATGGCGACCGGACTCGACGACGGCGAGTATTCGCTCGGCGGACAGGCGGTTACCGTGCGCGGCAACCTTGCCACCCTGCACGACGGCACGATTGCGGGTTCCGCGACCAACCTGATGGACTGCGTGCGCTCGGCGGTCAAGATGGGCGTTCCGCTCGGTCAGGCGATTCGGTCCGCGTCCACCAATCCGGCGCGCGCTATTGGCATTGAGCACGATTACGGATCTCTCGAGCCGGGCAAGCTGGCGAATGTGCTCCTGCTGGATGAGGAGCTGAACATTCACACGATTCTGCTGCGCGGCAGAATGCTGGGCTGAACAGCGATTTGATAAAGAAATGAAATGAAAAGAACCGGCATCGAAAGATGCCGGTTTTGCGCTGTTTGGGTTGCATGGTGCGGAAAACTGGAAGTCGTCTTACTTCTTGTCATTGAAGTAGATGATAAAAGCACCCATTACTGCAATAGCAATGAGCAATCCAAACTCATACCAATTACCTAAAAGTTCAACTCCTACGACCGTACCTAAATAACCAACAATCAATGTAACGATTGCTGCCAAAATCGCTTTACCCATATAATCACACTCCTTTGTCAAATTTCGATTTAATATTTCAGCCAATAGTATGCAGTTGAAAACGCCTTACTTCTTCCTCTTTTTCTTCTTCTGCACGCTGTATCCGAACTTGCCGAGATACTTGCCGAGCGCAAAATACTCGCCGTGGGAGTACATAATTAGGTTCGCATCGTTGATATGAAACCGGTCGTTTTCGTCCAGATATTCGTCATCAACCGTCACGCCGACCACCTCGGCGATGAACATGGTATGGCTGCCGAGTGCGCGGCTCTCGGTGACGCGGCAGGCGATGTTGACCGGGCTTTCCGCGATAGCGGGTGCGCTGACATGCTCGACCGGCATGGGCGTCAGACCGGTTTTCGCAAATTTATCCACATTACGGCCGCTGACAACGCCGCAGTAGTCGCACGCGCGCGCCAGCTTTTCGGTGGTGAGATTGATGACAAATTCACCGGTTTTCTCGATAATATCGTAAGAATACCGTGACGGACGGACCGAGATCGACACCATCGGCGGGTTGGTGCAGATCGTACCGGCCCACGCTACCGTGATGATGTTGGGACGGTGCGCTTCATCGGCAACGCTGACCATCACCGCCGGAACGGGATTGAGCATGTTGCCGGGTTTCCAGCTTTGTTTACCCATGTTTATCTCCTTTATTGTGCGTGGGATAGACGGCACGCAGTTGTTTTGAAAGTCTGATTATGCCAGTGGCTGCACTGTATAGCGGAGCCGTGCGGGCGAGTGCGGATACCGACGGTAAAACGCGCTTACCAGTCGGTCGGCAACCATGCGGCTGTTTTCGTAATTCGCCTGCGGCAGCAGAATGATATACTGCGAAATGCTGCATCGAGCGATCACATCGCCACGGCGCAGATTGTTCTGGACAAGCACTTGCAGATTGTTCATTGCGGGGTCCAGACTGCGGCGTGCAAGCATTTCGCCGTCCTTGTCGGAGACCGACAGCAGGCAGATATTCGCTGAATGGCCGTTTCGCGCGATCGAACGGGCTTCGGAACGGTACAGAATCTTGAAAAAGTCGTATTCGCATACCATGGCGCCGCCGTGCGGCGCGGGCTCCGCAAGCTGAGAGCAAACCTCGTCCATGGTCAGTGTGCGGTCGTTTACGGTGCGTGTCGCCTGACGATACAGTGTGCGCAGCGTCTCGGACGGCATAACGCCGAAATGCGCAAACAGCAGCTCGCTCATTTCCTCGTAGACCGACATAGCGCCCTTCATATCGCCGGTGCGGAGCAGACCGCGCATGAGGTGCTCATACAGATCCTCCTGATACGGCTCAATATGAATCGCCCGACGGCACAGCGCAACGGCTTCGGCTGTGCGCTCCTGCTTTTCGAGCAGCTCGATCGCACCGGCTGCCGCACGGGTGTACAGGCTGTGATAGTAGGCCACGATTGGAATAGTCCAGATTTCATCGGTCATGCGCGGCAGCGGATCGCCGGCATACAGTGCCAGTGCAGCCTGATATTCCGCCAGACGGACATCGTCATCTCCGGCGGCTTCGGCGGCATGAAAATGCGCCTCAAAATCCTCAATATCGAGGGAAAGCGGCATAGCGTTGTTCCAGAAGTATCGTCCTGCTTTGCGGCGGATGAGCAGGCGGCCAAGTCCCGGCTGCAGCTTGTCCAGCGCGGTGCGAATGCGGTGAAAGATTGATTTGAGCGCATTTCCGGGATCCGCACTTTTCTCGCCGTTGCTCCAGTATAGATGGATCAGCTCCTCCTGTGCGAACGAACGGCCGTGGTTATACAGCATATAGGCCAACAGTGACCATACCCGGCGGGAGCGGTCGTCGCTGTCGGAAATGGTGCGGTCGCCGTATCGAAGGGTAAACTGCCCGAGCATCTGCACTTGTAATGTAGGTCCGTTCATCTTTGCTCCCCACCTTTGTATGATGTGTTCGCAGATTGACGCGTATGACCGCTTACAAAGTCATACGGCATATATTAGAAATATACCACGAAACCGGCAAAAATGCAAACCGGAGAACAGGGAACAGCGGAGCTCCTGCAGGTGCAGCCGCAGATTTGCGGGAGAACTGCTGTTGAGAAAGAATGCATAAATTAACACGATAGATGAATTGATTTTGCGAAAAATACGAAAATACAGTATGATTTGCGGTAAAGAGAACGCACGTTCTTTATTGAATGCTCGATTTCTCTGTCCGGATAGGAGCAAGGACAGGGTATCTTCTGAATAGCATGGACAAATGCAGCTTCAGCGATTTGGAGAATCCTTGCAACCGATTGGCAGAAGTGCGGCTATAAGGGCAGCTCAAAAGCGGAAAGGAGATTTTTGAGATTTATCCGCACTAAGAATAACCGTGCGCCGGACGGAGAGGACCGGTACGCTTTCAGATCGACCTGCTTCTTAGCGGAAGACCGGAATAGTATTGAATTCTGTCAAATAAGTTCAGCTTGATATGCAAGGAAGACCGTAATACAATCGTACTGCAAGGAGATGGTTTTATTGCTGCCGGACGCATCTCTGCGCAGTGCGATATGGACGCTCAAGTAAAGGAGCTGCTTCAGAGTCGTGCCGCAAAGATATAAGATATTTTACACCTCAACGGCCGAGCGGGATATTACGGAAAAGCTGATGTATATTATGCAGCAGTATTGGGATACCGCTTTGGCAGAACGGTGGTATAACCGCCTTCGCGCTTTGATACAGGAAAATTTGACTGCATTTCCGGCTAAGTATCCGCTGTATGATGTAGAGCCGTGGAGTTCTGCGGGAATTCGACAGTATGTTACGCGAAATGACGTGATTTTGTATTCGGTTGATGAAATCCACAGCTATGTGTACATTCGCAGTGGTTGCACACGCGGTCGAAATTTGGATTTGCATCTGTCGGAGCAGAGCGAAAGCATAGAGTAAAACGAAAAGAGCGGCAAGGCAGCTCCCGATAAGAAAACATCGTGAGGAAAGAGAGAACGGTATAGCTTCGGCTGTACCGTTTTCTCATTTTTCCATTGATGCCGTGACTTTTGACATTTCCAAGGCTCCGATACCCTTGTAGTAAATGTCGATCTCCTGCGTCCGGTTCTTGCCCTTCGGGTCGCTGGCCGCATGGACGATGATTTTCTCCACGAACTCATGGAGGATGCAGGGTGTGAGCTCCGGGATATCCGTGTACCTCTCCACAACGGAGAGAAAACGATCAACATCCGCCGATTTGCTTTCCTCCAGCTCCACTTCTTTCCGAAGAGAGCTTCTGAAAGCGTTCATCGGAGAGCTTGCCCGAAATGTTGTCCTCATAGAGCCGCTTGAAGATAGCATCCGGCTCTGTGATCCGCTTCTCGGAATCGACAAGCTGCCGTTTCCGCTTTGCAATATTCCGGTCGCGCTGCCGCAGGTCACTGTCCATGACCAGCCTCACAAACTCGTCCTTACTGCGGGAGGCGAAGGAAACGATCTCCCGCGGGAGTCGCTGATGGCTGAGGCGCAGATGTGCCGGAAGGCGTTCTGCCGGGAATAGCGAAAAGAGAACAGCGCAGCTTCGGGGCGAGATGCCCGTCCGCTGCGCTGTCCGATGTTCGCTTATGGGGTCATGCCATGTTTAGCCGTATGTCAGCCGGTCACTTCTTACAGCGCCAGAGGAAGGTCACGATCTGCGCTCTGGTGCAATCCGCATTGGGGCTGAATGTCGTGCTGGTGGTTCCCTTGGTGATGTTCTCCTTGACCGCCCACAGTACCGCATCAGCATAGTAGGCGGTGGACTTCACATCGGCAAAGGGATTGGCTGTACCCGCTGCCGGGGACTTCTCGGAACGCCACAGGAACGCGACGATCTGGGCGCGGGTGCAGGTCATGTTGGGGCTGAACGTGGTGTCGCTGGTACCCTTGGTGATGCCGTTTTCTACCGCCCACAGCACAGCATCGTAGTAGTAGCTGCCCACTGGAACGTCGGCAAACGGCATGGCGCGGGTTTCGGGTTCAGGACTGCCAGCGGCACGCCACAGGAAGGTCACGGCCTGCGCACGGGTGCAGATGCCGTCCGGGGAGAAGTGGGTATCATCGGTTCCCTGCGTAATGCCGTTCTCCACTGCCCAATCCACAGCGTCCTCATAATAGCTGCCCGCCGGAACATCGACAAATATCTTGATCGTTGCAAAGCTTACCGCAATGGTGTGGGCCTTCCGAACATTTTCAAAGGAATAAGACGTCACCGCCCCCACGCTCTCGCCGTCGATCTTGACGTCGGAGACGGTATAGCCCTGATCTGGGGTGATGGTGAAAGTCTGATCTCTGCCTCCGCGGACGCTGATGCTGCCGGAGGGAGAGATAGAGCCGCCAGTTCCGGCAGTTGCCTTGATGGTGTAGTAGCTGTAGCCGCTGCTGCCTCCACCGCCGGTATACGTCCAGTGGGCGTAGACGATGGTATTTGCAGAGAATACGGTATCCGTCGTGATCTCTGCTCCGTCCGCCAGGTACCAGCCGAGGAAGCGGTAGCTACCGCGTCGGGAGGCTCTGGGCAACGAACTCAGCTTCTGATCAATGGTGGTCATGCTGTCGACAGAGGGCGTACCGCCGTTGCCGTCAAAGATAATGGTAAACTCAGTGGGCGCGTCCTTCTCGAAGACAGCTTTGACCTCCACGTTGTCGTTCGGCATGGTGAACTTATTGTCCTTGATGGTCACGCCGCCGCTGATGACCTCCCACTCCTTGAAGTGATAGCCGGTTTTGGGCGTAGCGGTCAGGGAGATCATCGTACCGGCCGCAGCGGTGGAAGGAGTTGCGGTGCCGGTGCCTTTTCCGTCATTGCTGACGGTGACGGTGTAGGTGGTGGGGGTAATAACGCTGTTTTCCCACAGCGCCTTGATTTCGGTATCCCCGCGCACGGTGTAGAAATCTCCCACCTTGTACTCCGTGCCGCCGATCTCCCAAGCCTGGAACTCCTGATCGGCGGGAGCGGTGAAGCCGCACTCGGGCAGGATGTAATTTGCCCCTGCCTTGACGGTCACGGAATCCATGCTGCCGCTGCCGGCGCCTGCGTTGAAGGTGATCGTACAATCCGCAAGCGACGCGCCCTCACCCACCGTGACCTCCGCATCGGGGCTGGCAAAGTGGTTGTGATCCCCCGCACAGCGCACGAAGTAATTTCCGGCCGACAGGTTCTCAATCTCGATACCGGTGCAGGCGGTGTAGATAGTTTCGCTCTCTGCACGGTATTCCATCGTTGCATCCACGCCGGTGATTTTGCCGTCGCTGCCGTCCTCAGTGGAGGGCTCGACACCAGTCAATCCACTGGGTGCTTCCTGCGTGGCTTTGCTGATGCTCCACGCCGCGGTCACGGCGTCGGTGCTGCCGTCCGCCCATTTGCCGGTCTTGGATGTGACGCGAACGGTGTAATCGCCCGCGTCCGTGGCGGTGTTGCCGGAGATGTCCATTGTGGCGGGATCATAGCCGTTCACGGTCGCGGTATGCACAGAGCCGTTATAGGTATATGTTCCCGTTACGCTGATGTTGGGCTTTGCGGGATCGGTGGGCACGGGAGGCGCGTCCTCCTCGAAGATTGCCTTGATCTCCACCTCGCTGTCCGGCATGGTGAACTTATCGTCCTTGATAGTCACATTGCCACGCATGACCTGCCACTCCTTGAAGTGGTAGCCCTCGTTGGGCGTAGCGGTCAGGGTGATCTCTGTGCCGACCGCGGCTTTTGCATGAGAGGCAGAAGCCGTTCCGTTGCCCTCTGTGGTGACGGTGATGGTATACTCGGTGGGGGCGGGAGGCACGTCCTCCCACAGCGCCTTGACTGTGATGTCAGCGGTGACGGTCACAGGGGCGTTCACCGGATACTCCGTGCCGCCGATCTCCCATGCCTTGAACTGCTTTCCTTCGGGCGCAATAAACTCGCACTCCGGCAGAGAATACTCGCTGCCGTGCAATATCTTCTTGGTGGGCATTGCGGTGGTGACATCATCGGGCAGCTCCTCAGGCTCGGAGCCGCCGCCTGCGTCAAAAGTGACGGTATGCTCGTTGCGCTTTTCAAACGCTGCGGTGATGGTAACATCTCCCTCCGGCTGGGTGAAGGTATAGGTATCGTCCCCAACCGCAACGGCGGCAGGGTTGCCATTGACGGACAGCGTGCTTAGCATATAGCCCTCGTCGGGGTCAATGGAGAGCATGACAAGCTCGTCCTTGCAGAACAGAGGCGTGCCGTCCTCGGCGGTTCCCGCGGCATTCACCACCTTGACTCTGCCGTTTTTGCAATCCTGCACCGTCACCTTATACTGCGGCTCGCCCTCCACAGTCACCTGCACTGAGATGTTCTTCTTCCACTCCTCTCCCGGACGCGGGACGACATCAAGCCCTGATGGGCAGCTTGCTCCGGTGCCCTCCAGAATCAACGTTCCGTTGACCGTGAAGGTCTGCTCCCGGCGGGACTGCGGATCATAGTCCTCCGGGATCTCCCACGAAACATCGACAGGTAGCCAATCGTTGCTGTCAGCTGCAAAAACCCCGATATTGATATTGGAGAGCGCCTCTTGCAGATTCTGTTCCCTGGAAATACGAATCGGCTGCGCAGGCGGCGCCTCCCAATGGTCCTTCTCCCGCACATTGATCAGGTAGTTCCAGCAAACCTTGAACGACTTGTAGGAGGTCGTATTTCCGCAGGCGTCTTCGATGACAAGCATGTGTTGGGTGCTGCCGTCATACTCTGCCGAGATCGTATAAACGCCCTTTTCATCCGGCGTCAAAAGTTCAGCGGTCCCACCCGGGGATGTATAGTGACGAACCGTGACGGGCGATGAGTCCTCTACCGTGAACCGCAGGTCTCCCCAGTATTTTCCGTTGCTTACCAGTTCCTTGCCGGTCGAAAAATCAATAGCTTTCGGGTTCTCGACGTCAATGATCATCTTCGGCGTAGAGACATAGGTCGTTCCCGTCGGGTTCGTGGCTTTGGCGTAGACATACCAACCGCCGTTTTCTTCATACGCCGCAGCGTCTATTGTGATTAAGATAAATGGCAGCACGATCGATCCCGGCGTGGCTTCCGCTATCTTGTATTCCTTCCAGAGGGACTCGTCAAGCGCTGCCAGCTCTTCCTGCGTGTAGCGCTCCGGAGAGCTGAGGTAATAGCCTGGCTTCGCGTCCGTGTCGACCCACATGCCTATCTGATAGGAATTCTCATCCATGGACGCGCCTTTGAGATAATACGGTTCGTCCGAATCCGCGTTATATCCCGTGAAGTACTGACCCGTCCCCAAGCGAAGCTCGACCTTTGGATGCTTCGTCGAATAGTTCAGCACGAGCGTCCGGTTTTTGGTGATCAGACCTGCCCGGAACTCTCCCTTTTCCTTGTCATATGGGATTTTCGTCCCGTCTGCCTCATCGGTCAGCGTTGCCGACACGCCCGCCGGCAGCCTGATCTGGAGCACCAGATATTCATTGTGCGGCAGCATCAGATCGGCGTAGGTCTTTTTGCCGTCCGGGCTGATGACCTTCACATGGTGCCGCCTGTAGGTTCTGACTGTGGCCGTAGTCTCGTTTCCCGCGTTGTCAGTCGCAACCACGGTATATTCCGCTCCCGCATCATTGTTGCCGCCATCCGGCGCGGGGAGACGATAGGTGGGGCCGGCTTGCGGCTCGCCGTTGATGGTCACCGACTTGATGCCGGAGGACGTCTCACCATTCAGCGCCGGGTCGCTCACGGTGAAGGTGTACGCGCCGGGATTTCCATCGAGGGTATCCTCGACGGTGTAGCTCTCGCCGTTCTTCAAAACCTCCAGCACCGGCGCCTTCGTGTCCGTTCCCATCACATGGCCGCACACAGTGCAGAGCTGCTTCTGATTGCCCCATTCGCCGGGGATGTGCTTTCCGTTTTGCTTGGACATCTCCGCCACCGGGTCACGCGCCTGACATTTCATATTCCGGCATGCCCAGACGTGGCACGACTGCCGGTCGACCCAGCCGAAGTCGTGCTTCCCGTTGCAGGGGTCGTCGATCAGCTCCATCTCCATCGCTTCGATCGCCCAGCCGTAGTTCTTCACGTACGGCAGCGTCAGCAGCTGCACGTCGATACGCCCGTTTTCATTGGGAATCAGAATATCATAGAGATTCCAGAAGAGGGCGAACTCGTCGTCGCGGTTGATGGCTTGCGCCTCAACCTTCAGCTTCACCAGCTTTCCATGGTATGAGCCTATTTTGATGGACTTGTAGTCTTCGGGCAGGGGGTTCCTGACAAGATCTCCTATATATCTTTTCCCTACGTCGATATCGTATACCTTTTCCAAGTATACACGATCGCCGTAGCCCATAGCTGCCGCCTCGTCCGAGATGTATCGAGAGTATCCTGTCGTCAGCTTCAGCTTCGCGTCCGTCACGGTGATGTTCTGACCGTGACACCAGCGTCCGCCGCCGATGGCCGCGCCGTGCGTACCGTGCGCCGTGATCTCGCCGCCGGTGATGGTGATATCGCGCGCCGGGACGTACTGACCGCCGCCGATGCCCGCGCCGTTGTATCCGCCGTGGGCGTTGATCTTGCCGCCGTAAATGTTGATATTATAGGCTGCGGTGTCGCCATCCATGTCCTGCAACGATTTCCAGCAGCCCCCGCCGATACCGGCTCCTCCATCGCCGCCCTTGGCGGAAATATCGCCGCCGTAGATGTAGATATCGCGGCCGCGGCCCTTGAAGCTGCCGCCGATGCCGGAGGCCGCT
>ENA-ORCP01001012-ORCP01001012.1-human-gut-metagenome-genome-assembly--contig:-NODE-1012-length-24908-cov-10.701663_pt1 | contig 24908 bp, 21 predicted proteins | sample MGYA00242990_ERZ507991 | MGnify/ENA primary metagenome ERZ507991 (study PRJEB26167, sample SAMN06115496) | human gut metagenome | host: Homo sapiens | place: China:Henan | collected 2015-05-07... | reverse complement strand
GGCACGGTCAGGCCGCTCATCTCCATCAGGTTGCGGGCGATGGCTTCGCCCTGCCCGCGCTCCTCGGCGTCTTTGCCGGGGTATGCACCCGGCGTGTCGATGAAGGTGAGGATGGGACGGCCGAATTTTTCGGCCTGCTTCATCAGGCGCAGGGCCTTGCGGTAGCCCTCCGGCCCCGGCATACCGAAGTTGCAGCGGAGGTTTTCTTCCAGCGTAGTGCCCTTGCGGTGGCCGATGACCGTCACCGGCATACCGTGGAACAGCGCCACACCGCCCAGAATGGCGGCATCTTCTTTGCACTGGCGGTCACCCCGCTGCTCGAAGAAATCAGTAAACAGGGCGTCCACGATCTCGTCGATGTGGGGGCGTTCCGGGTGACGGGCCAGAAAGACCCGGTCCTCCGCCGTCAGCGCACCGGCACCAGCCAGAATGGCGTCCTCCTGCGCAGAAAGCTCTGCCAGCTCGGCGGCATGGGCGGTAACGGCGGTCAGATCTTCGTCCGCCGGGTCGCCGCGCAGGGCGGCGATCTTTGCATCCAGCGGTTCCAGTTCTTTTAAAACATCTTTGATCATAGGTCAGGCCCACTTTCTTCCCTGTCCGGCGTGGAGACGCAGCAGCTGCGCCAGCGTGTCCCGCAGTTCGGTGCGGGGCACCACCTGATCCACAAAGCCGTGCTCCAGCTGGAATTCGCTGCGCTGGAACCCTGCGGGCAGCTTTTCGCCGATGGTCTGTTCAATGACGCGCGGCCCGGCAAAGCCGATCAGCGCCCCCGGCTCAGCCAGCATGATATCGCCAAGGCTTGCAAAGCTGGCGGTGACGCCGCCGGTGGTGGGATGGGTCAGCACGCTGATGTACAGCCCGCCCTTTGCGGAAAACCGCTGGATGGCGGCGCTGGTCTTGGCCATCTGCATCAGGCTGAAGATGCCCTCCTGCATCCGGGCACCGCCGCTGGCCGAAAAGATGATCAGCGGCAGGTGCTTTGCGGTTGCGTACTCCACCGCGCGGGTGATCTTTTCGCCCACAGCGGTGCTCATGCTGCCCATGAAAAAGCGGCTGTCCAGCACGGCAGCCACCACCGCCATGCCGTCGATGCGGCCCACAGCGGTAACAGCGGCTTCCTTCAGGCCGGTCTTATTGCTTTGCGCAGCCAGCTTTTCCGGGTAGCCCGGAAACTCCAGCACATCCTGCGGAGCCAGATCTTCGTCCAGCTCCCGGAAACTGCCGTGGTCAAGGATCAGGCTCAGGCGGTAATACCCGCCGATGGGCAGGTGCACCCCGCAGTTGGGGCAGACATACTGGCTTTTGATCCAGATCTGACGTGTGGCGCGACGGCCGCACTTTTTGCACTCCACAAACTGCGGGTCCTTCCACACGATGCCCGCATCACGCTTTGCCTTCAGCTGGAAGGTGCGCTCCCGCAGATTGCCGGGCAGCAGGTCTCTGATACTGTTCATTGTACTGCGCCCCGCGCTCAGACGTGTGCGGTGATGTAGTTGAAGATATCGCCCACGGTCTTGAGCTTTGCCAGCTCTTCGTCCGGGATGGACACGCCGCAGGCATCTTCCAGAGCCATGTTCAGCTCCACAGCATCCAGGCTGTCGGCCTCCAGATCTTCGGTCAGGCTGGCCTCCATGGTCACCTTGTCCTCATCGCAGTTCAGGGTATCGACAACGATCTTCTTCATTTCATCAAACGTCATGGCAGTGTTCTCCTTTTTGGATATTGTGTTTATGTTCAATTTGTTAAAACCTTTGAGGTAATTGGAACACGACCATTATACCGAAACCGTCGGATAAATCAAGCAGTTTAATTAAAATATTTTAACTTTTACAATTCTGTCACAGTTTGCTTCCTTTTAATAAAAGCTTGCAAAAAGGGCCCGCCTTCTGCTTTTTGTGCAGAAAACGGGCCTTTTGGGGGAGAATTTGATTTTTGGGGTTATTCCTCCACCGCATCCACATTGCCGTTGGCTGCGATCAGCTTCTTGTAGTAGTAGAAGCTGTCCTTGCGGTAGCGCTTGTAGGTGCCGTGGCCTTCATCGTCCAGATCGACATAGACAAAGCCGTAGCGCTTGGACATCTGGCGGGTGGACTCCGAGATCAGGTCGATGCAGCCCCACCAGGTATAGCCCAGCAGGTCCACGCCGTCGATGTTGATGGCGTCGCTCATGGCCTTGACGTGCTCTTTGAGGTACTCGATACGGTAGGGGTCGTGCACTTTGCCGTCCTCCGTCAGGGTATCGTGAGCGCCCAGACCATTCTCCACGATGAACAGCGGCTTGCGGAAGCGGTCATACAGCTCCACCAGAGAGATGCGCAGGCCGATGGGGTCGGTCTGCCAGCCCCATTCGCTGGAAGTCAGGTACGGGTTCTTGACGCCGTTGACCGTGTTGCCGGGGGACATTTCCAGCCCGTCGGTGCTTGCGGCCATGCAGCTGGTCATGTAGTAGCTGAAGCTCACGAAGTCCACGGTGCCTTCTTTCAGGATCTGAGCGTCCTCCGGCTGCATCTCAATGTGCAGACCCTTGCGCTCGATTTCCTTGAGCAGGTAGCGGGGATACTCGCCGAATACCTGAATGTCCACATAGCGGTAGATGCCGCGCATCCGCTGCTGGGTGGCCAGATTATCCTCCGGCTTGCAGGTGTAGGCGTAGAAGCACAGCCGGGTCATCATGCAGCCGATCATGGCACCCGGGCACAGCTCGTGGCCCAGCTTGACCGCCAGTGCACTGGCCACCATCTGGTGGTGCATGGCCTGATACACGATCTGGTCGAAATTCTGGCCGGGGAAACGGTCCGGGATCAGTGCGCCGCTGGTGACCGAGTGACGCAGCATGGCGTCCACTTCGTTGAAGGTCAGCCAGTATTTGACATACTTGCCAAAGCGCTCAAAGCAGACCCGTGCATACTTGATAAAGAGGTCGATCACCTCGCGGGACGCCCAGCCGTTGAAGTCGGTCACCAGTGCCAGCGGCGGGTCATAATGGCTCAGAGTGACCAGTGGCTCGATGCCGTGGGCCTTGCACTCCTTGAACATATCCTCGTAGAAGGCAATGCCCTCTTCGTTGGGCTTTTCGTCCCGCGGATCGGTGAAGATACGGCTCCAGCAGATGGAGGTGCGGAACACCTTGTAGCCCATCTCGGCCATCAGGGCGATGTCCTCTTTGTAGTGGTGGTAGAAGTCGGTGCCGTGGCGCTTGGGGTAGTTATCCTCCGGGCCGGCCTTGAGGGCCGCTTCCAGATCTGCAGAGCTGTAGGCAAACTGCTTGGTAAAATCGCTGATGCCCACGTTGCGGTAAGGCAGGCAGTCCTGAATGGTCATGCCCTTGCCGCCCTCGTTCCATGCGCCTTCGCACTGGTTTGCCGCTTCCGCGCCGCCCCAGAGAAAGTTTTCCGGGAAAGTATAACGTGCTGTTTCCATTGTGTTCTCTCAACCTTTCTTGATCACAGTCAGCAGCTTGTCGCCGTGGCAGATGGTGCCATTTTCCGCTACTGCAAACACATCCAGATAGTCGTCGCTGTTGGTAACAATGATCGGGGTGGTGGTCTTGTAGCCCTCGGCGCGCACCGCAGCCACATCCACCTCGGCCAGAAGGTCGCCTGCTTTGACCTTATCGCCTTCCCTGACCTTGATGTCAAAGTGCTTGCCCTTCAGGTTCACGGTGTCGATGCCGATGTGGATCAGCAGCTCCATGCCGTCATCGGAAACGATGCACACTGCGTGGCCGCCGGTTCCGGTGCCGACGGTGCCATTGAAGGGTGCGTAGAACTTGCCGTCGGCAGGCTCCACAGCAACGCCCTTGCCCAGAGTTTCAGCCGCAAACACCTTGTCGGAAACCTCGCTCAGGGGCAGCAGGGTGCCGTCAGCAGGAGCGGAAACAGTTTCGGTCACGGTCGGGCCGGCAGGCACCTTGGCAGGGGCAGCCTTGCCGGTCTTGGGGGCGTCCTCACCTTCATCGATGCCCATGACCATCACCAGACCAAAGCCCAGCGCAGCCGCGATAGCCATGCCGATGCAGACGAACACGAAACCGTCGCCCACAAACACGGGCAGAGACAGGATGCAGGAGTTGACGTATGCGGTAGAATGGCCGCCGCCCACAGCGACGAAAGCACCAGCCACACCGCCAGCGATGATGTCAGCGATCAGAGCGTTCTTGTACTTGAGCAGGACGCCGTAGATACCAGGCTCGGTGATGCCGATGAAGGAGGAGATGAAGGCAGACATTGCAACGGACTTGTTTTCCTGTTTCTTTGCCTTGACCCAGACGCCCAGGCAGGTGCCGACGATAGCCAGAGTGCCCATGGTGTTGACGGGCAGGATGTAGTCATAGCCGTACTGGGTGATGTTCTGCAGGCAGACAGCACCCAGAGACAGATGCATACCGGTAAAGACCAGCAGAGAACGAGTGGCACCGATCACGGCACCGGCCAGCAGCGGAGAAACGGCGAACATGCCAGTGAACAGCCATGCGATGCCTTTGCTGATGTAGTTTGCGATGGGGCCGGTGACGCCCAGAGCGATGGGGCACATGACCAATGCGGTGAACATGGGCACAAAGACCAGCTTGAGCATCTGTGGAATGATCTTATCGAAGAACTGGTACACGTATTTCAGCACCAGCACGGTCAGGATGATGGGAATGCTGCTGGATGCGTACTTGACAAAGGGGATGGGCAGGCCGAACAGGCTCATCGGGGAAGCGCCCTCGGCCAGACCGGCGGTCATGGTGGGGTAAAGCAGGAAGCCTGCGCACATCAGGGCCATGGCGATATCCGTCTTGAACCGCTTTGCTGCCGACCATGCAATGAAGAACGGCAGGAAGTAGAACACACAGTCGGCGGCAATTGTCATCATCTTGATGAGGGTGGATGCCGAATCAAAGCCCAGATAGCTGGTCATGATGGTGATGATGCCCTTCAGGATACCGGTGCCTGCCATGGCAGGGATCACCGGCAGGATGATAGCGGAGATGGTCTCGAAGATGCCGCCGATGCGCATCTTCTTTTTCTTTTCCTGAGTGGCATCGTCCATGATGAAGCCCACCTTGTTGATGATGGCATTGTAGACATTGCCGACCTCGTTGCCAATGATGATCTGCAGCTGATCGGTGGCGAACTGTACGCCCAGCACGCCGTCCAGCTTCTTGATGCGCTCTTCGTCCACGACGCTGCGGTCCTTCAGGTAGAAACGCAGACGGGTGACACAGTGGAACATTTCCTTGATGTTGTTTTTGCCGCCGACCTCTTTGACGATCTGTTCGGCGAGTTTATCTGCATTCATAACGACTTCTCCTTACGTTTTTCCTGCATGCTGCGGCGCACACGCTCCACATGGATGGTCAGGTACATCTGCTCTGTGCCGGAAACGGCAGTGCGGTACTGTTTTTCCAGATATTCCACGATCTTCTGCACACAGGCAAACGACTGACCGTATTTCTGGCGTACCATTTCATAGAGCTGAAGGTCTGATTCATCCGAGGTGAGCGAGGTGCCCGTAACGATGCGCTGCGCAAAAAATTTGATGTGGGTGACCATACGGAAATAATCAAGCGAGTCCGGGTCAAATTCCAGATGGAAATAGTTGCGGATGATGCTGCTGACTTCCTGAACGATCTCAGTGATCTGCATGGTCTCGTTCATCTGCATACCCATGCTGGCGTTCACAAAGTGGAGCGCCATAAAGGCGGCTTCGTCCTCCGGCAGATCCACACGGAAGCGCTCGTCCAGATACCGGACAGCCTCCTGTCCGGCCCGGAACTCGTCCGGGTAGAGCATCCGTGTTTCCAGCAGCAGGCGGTTGCGGATCAGCATCCCGCTGTGGTACCGTTGAATGGTAAAATACACATGGTCGGCCAGTGTCAGATAGAGGTTGTCGGCCAGCTCCTTGCCCAGATGCATCTTTGCCATGGCGATCACTTTTTCGGCGGCCTCGATGTACTCGGCCGGGATGGATTTGACCAGCTCTTCAAACCGGCCGGAAAGTTCCGGCACGCTGTTGGTGAAAAGCCGCTCCACTTTGGCCTGTTCCAGCACATCTCCGTGCTTTTTGCCGAAAGCGATCCCACAGCCCATCGCAATGACATCTTCGCCGCGGTCATTGACGGCAATGACAATATTGTTGTTCAGAACCTTTGCAATTTTCAACGGTAATCCCTCCGCCTGCCGCAGGGCAGCGTTTACGGTTTTTGACATTTTTGCGCAAAAAAAGACAAAAAAATACAGCCAATCCCAAAACAACAAAACATGCGTATCCATCACACATATTCCGTACTTTTGGTATTGCCTGTTTCCAGTAACAATCCGCATCAAGACGGCTGATTCAATTGTCCGTAGCTACATCTGCAGAATACCACAACTTCCAAAAAAGTCAACACAGTTTCGACAGATTCGGACTTTTGTCCATAGTTTGTACATATTTTCTGTGCAGATTGACCATTGCTTTTTTCCTGTGGCAGGCAGCAAAAACCACGCCGACCCGAACAGATCCGCGCGGCTTTGGAACTTTTTTGCACATTTGCAAAATCAGTCCGTCAATTTGCCGAGCAAAGAAAAAAGCACGTCAATTCCAAGCGAATCAACGTGCAATTCTGGTCGGAGTGGCGAGACTCGAACTCGCGGCCTCCTGCTCCCAAAGCAGGCGCGCTACCAACTGCGCAACACCCCGGCATCCGGCGGCACTGCTGCACCGCCGGAATATAGTATATCGTTTTTGGAGCGGTTCGTCAATAGCGGCGTGAACTCCTGCCGTGCCTTTAATTAAAGGAGCGGAAGCCCTTGCCGATGATCTCGCTGGAGTTGACGATGGTGATAAAGCTCCGGGGATCGTTCTCACGCAGGAAGTTGCGCAGCTGCAGGGCCTGACGGCGGGTCAGCACCGTCACCAGCACGCTCAGCTCGTGGTGGGTATAGGCACCGTAGGCCTTTTCCACAGTAGCAGAGCGGTTCATGTCCTTGATGATGAAGTCCAGAATGGGCTGCGGGTTGGCCGTCACGATGGTGCACACCTTGCGCAGGCGGATGTTCTCGATGGCACCATCCACCACAAAGCTCTTGGCGATCAGGCCCAGGATACAGTACAGGCCGGTGCCCATGCCAAACCGCCATGCCGCCGCCAGCACGATGAGGATATCGCTGACCATCAGGGCTTTGCCGATCTCCATAGAGGTATATTTTGCCAGAATCAGGGCCACAATATCTGTACCGCCGGTGGATGCACCGATGTCGAACACGATGGCCGAACCAAGCGCCGGCAGGAACACGGCGAACACCAGATCCAGCATGGCGTCGCCGCTCATGGAAACGTTGACGGGATAGAGCCACTCGCACGCCGACACGAAAAAGGACAGCGCAAAGGACGAATAGATCGTCCAGCCCATGGTCTTGATGCCCAGAAAGACGAAGCCCAGCACCACCAGAATCAGGTTGATGATCCACATAAAGCCGCCCACGTTGATCTTAGGGAACAGGTCTGCCAGCAGAATGGACAGGCCCGAGGTGCCGCCAAATGCAAAATGATTGGGATTTTTAAAGTAAACGATGCCGACCGCCGTCAGGATCAGGCCGAGATTCAGCTCACCGAAGAAATTTAAATTCTTCAGCATATTTTTCATGCTGAACGCTTCTTTTAAACTGTTCATGGGGCTCCTCCTATTTTAAACACGGCAAAATGCGCTGTATGCCATGCAAAAATATACTCTCCTTGCACGGCGGTGTCAAGGGATAGGGAAAAAGTTGTGGAAAATAACATTAATCGGAGATTTTTCGGATGAGAGAACTCCTTCAGTCAAAGCCTGACGGCTTTGCCAGCTCCCTCGGGGAGGGAGCCTTTGGCAAAGAGGAAAAGCTTTACCGTACTGCCAAGGGCCCCATCTCTGAGGGGGCTGGCACCGAAGGTGACTGGAGGAGTTAAGCTCCCCCTCTCGGGGGAGCTGGCGAGCGTATGCAAGACTGAGAGGGTTTTCTCTTGAAGAAATCGGCAGAATAGTGTATTATATAGTATTATGGAATATATAGGCACTTTGTGCCTTTGACAGGGGGAAAACACATGGCAGATAAAAACTTTCTGACCGACATCATCGACGCTGATCTGGCCGAGGGCAAGATCAGCGAGATCCATACCCGCTTCCCGCCCGAGCCCAACGGCTACCTGCACATTGGCAGTGCCAAGGCCATCTACATCAACTGGTCCATTGCAAACCAGTATGGCGGTAAGTTCAACCTGCGTCTGGACGACACCAACCCTGCCCGCGAGGGTGAGGAGTACGTGAACAGCATCATCGAGGATCTGCACTGGCTGGGTGCCGACCCCAACGGCGGCATCTTCTACGGCAGCGACTACTTTGACAAGTGCTACGAGTATGCCGAAAAGCTCATCATGGAGGGCAAGGCCTACGTGGACGACCTGACCCGCGACGAAATGCGCGAGTACCGCGGTGCCGATGCCGGCAAGCCTTCCCGTCCCTCTCCGTGGCGCGACCGCACCCCGGAAGAGAATCTTGACCTGTTCCGCCGGATGCGTGCCGGTGAGTTCCAGGAGGGCGAAAAGACCCTGCGTGCCAAGATCGATCTGGCCAGCCCCAACATGAACATGCGTGACCCGGCTATCTACCGCATCAAGTACGCCGAGCATCACCGTCAGGGCAGCAAGTGGTGCATCTACCCGATGTACGACTTCGCACACCCCATTCAGGATGCCATTGAGGGCATCACCCACAGCATGTGCAGTCTGGAGTTCGAGAACCACCGTCCGCTGTACAACTGGGTCATCGAGAACATCTTCGGCACTGCCTTCCCCAAGCAGCGTGAGTTTGCACGCCTGAACATGACCAACACCGTCATGAGCAAGCGCTACCTGCGTGAGCTGGTGGAAATGGGTATCGTGGACGGCTGGGACGACCCCCGTATGCCCACCCTGTGCGGCCTGCGCCGCCGCGGCTACACCCCCACCTCCATCTTCACCTTCGTGCGGGAGGCCGGCATTTCTAAATCCGACAACCTGATCGACATGCGCCAGCTGGAAGCCTGCATCCGCAGCGAGCTGGACCTGACTGCTCAGCGTCGCATTGCCGTGCTGGACCCCGTAAAGCTGATCGTAGACAACTACCCGGAGGACAAGACCGAGTACTTTGATGTAGCCAACAACCCCAACCGCGAAGCCAACGATACCACCACCCGCAAGGTGGCCTTTACCAAAGAGCTGTGGATCGAGAATGAGGACTTTGCCGAGGTGCCGCCTCCCAAGTTCAAGCGCCTGACCATTGGCGGTGAGGTGCGTCTGATGGGCGCTTACATCGTCAAGTGCACCGGCGTGGAGAAGAATGCCGACGGCAGCATTGCCGCCATCCACTGCACCGCCGACCTTGAGACGGGCAACGGCAATCCCGCCGACGGCCGCAAGGTCAAGGGCACCATCCATTGGGTGAGTGCCGCCCATGCCGTGGATGCCGAGGTGCGCCTGTACGACAAGCTGTTCACCGAGGCCAACATGAACGCCATCCCCGAGGGCAGCGATTACAAGGACTACCTGAACCCGGAAAGCGTTGTTGTGTGCAAGGGCTGCAAGCTGGAAGAAAGCCTGAAGGACGCAAAGCCCGGTGAGAAGTTCCAGTTCGTGCGCACCGGCTTCTTTACGCCGGACTCCAAGAACCCCGGCGTTTACAACCGCGTCGTCACCCTGCGCGACAGTTTCAAACCCGCAAAGTAAAAATATATCACGTCAAAAGGGAGCATTTGATCTTTTATGAAGAAACTCACCCGGAATGTTATCATCATGGCTGTTGTCACTGTCATTATGGCAGTTGTGCTCGGCCTGTACATCAAGAACACCGGCACTGTGCCCGCTGCCGACAACGCCGCCAGCCTGACGGATGGCATCTATACGTCCAGCGCTCAGGGCTGCCTGAGTGATGTGACCGTCACCGTCACTGTCACCGGCGGCCGGGTGACCGGTGTGGAGATCGATGCATCCGGCGAGACTCCCGAACTGGGCGGCATCGCTGCTGAAACTCTGGCAGACCAGCTGACCAAGGCCGGTTCCACCAGCGGTGTGGACGCTGTTGCCGGTGCTACCATGACCAGCGACGCTGTGTTCACCGCCATGGACGACTGCCTGAGTCAGGCAGAGTAAAGACCCGAAAGACCGGCATGGTTCACAGCTTTGCCGGTCTTTTTTCTTAAAATACAGCACAAGGAGAGGGAACATTATGGGCGTATTATCCAATCTGGAACCAGCTTCGGTTTTTTATTACTTTGAGGAGATCTGCAGCATTCCGCACACCTCCCACCACGAAAAGGCACTGAGCGACTACTGCGTGCAGTTCGCCAAGGCCCACGGCCTTGCCTGCCGTCAGGACGAGATGGGCAATGTGCTCATCAAGGCACCGGCCACACCCGGATACGAGAAGGAGCCTGGCCTGATCCTGCAGGGCCATCTGGACATGGTGGGCGACAAGACCGCCGACTGCCCGCTGGATCTTGAGAAGGATGCCATCCACCCGGTCGTAGACGGCGGCTATGTGTGCGCCGAGGGCACGACCCTTGGCGGCGACGACGGCATTGCCGTGGCCTATGCGCTGGCTGTTCTGGACGCAAAGGACATTCCCCACCCTGCGCTGGAGGTCGTGCTGACCGTCTGCGAGGAGGTGGGCCTGCTGGGTGCATCTGCCATGGATTTTTCCGACCTTGAAGGCCGCCTGCTCCTCAACATCGACTCAGAGGAAGAAGGCGTGCTCACCGCAGGCTGTGCGGGCGGACGCCGCGTCGAGTGCCATCTGCCCATTGCCCGTGTTCCTGTGACCGGCACCGCCGTGAAGGCGGACATCGCGGGGCTTGCGGGAGGGCACTCCGGCACCGAGATCCACAAAGGCCGCGCCAACGCCATCGCTCTGCTGGGGCGCTACCTGACCCTGCTGTCTGACCACGGTGCAGAGTACGCTGTGCTCACCCTCTCCGGCGGTGCAAAGGAAAACGTCATCCCGAAAGAAAGCAGCGTTACGCTGGTGCTGCCCGCCGGTATCACCGAAGCCGTGCGCGCTGCCGGGGCAGACTTTACCGCGCAGATGAAAGCAGAATTCGGCACTGCTGACCCGGGCATCCGCCTGCAGCTCACCGAGGAGGGCTGCGGCGAATACGATGCACTGGATGCGAACTCCGCCGAGCGTCTGCGCAAAGCCCTGCTGCTGATGCCCTGGGGTGTGCAGAGCATGAGCATGGATGTGCCCGGCCTTGTGGAGACCTCGCTGAACCTCGGCGTGGCCGAGATGAGCGGCACCGAAGCCATCCTGCGGTTTGCCATCCGCAGCTCGGTGCCCTCGGCCAAGGAGCTGCTGAGCTGCAAGCTGCAGACCCTGACCGAGCTGCTGGGCGGCAGTGTGCGGTTCCACGGTGACTATCCTGCGTGGGTCTATGCCCGCGAAAGCGCCCTGCGCGACCGCTGCGTAGCTGTGTACGAGGCGCAGTACGGCGAAAAGCCCCAGATCGTGGCGCTGCATGCGGGTCTGGAATGCGGCATCCTCTCCGGCAAGATCGAAGGGCTGGACTGCATCTCCTTCGGCCCGAACCTGCTGCACGTCCACACCCCCAACGAGCGCGCCGACATTGCATCGGTGGCCCGTGTGTGGGAATACCTGAAGACTATTCTGGCTTACAAAGAGTAAAACCCTCTCAGTCACAGCTTGCGCTGTGCCAGCTCCCCCGAAAGGGGGAGCTTTCTTTGTGCTGACTGTAAAGATTCAAAAAGCTCCCCCTTTCGGGGGAGCTGCTGAACGAAGTGAAGCTGAGAGGGTCAGTCCAGATACTTGATCTTGCCCGGCTCAATGCCCTTGATGCCAAGGCCCGGCTCGTTGGAAACAGTGATGTCTTTTTCGTTGAACACTGCACCGCCGAGGATGGGGTCCTCACTGCACAGCACGGGGCCGTCCAGATCCACGCGGGTGATGATCTGCTTTGCGCAGGCCAGATGCACGGCGGCATTCACGCTGATCTTGGCTTCCAGCATACAGCCGATCATGCACTCCACGCCGTACACCTCGGCAGCGGATGCGATCTTGAGGGCGTTGTACAGGCCGCCGCACTTCATCAGCTTGATGTTCACGAGGTCTGCGGCTCCCATCTGCATGATGGTCAGTGCGTCCTGCGGGGAGAACACGCTCTCGTCGGCCAGCACCGGCACATAGGAGCGCTCGGTAACATACTTCAGGCCTTCAAAATCGTGGGCCTTGACCGGCTGCTCCACGAATTCGATATCAAGGCCCTTCTCCTGCATTCCGTTCAGGATGCGCACGGCTTCCTTGGGGGTCCAGCCCTGATTTGCGTCGATGCGGATGCAGGTCTCCTTGGGCACAGCACCGCGGATGGCGCTCAGGCGTGCAATATCCTTTTCCGGCTCCTTGCCCACCTTGACCTTCAGGCAGTCGTAGCCGCGGTCGATGGCGTTCAGGGCATCGCGCACCATCTCTTCGGGGTCGTTGACGCTGATGGTGATGTCGGTGACGATGGACTTCTTTGCGCCGCCCATCAGCTTGTACACAGGGATTTTGTACAGCTGGCCGTACAGATCCCACAGGGCCATATCCACAGCAGCCTTGGCGCTGGTGTTCTTCTGGATGCAGGCATTCAGTGCGATCATCAGGTCTTCAAAGTCGTCCACATCGCGGCCGATGATGGTCTTTGCGATATGGTCGCGGATGGCACCGATGATGGCACCGGTGGTGTCGCCGGTGATCACACCGGTGGGAGGTGCCTCACCATAACCCACAGCGCCGGTGTCGGTGTGGATCTCTACGATCACATCCTCCACGCTGCTAACCGAGCGCAGAGCCGTCTTAAAAGGCACGCGCAGCGGCACGGAGATCAGACCGAGACGTACTTCCGTGATTTTCATGCAAAACCTACCCCTTTCGATAAAAAATTATTGCCAGATTATGAAATCTATGGTAGTATTGTAAACGAAGTTGTCGATATTGTAAAGACAATTGTCCGCAAAAAATTGCACAAAAAGAAAGGGGATTGGGTTCATGATCACAAACGGTTTCACCTACATCGCCGTGCTGGTGTTCATTGCCGCACTGCTGGTGTGGCTGCAACGCTACACGAAGTCGAAATTCTTCGACTATGCACCACCTATCGTTCTGCTGTACCTCATTACCATGATTCTCTGCACGCTGGGTGCATGGGACATGGAGGCCACCAAGCCTGCCTACTCCGTGCTGAAAAACAACCTGCTGTATGCAATGATCTTCCTGATGCTGCTGCGCTGCGACATCCGCAAGATCATCAAGCTGGGTCCCAAGATGCTGGGCGGCTTCTTTGCCGCTTCCGTCTCCATCTCGCTGGGCTTCATTGCAACCTTTGCCATCATGAAGGGTGCGATTGGCTCCGAAGCATGGAAGGCACTGGGCGCTCTGTGCGGCAGCTGGATGGGCGGCTCCGGCAACATGATCGCCGTGCAGGCTGCGCTGGACATCGGCGAAGCTGACATGGCCTACGCACTGGTGGTGGACTCCATCGACTACTCCATCTGGGTCATGTTCCTGCTGTGGGCCATCAACCTTGCTCCCAAGTTCAACAAGTGGGTCAAGGCCGACACCACCACGCTGGATGAAGTGTCCCGCCGTCTGGAAGAGGACGCAAAGGGCAACGAGGATAAGGCCAGCTTTGTCAACCTGATCTTCCTGCTGGGTCTGGCTCTGGTGATCTCCGCCTTCGGTCAGGATATCGGCGCAGCCCTGAACGGCGCAATGCCCTTCCTGGACAAGGCCACCTGGACCGTCCTGCTCATCACGTTGTCCGGCCTGATCGGCGCTGTCACCCCCGTGGGCCGCATGGCAGGCAGCACCGAGCTGTCCAACCTGCTGCTGTACTCCGTGGTGGCATTGCTTGCCTCCCGCGCAAGCTTCCTGGAGCTGACCGATGCACCCGCATGGATCCTGGCAGGCTTTATGATCCTGGCCATCCACGGCATCATTCTGGTGCTGCTGGCAAAGATCTTCCATCTGGATATGTTCACCTGCGGTGTTGCATCTCTGGCAAACATCGGCGGTTCCGCATCCGCTCCCATTCTGGCTGGTGCCTACAGCGGCGCTCTGGTGCCTGTTGGCGTTTTGATGGCTCTGATGGGCTACGTCATTGGCACGGCAGGCGGCTTGATCACCGCAAATATCATGTCTCTGCTGGCATAACAAATACTGCAAAAAAGGGGCTGTTGCATGTGCAACAGCCCCTTTTCTTATACGATTTTTTGCTTAGCCGCCCAGATATGCGCTGCGCACGCGCTCGTTGGTCAGCAGTTCGGCACCAGTGCCCTCCATGACCACACGGCCCGTCTCAAGGACGTAGGCACGGTCTGCCACGGAAAGAGCCATCTGTGCGTTCTGCTCCACCAGCAGGATGGTCATGCCTTCCTTGTGCACGTTCTGGATGATGTCGAAGATCTCCTGCACCAGCAGCGGCGAAAGGCCCATGGAAGGCTCGTCCAGCATCAGCATGGAAGCGTTGCTCATCAGTGCACGGCCCATAGCCAGCATCTGCTGCTCGCCGCCGGACATGGTACCGGCCAGCTGCTTGCGGCGCTCCTTCAGGCGGGGGAACAGCTCAAACACCTTTTCCTTGTTGGGTGCAATGGTGGAAGCAGGCTGGGTGTATGCACCCATGTCCAGATTTTCTTCCACGGTCATGTGCAGGAACACATGACGGCCTTCCGGCACATGGGCAAGGCCTGCTTCCACGATCTTGTGGGCGCGCATGCCCTTGATGCTGCTGCCCTTGTACAGGATGTCGCCGGTCTTGGGCTTCAGCAGGCCGGAAATGGTCTTCAGGGTGGTGGATTTGCCAGCACCGTTGGCACCGATCAGGGTGACGATCTCGCCCTGATCCACCTCGAAGGAGATGTCCTTGACGGCGTGGATGTTGCCGTAATAGACGTTGATGTTATCAACTTTCAGTAACGTATCAGCCATGGCTTAGCCCTCCTTCTTGCCCAGATAGGCTTCGATGACCTGCGGGTTGTTGCGGATCTCATCCGGCGTGCCCTTGGCGATGATGCGGCCGAAGTTCAGCACGGCAATGCCCTCGCAGATGCCCATGACCAGGCTCATATCATGCTCGATCAGCAGCACGGCGATGTTGAACTCGTCGCGGATGCGGCGGATGGTCTCGGTCAGCTCTGCAGTCTCGGAGGGATTCATACCGGCAGCAGGCTCGTCCAGCAGCAGCAGCTTCGGGCTGGTGGCCAGTGCACGCATGATCTCCAGACGGCGCTGTGCGCCGTAGGGCAGGCTGCCTGCCTGCACATTGGCGAGGTCTGCCATGTGGAAGATATCCAGCAGCTCCAGAGCACGCTCGGTGCACTTCTTCTCTTCCTTCCAGTAGTTGGGCAGGCGGATCAGCGAAGATGCCAGATTGTACTTCATGGACTCGTGCAGGCCCACCTTGATGTTATCGATCACGCTCAGTTCCTTGAACAGGCGGATGTTCTGGAAGGTACGGGCCACGCCCATGCGGTTGACCTGATAGGTCTTTTTGCCGGCGGTGGGCATACCGTCGATCAGGATGGAGCCGCGGGTGGGCTGGTAGACATTGGTCAGCAGGTTAAACACGGTGGTCTTGCCGGCACCGTTGGGGCCGATCAGACCGGTGATCTCGTTGCGGCCGATCATCAGGTTGAAGCCGTCCACGGCGGTCAGGCCGCCGAAGTCGATGCCCAGCTCACGCACGTCCAGAATGGGCTTTTTGTCCTTGTCGCGGTCGGTCAGGAAGCCGCCGGAGGGCACGCTGTTTAATTTGGTCTGGAACTCATTCATGGTCAGCACCCTCCTTTGCTTTCTTGTGGAACAGCTCGCCGTTCATGATCTTTTCCACGATGCGGCTCATGGAGAAGTCGTAGCTGCCCAGCAGGCCGCCCGGACGGAAGATCATCATCAGGATCAGCACCAGCGAGTAGACCACCATGCGGTAGCTATCAAAGCTGCGGGTGGCTTCGGGCAGGATGGTCAGCACAGTTGCGGACAGGATGGAGCCAAGCATGGAGCCCATGCCGCCCAGAACCACCATGACCAGGATCTCGATGGACTTCATGAAGCCGAAGGTGGACGGGTCCAGAACGCCCAGATAGCAGGCGTACAGGCCGCCGGCCAGACCGGCAAAGGCTGCCGAGAAGGCAAAGGCCATGACTTTGTAGTAGGTGGTCTGGATGCCGCAGCTCTCGGCGGCGATCTCGTTGTCGCGGATGGCCAGCACGGCGCGGCCGTGGCGGCTCTTCATCATGGCGTGGATGGCAAAGCAGGTGATGACCACGCACAGGAACACGTTCCAGTAGTTGGAATACTTGGGGATGTTCTTCAGGCCCTTGGCACCGTAGAACAGCTTGAAGCCCAGCACATCATCGATGTTGTTCAGGGTGATGCGGATGATCTCGCCGAAGCCCAGCGTCAGGATGGCCAGGTAGTCGCCGGTCAGGCGCAGAGCGGGGATGCCGATGAGCACACCGAACAGTCCGGCCACGATGCAGGCCAGCACCAGACCCACGACAAAGGCAACGCCATTGGGCAGGTTGCTGTACTTGGTGAACAGAGCGCAGGTGTAGGCACCCACGGCCATGAAGCCGGCATGACCCAGCGGTAACTGACCCAGATAACCGGTGGCCACGTTCAGGGAAACCGCCAGAATGATGTTGATGCCAACGGTGAGCAGCACCTTGTTCTGGTAAGTGGACAGCATGTTCTGGGTCAGGAAGGACAGCAGAACGAACAGCAGAGCCACCAGAACGGCGTTCATCAGGTAGCGCACGGGCATTTTCAGAGTCTTACGATTCGTTTTCATCTTCATGCCCTCCTTACACCTTTTCCTGAACCTTGCGGCCGAGGAAGCCAGTGGGCTTGACCAGCAGCACAACGATCAGGATCGCAAACGTGACGGCGTCCTTCCAGGCGGAAAGGCCGATGGCGGAGACGAAGCACTCGCACAGGCCGATGGCGATACCGCCGATCATGGCACCCGGGATGGAGCCGATGCCGCCCAGAACAGCAGCAACGAAGGCCTTCAGGCCCAGCATGGAGCCCATGGTGGGGGTGGCCTGCGGGTAGCTGCAGCAGTACAGCACCGAGCCGATGCCGGCCAGTGCAGAACCCACTGCAAAGGTAAAGGAGATGGTGCTGTTGACATTGATGCCCATCAGGCGGGCGGCGTCCATGTCCTCAGACACGGCGCGCATGGCCTTGCCGAGCTTGGTCTTCTGCACCAGGAAGGTCAGCACCAGCATGGACAGGATGGTGACCACCAGCGTAATGATGGAGGTCAGGCCCAGCGGCACCGAGCCGATCTTGAAGGTCTTGTTGGTGTAATAGGCCGGGATGACCTTTGCGCCGGAGCCGAGGATCAGCTCGGCGGCGTACTCCAGGAAGAAGGACACGCCGATGGCCGTGATCAGCAGGGAGATACGGGGCGCATTGCGCAGCGGGGTATAGGCGACCTTTTCGATCACGACACCCAACAGCGTACAGGTGATGATGGTGGCGCACACAGCAGCGACCGGGCCGAGACCCAGCTGGTTCATGACGAACCAGGACATGTACGCGCCCACCATGATGACATCGCCATGGGCAAAGTTCAGCAGCAGGATGATGCCGTACACCATGCTGTAACCCAGTGCGATCAGTGCATAGATGCTGCCAAGGGACAAGCCGTTGATCAGCTGGCTAAAAAACACTGTCATGGACGGATACTTCCTTTCTTTGCGGCGCTTTTTTTGCGCCTTTGGTGGGACACTTTTTTACCAAAAAAGCGGAGACAGCCGAGCAGAACCTGTTCCGGCGGTCTCCGCAAATGGGTCATTTACTTCTGGATTCTGCTTTTATGCCACACACCGGTGCGCAGCTCCGGGCAGGATCAGAACATTTCCTTCAGAACGGGGGTAGCACCGTCGAAGCACAGGATAGCGGTCTGCTTGACGGGGTTGTGGTGCTCATCAAAGGTGAAGGTGCCGGTGATGCCATCGATGGTGCCGTTTGCAATGGCATCGATGACAGCCTGCTTGTACTCGTCGGAACCGGCCTCCAGACCCTGCTCTTCAGCAGCTTTGATGCCGTAGACAACGGTCATGGCTGCATCGTAGCCCAGAGGAGCAAAGCCGTTGGGATATTCATCGCCGTACTCTGCCTTGTAAGCGTTCTCGAAGTCGGGGTTGGAGCCCTTTGCGTAGTTTGCGCAGAAGAATGCATCGTGCAGCTGGTCAGCAGTTGCATAGCCTTCCAGACCATCCCAGCCGTCGCCGCCCAGGAAGGGAACGGTCAGGCCGATGCTCTCAGCCTGAGCCAGGATCTGGCCGACATCCTGATAGTAGTTGGGGCAGAACACGACCTCGGGATCCTTGCCCAGAATGGTGGTCAGCTGAGTCTTGAAGTCCACATCGCCCTCGGCGTAGGTCTCCTGATCGACGATGGTGCCGCCCAGGCTCTCGAACTCGGTGACGAAGTTCTCGGCCAGACCTTCGTTGTAGTCAGCACCCTTCAGGTAGATGACAGCAGCCTTGGTGTAGCCCAGCTTCTGGTAAGCGTAGTCAGCCATCTTGATGCCCTGGAACGGGTCGGTGAAGGTGGCACGGAAGACGTTTGCGTTCACGGTGTCGGTCTCGGCATCGTAGGTGACAGCCTCAGCGGTAGCGGAAGCAGTGACCATGGGCATGTTGTAGTCTGCACTCTCGGCAGCAACAGCCAGAGTCGGGGTGGTGGTGACATCGCCCACCAGAGCGGTGATGCCCTGATCGCACATCTTGGTGAAGCAGGTGACAGCCTGAGTAGCATCGCCCTGCTCATCCATGGTGATGATCTCGATCTGCTTGCCGTTGACGCCGCCGTCGGCATTGACCTGCTTCAGGTACAGGGAAGCGCCGTTGATAACAGCCAGACCGTAGACAGAAACATCACCGGTCATGGGGCCGAGGACACCGACCTTGATGGTGTCGCCGGAAGCAGCGGCATCAGAAGAACCGGTGGAAGCAGCGCTGCTGCTGGAAGAACCGCCGCATGCGGTCAGAACACCGGCTGCGGCGACAACGCCTGCAGCGGCCAGAAAGTTACGACGAGAAATCATCTTTTTCATAGTCAATATCCTCCTTAGGAGCATTCGTGCTATTTTAGTTAAAAAAGGAAGCAAGGCCCCTTTCCCTCAAAGCGACCTTGCTCCGGTATCATTATTATAGCCCTCCGGCCCGGAATGCGCAATTCACAAACCGTCCATACTTTCGGGGGCTTTTTGTGGCTTTTGTTGCTAAAATAGCCAAAACCCCAAGGCTGTTTTTGTGCACTATTTCAAGTTGTTCATTTTGTTTGTCCGTCAGATGAACGCAATTCACAAGTTGCAAAAGGATTACAGGGTCTCCATTTCGGCGTCGGCGGAAAACTCGGCCTCGGCGCGCAGCTCGGCAGCTTCGCCCTCGGCCTTCACCTGAGCGGGAGTCTGTGCCAGCGCCTTGCGGATGGCGGTGAAGTAGAACACCAGCGACAGGCCGGTGCCGATGGTCCAGCCCACAGGCCAGGCCAGCCAGATGCCGGTGGAGCCCAGTGCGGTGCTGCTGAGCACGATGGCGATGGCCACGCGCAGGATCAGATCGCTGAAGGTGGCGATCATGAACCGCACCATCAGGCCGCAGCCGCGCAGGATGCCGTCGGTGACCAGTTTGACCGACACCACGAAGTAGAAGGGCGACAGGATGCGCAGGAACAGCATACCGGTGTCGATGGCGGGGCCCTGCGGGTCATTCATGAACAGCAGCAGCAGGAACCGGCCGAAGAAGAAGTACAGGATGACGATAGGCACGCAGATGATCCACACCAGATTGCGGCCTGCGCCGAAACCGGCCTTCACGCGGTCCATCTTGCCGGCGCCCATGTTCTGGGAGGTATAGTTGGAGATGCCGTTGCCCAGCGTGGTGAAGGAGGTGATGACCATGTTGTTCAGCTTGACAGCGGCGGAATAACCGGCGATGACGCTGGCACCGAAGGTGTTGATGACGCTCTGCAGGATGATGTTGCCCACCGAGACGAAGCTCTGCTGCAGAATGCTGGGGATGGCCACCACGGCCACCTTGCCCAGCATGTTCCACGAGAACCACACGGTCTTGCGGTCAGACTTGAAGGCACGGATGCGGCGGAACACCACGACCATGGCCAGCACGCAGCTGACGCCCTGGCACAGGAAGGTGGCCCATGCCACACCGGCAACACCCATGTGGAAACCGGCCACGAACAAGATGTCCACGCCGATGTTGGACAGGGACGAGACAGCCAGGAAGTAGAACGGGGTCTTGCTGTCGCCCAGAGCGGAGAAGATGCCGGTGGCGATGTTGTAGAAGAACATGAAGGGCAGGCCCAGAACGTAGATGTCCAGATACAGGGCCGAGTCGGCCAGGATCTCTTCCGGGGTGTTGATCAGCTCCAGAAGGGCGTCGCAGCCGAACAGGCCGATGACCATCAGCACGGCGCACAGCACGGCGGAACCGATCAGGGAAGTGTAGACCGAAGTCTTCATCTCATCGTATTCTTTTGCGCCGAAGTAGCGGGACACGATGACCGAGCAGCCGATGTTGCAGCCGAAGGCGAAGGCGATGAAGATCAGGGTGATCTCGTAGCTGTTGCCCACGGCGGCCAGAGCGTTCTCGCCGATGAACTTGCCGGCCACAAGGCTGTCGGCAATGTTGTACAGCTGCTGGAAAATGATGCTGCCGAACATGGGCAGGCAGAACTGCCACAGCACCTGTGACGGCTTGCCGACCGTCAGATCCTTATTCATATTAAAATCCTCCTCTATCATGAACAAAATGTTAAATTCAACCAAAACAAAGTATAAAACCAGCCTGACAAAATGTAAAGATAATTTTTAGTATATCTGCCATATCAAAATTACATGGTGGAGATGTGGCATATCTGCTGACGGAGCGGGGCAGGCTGTAAAAGGCGGGCAAGAGTTTTACACGGCAGTGCCCCGGCGACGAGAAAGTTTATAGGGGCAAACATCAGCTGCGGCTCTTGCGCAATGAAGCAAAGCGTGGTAGGATAAAGATGGTTAGTTAGATAAAACTATCTACATGGAAATGATATTCAGGAGGTTTTCGATATGAACTATCTGGAAATTGAATCCGTTGTGGGCCGCGAGATTTTGGACTCCCGCGGCAACCCCACCGTGGAAGCCGAGATCACGCTGGCCGACGGCACCGTTGCCCGCGGCTGTGCACCTTCCGGCGCATCCACCGGCGAGTTTGAGGCGCTGGAGCTGCGGGACGGCGACAAGGGTCGTTACCTCGGCAAGGGTGTGACCAAGGCGGTGGAGAACATCAACACCGTCATCGCCGACGCCGTTGTGGGCATGGATGCTTCCGACATCTACGCCATCGACGCCGCCATGATCAAGGCTGACGGCACCAGGGACAAGTCCAATCTGGGCGCAAACGCCATTCTGGCCGTGTCCATCGCAGCCTGCCGTGCAGCCGCTGCTTCGCTGGAAATGCCGCTGTACCGCTTCCTCGGCGGCGTGAACGGCAACCGCCTGCCCGTGCCCATGATGAACATCCTCAACGGCGGCGCACACGCCACCAACACTGTGGACACGCAGGAGTTCATGATCATGCCGGTGGGCGCGCCCTCCTTCAAAGAAGCCCTGCGCTGGTGCGCCGAGGTGTTCCATGCGCTGGCCTCCATCCTGAAGGCAAAGGGTCTGGCCACCTCCGTGGGCGATGAGGGCGGCTTTGCGCCCAACCTGTCCAGCGACGAAGAGACCATCGAGACCATTCTGGCTGCCATCGAAAAGGCCGGTTATATGCCCGGCAAGGACTTCATGCTGGCAATGGACGCTGCTTCCTCCGAGTGGAAGAGCCCCAAGGGAAAGGGCTTCTACAAGCTGCCAAAGGCCGGCACCGAGTACACTTCCAGCGAGCTGATCGCCCACTGGAAGGCACTGGTGGAGAAGTACCCCATCATCTCCATCGAGGACGGTCTGGATGAAGAGGACTGGGAAGGCTGGCAGGAGATGACCCGCGAGCTGGGCGGCAAGGTCCAGCTGGTGGGCGACGACCTGTTCGTCACCAACACCGAGCGTCTGGCCAAGGGCATCCAGCTGGGTGCCGGCAACGCCATCCTCATCAAGCTGAACCAGATCGGCTCTGTGTCTGAAACGCTGGAAGCCATCAAGATGGCCCACAAGGCCGGTTACACCGCCATCAGTTCTCACCGCTCCGGCGAGACCGAGGACACCACCATCGCGGATCTGGCCGTTGCCCTGAACACCTGCCAGATCAAGACGGGTGCTCCCAGCCGCACCGAGCGCGTGGCCAAGTACAATCAGCTGCTGCGCATCGAGGAGCAGTTGGGCGACAGTGCCGTTTACCCCGGCATGGCAGCTTTCAACGTGAAGCGCTGAAAAAGTTGAAACTTCTCTGATCTTCCGGCGGCACCTGTTTTCGGGTGCCGCCGTTTTTGCGCCGGAACAATTCCAGAATTTTCCTGCAATTCCAGGCGGCGGTGAATCGTATCTCTCATGGAACGGGCCATCCCGGCCCGGAAATCATGAAAGAAAAGGAGCAAAAACATTCATGTTGTCTACTCTCATTTCGCTGTACAAGCTGCTTGGCACCGGGGACTTTTTCAAGGTGCTGCTGATCCTGCTCAAGGGTCTGTTTGCCTGATCTCCCCTTATGACGCTGCCGGTGCCAGAACCACCGGAACGCAAAAAAGCCAAGGAAAGGAGGCCTGCCCTATGTTCACTGCCCTGCGCGATCTGTTCTACAACCTGTTCCCCATCAACCTGCCGGGAATCTGGTGGATCCTCTCCGAGCGCTGGTTCCTGTAAACCGGCACTCAAAGCCTGCAAAAAGGGAGCGTTTCCTGTTTGGAAATGCTCCCTTTTTTGATCAGTCTCAGCCGTGGAATTCCTGCAGATAGGCCGCCATGGCGCCCACCTGATTAGCCTCGGCGCTGAAGGCACAGGGCACGATCTCGCAGCGGGGCAGACCCTTCATATAAGGCATATCGCCCCGGGAGGCGAACAGCCCGGCATAGGCGCTGCGCACCCCCTCCAGCAAAATGGGCTGTTTACTGATGCCGCCGCCGATGGCCACCTTTTCCACGTCCAGCAGGACGGTCAGGTTGTAGATCTGCACCGCCACGGCCCTGCAGAAGCGTGCCAGCACTTCCAGCGCTTCCGGCTCGCCGGCGTTGGCGGCGTCAAAGAAGATGCGGCCGTTCATGGGGGCGTCCTCCGGCAGACCCTTGCGGGCGAGGTACCACAGCAGCAGATTGCGGGTGCTGCACTGGCAGGCCATGGTCTTGTCCGGGGCGTCCCACTCGTCGGCATTGGTGTTGACAAAGCTGTACTCCCCGGCGGTAAAGTGCACGCCCCGCACCAGCTCGCCGTTGGCGATAATGCCGCCGCCCACGCCGGTGCCGATGAGGAACACCGCTGCGTTGGTGCAGCCCTGCAGCACGCCGGCCCGCAGCTCAGCGATGGCCGCCGCCTTGCCGTCGTTTTCCAGCGAGACGGGGCAGCCGCATTTCTCGCGGATGCGCTGTCCCACCGGGGTGCCGGTGTTGTACAGCAGGGCACCGCCGTTGGAAACATAGCCGGTTTTATTGTCCACAAAGCCAGGCAGGGCCACCGCAATGCCCTCCACTTCGTCCTTGTGGGGTGCATACAGCGCGTACAGTGCATCCAGAAAATGCTCCTGCGTGTCCCGCGGCGTGGGCACCGAACCCGTATCCGTGCGGTGCATCTGCTCATCCATCACCGAATATTTGATCTCGGTGCCGCCAACGTCAAAAACCATGACCTTCATATCATTTTTCCTCCGCAAAACTGCGTTTTTTGATCCTACCCCTATTATGACAAACACCGCCGGAAATGTAAAGGGAAGACAAGCAAAAGCACCCCGGAAAGGCGTGAAGCTCTTTCCGGGGTGCAATCGTTTCTGTCAGCTTACAGTTTGCTCAGCTGCGGACCCTGTGCGGTGTCCTTGACCGCCCAGCCCATCTCGGTCAGCTGTGCGCGGATGGCGTCGGCGGTGGCCCAGTCCTTGGCCTTCTTGGCGGCGGCGCGCTTTTCCACCAGTTCAGTCACTTCGGCGGGCACGTCGTCCTTCTTGCGGTTGTACAGCAGGCCCAGCACGCCTGTGATCTCGTCAAAGGCGGCGGCAGCGGTCTGCAGGGCTTCCTTGCTGGAAGAGGCAGACAGGGTGTTGATCTCCTTGACCAGATCGAATACGGCAGCCAGTGCGTCGGGGGTGTTCAGATCATCGTCCATGGCGGTGCAGAATTTCTGCTTTGCCTCGGCGGCCTTTTCCTTCAGGCTTTCATCGGTGCCGAACTCAGTCTTGGTCAGGGCAAAGTCCAGATTTTCGCGGCAGGTGTACAGGCGTTCCAGACTGTTCTTGCAGCTCTCGATCAGATCCACGGTGTAGTTCAGCGGCATCCGGTAACCGGCGGTCAGCATGAAGTAGCGGATCGGCTCGTAGCCGTAGACGCCCGCCACGTCCCGCACGGTGAAGAAGTTGTGCAGGCTCTTGGACATTTTCTGGTTGTCCACGTTGATAAAGCCGTTGTGCATCCAGTAGCGGGCAAAGGTGCAGCCGTTGGCGCACTCGCTCTGTGCGATCTCGTTTTCGTGGTGGGGGAAAATCAGATCCTGACCGCCGCAGTGCAGGTCGATGGTCTTGCCCAGATGAGTGCGGCTCATGGCGCTGCACTCAATGTGCCAGCCCGGGCGGCCCATGCCGTAGGGGCTTTCCCATGCAGGCTCGCCGGGTTTGGCGGCCTTCCACACGGCAAAGTCGGCGGGGTCTTCCTTCAGGTCATCGTCCATCTGGCTGCGCAGCTCACGGTTGCCGCTCTCCAGATCGTCCAGCTTCAGGTGGCTCAGCTTGCCGTACTC
>ENA-ORCP01000998-ORCP01000998.1-human-gut-metagenome-genome-assembly--contig:-NODE-998-length-25066-cov-11.120333_pt1 | contig 25066 bp, 23 predicted proteins | sample MGYA00242990_ERZ507991 | MGnify/ENA primary metagenome ERZ507991 (study PRJEB26167, sample SAMN06115496) | human gut metagenome | host: Homo sapiens | place: China:Henan | collected 2015-05-07... | reverse complement strand
ACGGGGATTTTCAGTCCCCTGCTCTACCGACTGAGCTACAGAGGCGCACCGGACGATGATTATTATACCTGAAATTTTGATTTTGTAAAGGGGTAAATTCAAAATTTTTGAAAAAAACTGAAACTTTTTTCGTTTTATGCGTTTCAACGTGCAAAATAAGAATGACTTTCTGGGCTTTTTTCTGCCGGATCGGGAGGACAAGAAATCTGCCCGAAGAAATTGACAAGTAATACAACCTATGGTTTAATAAAAGAAAAGAACACCGACGCTTTTGCTCTTTACACATCGCTTATACTTATTATAAGGGAAAGAGCAAAGGCGTTTTGATTTGACGACCTGCTCATTACAAGAGAACAGGCCCGGAGGACAGCATGGCAAGAAAACAGGAATATGGCAACGAAAGCATTACTTCGCTGAAGGGTGCCGACCGTGTGCGCAAGCGCCCGGCCGTCATCTTTGGCTCAGACGGCGTGGAGGGCTGCGCCCACTCTATTTTTGAGATCGTCTCCAACTCCATCGATGAAGCCCGCGATGGCCACGGCGATACCATCAATGTGACCCGCTGCAAGGACGGCAGCGTGATCGTGGAGGACTTTGGCCGCGGTATGCCCGTGGACTGGAACAACGGCGAGGGCCGCTACAACTGGGAGCTGCTGTTCTGTGAGATGTACGCGGGCGGCAAATACGGTGAGGGCGAGGATAACTACGAGTTCAGCCTGGGCCTGAATGGTCTGGGCCTGTGCGCCACCCAGTACGCCTCTGCCTGGATGACCGCCGATATCTACCGCGACGGCTTTCATTACCACCTCGACTTCAAAAAGGGTGAGAACGTGGGCGGCCTGCAGAAGGAGCCCTACAAGGGCCGCCGTACCGGCAGCATCATCCACTGGAAGCCCGACGATGAGGTGTTTACGGACATTGACGTGCCCGGCAGCTACTATAAGGATGTGCTGCGCCGTCAGGCAGTGGTCAACGCGGGCCTGACCCTGAACTTTACGGACGAAAAGGAGAAAGACCCCGCCACCGGCAAGCCCTGGAAGGAGAGCTGGTGCTACCAGAACGGCATCGCCGACTATGTGCAGGAGGTGGCAGGAGAGGATACCCTGACCCCGGTGTTCAGCTGCGAAAGCGAGGCCTCCGGCCGTGACCGTGAGGATCAGCCGGATTATAAGGTGCGGATGAGCGCTGCCTTCTGCTTCTCCAATAAGGTGCAGCTGCTGGAATACTATCATAACTCCTCCTGGCTGGAACACGGCGGCAGCCCCGAGCACGCCGTCCGTACGGCTTTTGTCTACCAGATCAACAAATACCTGAAGGACAAGAACCTCTATAAGAAGGGCGAGAGCGCCATCAGCTTCCAAGATGTGCAGGACTGCCTGGTCTACGTCTCGTCCAGCTTCTCCACCCGTACCAGCTACGAGAACCAGACCAAGAAGGCCATCACGAACAAGTTTGTCTCGCAGGCCATGACTGATTTCCTCAAGCATTACCTGGAGGTCTACTTCCTTGAAAAGCCGGAGGAGGCCCAGAAGATCTGCCAGCAGGTGCTGGTGAACAAGCAGAGCCGCGAGCACGCCGAAAAGACCCGCCAGAGCATCAAAAAGACGCTCTCCACCCAGATCGATCTGGCCAACCGGGTGCAGAAGTTCGTGGACTGCCGCACCAAGGATGCTTCCCGCCGGGAACTCTACATCGTGGAGGGCGATTCCGCTATGGGCGCGGTCAAGCAGAGCCGCGACAGTGAATATCAGGCCATCATGCCCATCCGCGGCAAGATCCTGAACTGCCTGAAGGCCGATTATGCCCGCATCTTCAAGTCCGATGTCATCGTGGACCTGATCAAGGTCATGGGCTGCGGCGTGGAACTGGGCGGCAAGCACAACAAGGAGCTTGCCACCTTCAACATCGATAACCTGCGCTACAACAAGATCGTCATCTGTACCGATGCTGACGTGGACGGCTACCAGATCCGCACGCTGGTGCTGACCATGCTCTACCGGCTGACCCCCACCCTGATCAATGAGGGCTATGTCTATATCGCAGAATCACCGCTGTATGAGATCACCACAAAGGATCACACCTATTTTGCCTACACCGAGCCGGAAAAGGCAGCGTTCCTGAAGGAGATCGGCGACAAAAAGTATACCATCCAGCGCTCCAAAGGTCTGGGCGAAAACGATCCCGAGATGATGTGGCTGACCACCATGAACCCCGAAAGCCGCCGCCTGATCAAGGTGCTGCCCACGGACGTGGAGGAAACGGCCCGGGTGTTTGACCTGCTGCTGGGAGATAACCTGGCCGGACGCAAGGAGCATATTGCACAGCATGGTGCAGAATATCTGGATGATCTGGATGTGAGCTGACGAGATAAACCCCTCCGTCAATGCTTTGCATTGCCACCTCCCCTAGTAGGGGAGGCCCTGGCGTTGCGGAACGCCCTGCGAGTTCCCCTCTATGCCAAGGGCCCCACTATTAGGGGGGGCTGTCGAGCGTATGCGAGACTGAGGGGTTGGATCCGGGATATAGATGCTGATATAGAGGAGCAAAAATGGCAAAACGAACAACCAAAAAAACGACCAAGCCGGTCCGCCCGCAGCTGGGCGACGGCGTTGAGATCCTGAACGCGGGCAGTGTGCTGGAAGATCCCATCACCAGCACGCTGGAGACCAACTATATGCCCTACGCAATGAGCGTCATCGTCTCCCGCGCCCTGCCCGAGATCGATGGCTTCAAGCCCGCCCACCGCAAGCTGCTGTACACCATGTACGGGATGGGCCTGCTGAAGGGTGCCCGCACCAAGTCGGCCAACATCGTGGGCAGCACCATGCACCTGAACCCCCACGGTGATGCCGCTATCTACGATACCATGGTGCGCATGGGCCGGGGCAACGAGAGCCTGCTGGTGCCCTTTGTGGACAGCAAGGGCAACTTCGGCAAGGCATACAGCCGGGATATGTCCTGCGCCGCTGCCCGTTATACCGAGGCCAAGCTCGAGGGAGTCTGCGAGGAACTGTTCCGGGATATCGATAAGGAGACCGTGGACTTTGTGCCCAACTACGACGGCACCACCACCGAGCCGACCCTGCTGCCCGTGACCTTCCCCACCATTCTGGCCAACAATACCCTGGGCATTGCAGTCGGCATGGCCTGCAACATCTGCTCCTTCAATCTGGCAGAGCTGTGCGCCACCACCGTGGCCCTGATGAAGGATCCCAAACACGATATCTCCACCACCATGCCTGCCCCGGATTTCGTGGGCGGCGGCCAGATCCTGTACGATGAGGCCCAAATGCGGGAGGTCTATGAGAATGGCCGGGGCAGCATCAAGGTGCGTGCCCGGTACAATGTGGTGCCCGGCGAGAATATGCTGGAGATCACGCAGATCCCGCCCACCACCACCGTGGAAGCCATCATGGACAAGATCGCTGAGCTGGTCAAGGCGGGCAAGATCAAAGAAATCAGCGATATGCGGGATGAGACCGACCTGAACGGCCTCAAGCTGACCCTTGACCTCAAGCGCGGCGTGGACCCGGAAAAGCTGATGGCCAAGCTCTACAAGACCACCCCGCTGGAGGACAGCTTCAGCTGCAACTTCAATGTGCTGGTGTCCGGTCAGCCCAAGGTCATGGGTGTGCGGGAGATCCTGCAGGAGTGGACAGCCTTCCGGATGGAGTGCGTCCGCCGCCGCACTTACTACGATCTCCACGGCAAGGAAAAGCGGCTCCACCTGCTCAAGGGCCTTGCCGCCATCCTGCTGGATATCGATAAGGCCATCCATATCATCCGCACCACCGAGGAGGAGACCGAGGTGGTGCCCAACCTGATGATCGGCTTTGGCATCGACGAGGTGCAGGCTGACTATGTGGCTGAGATCAAGCTGCGTCACCTGAACCGGGAGTATATCCTCAAGCGGACGGGTGAGATCGAGCAGCTGGAAAAGGACATTGCCGACCTGAACGATATTCTGGCAAAGCCTGCCCGTATCCGCCGCATCATCATCAATGAGCTGAACGATGTGGCCAAAAAGTACGCACAGCCCCGCCGCAGCGAGATCCTGTATGATCTGCCCGAGGAGGAGAGCGGTGCCGAAGAGGAATCCATCCCGGATTATCCTGTTACCGTGTTCTTTACCCGTGAGGGCTACCTGAAAAAGATCCCGCCCCAGAGCCTGCGCACCGCCGGTGCCCACAAGCTGAAAGAGGGCGATGAGATCATCCATCAGGTGGAGACACGGAACAACGTGGAGGTGCTCTTCTTTACCGACAAACAGCAGGTGTACAAGGTGCGCCTGAACGAGCTGGAGGACGGCAAGGTGGCCCAGATGGGCATCTATCTGCCGGGCCGTCTGGGAATGGATGAGGGCGAGAACATCCTCGCTATGGTCATCACGGGCGATTACAGCGGCTATGTCCTCTTCTTCTTTGCGGGCGGCAAGTGCGCAAAGATCCCGCTGGCCTCTTACGCCACCAAGCAGAACCGCCGCAAGCTGCTCAAGGCTTACTCCGACAAGGAGCCGCTGGCAAAGCTGCTCTTCCTGCCCGAGGACACGGAGCTGGCCATCCGCACCAACGCAGGCCGGATGCTGCTGGTCAACACGGCGCAGATCGCTGCCAAGACCACCCGCGACAGCCAGGGTGTTGCTGTTGTGACCCTGAAAAAGAACCAGACCATTGCATCTGTCGTCCCGGCGGAAACGCTGGAGCTTGCCAACCCCCACCGCTACCGTGTCCGCAGCCTGCCCGCCACCGGCGCGCTCATCCGCGCCGAGGACGAGGGCGAGCAGATGAGCCTGCTGTAAAGGGCAGCGTGCTCGCCCTCTCCGTCAAATCCTGACGGATTTGCCACCTCTCCCAAAGGGAGAGGCAAGAAGCGTTTCCTCTACGTCCTTGGCTCTCCCTTTGGGAGAGCTGTCACCGCAGGTGACTGAGAGGGCGAGGACGCTGGCGGGGAGCGCCTGAGAGGGTTTGTTTTCACAAAGAACATGATGATATGCAAGAAAGGACGACCCAATGCAAAACATTGACCTGATCTGTATTGGTAAAATGAACGCAAAATATTTTGCCGAGGGCGTGGCAGAGTACCAGAAGCGTCTGGCTGCCTTTGCGGCATTCCGGATCATCGAGCTGCCGGAGGAAAAGATCGAGGAGAAAAATGCCTCCGATGCTGTGGTGAAAAAAGCACTGGAGAAGGAAGGAAAAGCTATCCTCTCCAATGTGCGCAAGGGTGCTGCCATCGTTGCCATGTGCATTGAGGGCAGGCAGATCTCCTCCGATGAGCTGGCGCAGTTCCTGGCCGACCGCGCAAACAGCGGGGCAGGGGATGTGGCGTTCGTCATCGGCTCCTCCCACGGCCTGTCCGATGAGGTGAAGAAAGCCGCAGCCCTCAGATTCAGTATGGGCCGCATCACCATGCCCCATCAGCTGGCCCGCCTGGTGCTGACCGAACAGATCTACCGGGCCTGTACCATCAATGCCGGTATGAAGTATCATAAGTAAAACTTGCAAAGAGAAACAGAGGACGGAACAGGCAGCCGTCGCCCGGTGTTAGGAGATGCGGGAAACGTCACCCCGCCTGTTTCTCAGAAAGAAAGGGCCGTTGCAGAAATGCAGCGGCCTTTTGCTTTACAAATATAAGAAAACATGATAAAGTAGAGATACGCGGCAGTGGGAAAGCTGCCCGAAACAACACACACGACACGGCAAGCCAGCCGCGGACGGAAAGGATGTTATTACAATGGAACAGAGCGAAAAGACCCTTGATATGATCGTCAATCTCTGCAAGAACCGTGGTTACGTGTTCCCTGGTTCTGAGATCTATGGCGGTCTTGCCAACAGCTGGGACTACGGCCCCCTGGGCGTTGAGTTCAAGAACAACGTCAAGAAAGCATGGCTGAAGAAGTTTGTCCAGGAGAGCCCCTACAATGTGGGCCTGGATGCCGCCATCATTATGAACCCCCAGACCTGGGTGACCACCGGCCACGTTTCCAGCTTCTCTGACCCCCTGCTGGACTGCCGTGCCTGCAAGGCCCGCCACCGTGCCGATAAGCTGATCGGTGAGGAGCATCCCGAGGTCAATGTGGATGCCATGAGCTTTGATGAGATGGATCAGTTCATCGCCGACCACGAGGACATCGTCTGCCCTGTCTGCGGCAAGCATGACTTCACCCCCATCCGCAAGTTCAACCTGATGTTCAAGACTGCCATCGGTGTCACCGAGGACAGCTCTTCTACCTGCTACCTGCGCCCCGAGACCGCACAGGGCATTTTTGTCAACTTTGCCAACATCCAGCGCACCACCCGCCGCAAGCTGCCCTTCGGTGTCTGCCAGGTGGGCAAGGCCTTCCGCAACGAGATCACCCCGGGCAACTTCACCTTCCGCACCCGTGAGTTCGAGCAGATGGAGTGCGAGTTCTTCTGCAAGCCCGGCACCGATCTGGAATGGTTCGCTTACTGGAAGGACTATTGCGAGAACTGGCTGCTGAGCCTTGGCATCAAGAAGGAGCACCTGCGCCTGCGTGACCACGAGCCTGCAGAGCTGGCCTTCTACAGCCGCGCTACCACCGATATCGAGTACGCCTTCCCGTTCACCGACTGGGGTGAGCTGTGGGGCATCGCGGATCGTACCAACTACGACCTGACCCGCCATCAGGAAGCTTCCGGCAAGAGCCTGGAGTACTTCGACAGCGAGACCAACGAGCACTACATCCCCTACGTCATTGAGCCGTCTCTGGGCTGTGACCGTGTGGCTCTGGCTTTCCTGTGCGAAGCATACGACGAGGAGCACCTGACCGACAGCAAGGGCAAGGAGGATATCCGCACCGTGCTGCATCTGCATCCGGCTCTGGCTCCCTACAAGTGCGCCGTGCTGCCCTTGAGCAAGAAGCTGGGCGAGAAGGCTATGGAGATCCGCAACGAGCTGAGCAAGTACTTCATGGTGGATTACGACGATACCGGTTCCATCGGCAAGCGTTACCGCCGCGAGGACGAGATCGGCACCCCGTACTGCATCACTGTGGACTTTGATACCGTGGGTGACGAGGCCAAGGGCATTGCCGCCGACAACTGCGTCACCGTCCGTGACCGCGACACCATGGAGCAGGTGCGTATGCCCATCTCCGAGCTGAAGGCTTATATCGAGAGCAAGATCGAGTTCTGAGAAAATTTCGCTTTCAGGCGATAAAAACAGCCCCGCCGTTGCAATTTCGGCGGGGCTGTGCTATAATACAAATAAAGAAAGTGCTGTCTGGCAAACGGTCAGTACCTTTCCGGCGCGATAATCAAAAGATGACCGCTCAGGTTTGGACGCTGAGGGCGGTCATTTTTTGTTGTTGAAGATCTTCCACGCGATATCGAAAATGCCAAAGCTCACGGTTGCAAGCAATGTGAGCAGAGCCAGAGTTTCTAAAAGCGTCATGAAGCATCACCCCCTTCGCTGCAAAGCGTCGGGGTACGACAAAAATGTTCGCCTTCCCGACGCAGGGCCGAAAAGGCATAGACCGCCTGCCGTATGTAGACAGCACTTTCAAAAGACAGTATAACAGACGTTTCCTGCTTTTTCAACAGCGGGAGGTGTCTGTTTTCTTTTTACTGGACAGAACGGCTTGTACCGGGTATACTGAAAAACAGAAAAACATGATTTTTACACCGCAGGAGGTTCTACCGTGGAAAACTTTGACGAACTGCTGAAAAAATATGCCGATTTCATCGTCCGGGTGGGGGTGAACCCGCAGCCCGGACAGACCCTCATCATCAACTGCCCGCTGGAGGGCGCGCCGCTGGCGCGGCTGTGCGTGCGTAGTGCCTACGAAGCCGGTGCCCGGGATGTGCAGGTGAACTGGAGCGATGACGCTGTGGCCCGCGCCCGCATGGAGCTGGGCAGCGAGGAGGCCCTGACCGACCTCAAGCCATGGCAGCTGCGCCGCTATCTTGACTATGCCGAAAGCGAGGGCGGCGTGTGTGTACTGCATCTCATTGCGGACGACCCGGAGCTGTATGCGGGCATTGACGGCAATAAGATCAGCCGGGTGAATGCCGCCCGCCGCGCCTTTATGGAGGAGTGGCAGGAGTACACCATGAACGACCGGGTGCAGTGGTCCATTGCGGCCCTGCCCAGTGTGCCGTGGGCAAAGAAGGTCTTCCCGGAGCTGGACGCGGATGCCGCCATGGAAGCGCTGTGGAAGCTGATCTTTGACGTGTGCCGGGTCACCGGTGGCGACCCGGTGAACGAGTGGCAGGCCCATATGGAGCGGCTCAGCACTCTGCGGGATAAAATGAACGCGCTGGACTTGGAAAGCGTGCATTTTGAGAGCAGCAATGGCACGGATCTGACCGTGGGTCTTGCGGATCAGGCTGTGTGGGAAAGCGCCGCCAGCAAGAGCGAAAAGGGCGTGGTGTTCCTGCCCAACATCCCCACGGAGGAAGTGTTCACTGCGCCCCACAAGGACAGGGTAGAGGGCGTTGTCTACGGCACAAAGCCCTATGTGTTCAACGGCCAGCTCATCAAGAACTTCCGTGTCACCTTTGAGAAGGGACGGGTTGTGGACTACCACGCCGAGCAGGGACAGGTGCTGCTTGGCCGTCTGCTGGACGGCGACGAAGGCTCCCGCAGCATTGGCGAAGTGGCACTGGTGCCGGCAAGCAGCCCCATCAACCGCAGCGGCAAGCTGTTCTACAGCACGTTGTTTGACGAAAATGCCGCCTGCCACATCGCTTTTGGTGCCAGCTACCCCGGCACCACGAAGGGCGGCACGGCGCTGACGAAGGAAGAGCTGCTGGCCCGCGGCATGAACCAGTCCCGCCTGCATGAGGATGTGATGATCGGTGCAGAGGACAGCCATATCACCGGCAAATGCCGCGATGGCCGCACCGTGGAGCTGTTCCGGGACGGCGTGTGGGTGCTGTAAAAGACCCTGCGGCGAAAAAAATCTGCGAAAATGCTTGCATAATCGCGGGATGTATGGTATATTCTAGTAGTACGATATAGTTTAACCTGAAACGTGGGCCGCAAGGTCCGCGTTTCTTGTTTGTTTGGAGGTTTTTTATGGCGAAGCAGTCTGGCGGCAACACCGCCCAGAGAGTCGAAGCGCTTGTCCGCCCCACCGTGGAGGGCATGGGCCTGCGCCTGTGGGATGTGGTTTTTGAAAAGGAAGGTCCAGACTGGTATCTTCGCGTGCTCATCGACAAGGACGGCACCATGGATACCGACACCTGCGCGGATGTTTCCCATGCGCTGGACCCCATCCTTGACGAGGCAGACCCCATCGACCAGAGCTATTATCTGGAAGTGGGCAGCCCCGGCCTTGGCCGTAAGCTGACCCGCCCGGAGCACTATGAAGCCCTCAAGGGCCAGAAGATCCGGGTAAAGCTCATCCGCCCGAATGCAGACGGCGTGCGTGAGTTTTCCGGTATCCTGACAGGCCGCGAGGGCAGCACCGTTACGGTGAACACCGATGCGGGCGCTGTCACCTTTGAGGTGAACGCCGCATCCAGCGTGAACCTGTGCGACGATGAAGACCTGTTTGACTAACATAGATAGAGAGTAAATTACAGGAGGAACCCGAAAAATGGCAGCAGCGAACAATGAATTTTTTGAAGCTCTCTCCATGCTGGAGCACGAGCGCGGCATCACCGCAGAATACCTGATCGAAAAGATCAAGGCTGCGATCATCATTGCCGTCAAGAAGAACTATGAGGTGGAAGAGGACCACGTGAAGGTGGATATCGACCCCGCCGCAGGCCGCTTTGATGTGGCCCTGATCCAGGACGTTGTGGCCGACGAGGACTGGTACGACGAGCACTCTGAGATCGGCATTACCGAGGCACAGAAGATCCGCAAGAGCTACGAAGTGGGCGACCGCATCGTGACCCCCCTCAAGACCAAGGACTTCGGCCGCATTGCAGCCCAGACCGCAAAGCACGTGATCCGTCAGGGCATCCGCGAGGCTGAGCGCAGCCAGCAGCTGAGCGAGATCCAGTCCCGTGCACACGACATCGTGCAGGCCACCGTTACCCGCGTGGACCCGGAGAAGGGCATCGTTGCTCTGGATCTGGGCAAGGGCGGCGAGGCTATCCTGCCCCACAACGAGCAGGTGCCCGGCGAGGTGTACACCGAGGGCCAGACCCTGCAGGTCTACGTTGTGGACGTGGTCAGCACTGAGCGCGGCCCCCGCGTTATGATCAGCCGCACCCATCCCGGCCTTGTCAAGCGCCTGTTTGAGCTGGAAGTGCCCGAAATTTTTGACGGCACTGTGGAGGTCAAGGCCATCAGCCGCGAGGCCGGTGCCCGCACCAAGATGGCTGTTTGGAGCAAGGACCCCAACGTGAACCCTGTTTCCGCCTGCATCGGCGAGCACGGTGCCCGTGTAGCTGCTGTTGTGGAAAAACTGGGCGGCGAAAAGATCGACATTGTGAAGTGGAGCGAGGATATCTCCGAGTTCATCTCCGCAGCACTCAGCCCGGCCAAGGTGGTCAAGGTGGAACTGCTGCCCGGCGAGACCCGTTCCTGCCGTGTGACCGTGCCCGACCAGCAGCTGAGCCTTGCCATTGGCAACAAGGGCCAGAACGCACGCCTGTGCGCACGCCTGACCGGCTACAACATTGATATCCGCCCCGAGAGCGGCTATTATGGCGAGGAAGAGCCGAAGAAGGAAGCTGAGACCGACGCCGAGTAATTCCGGCGCAGATGGCCAAAGGAGGGAAACCGGATGGCACAGAAAAAGATCCCTTCCCGCCAGTGCATCGGCTGCATGACCAGCCGCCCCAAAAAGGAGCTGGTGCGTGTGGTGCGTGCACCCAGCGGAGAGATCAGCATTGATCTGGTCGGCAAAAAGCCGGGCCGCGGCGCATATCTCTGCCCGAACCCCGACTGCCTGACCAAGGCAAAAAAGAAAAAGGCGCTGGAGCGCTGCTTTGAGCAGCCGGTTCCCGCCGAGGTGTACGAGGCTCTGGCCGCGCAGCTGGCCGAAGCCGCAAAGGAGGCAGCCGATGGCAAAGAAGAATAACACCCCCGCAAAACCCAAGCTGCCCCCGGAAGAGGCACTGTATCAGGCGCTGAGCCTGTGCCGCAAGGCAGGTGCCCTGACCATGGGCTTTGACGCGGTGGAAGATGCCTGCGTCAAGGGCAAGGCATGGCTGGTGATGACGGCAAGTGACGCCAGTGCCAAGACCGTGCAGCGGCTGAACTACTCTGTTGGCGATCTGGTGGATGTGATCACCATGCCGCTGACGCAGGATAAGCTGGCCGACATCAGCCGCAAGCCTGTGGCTGTTTATGCGGTGACCGACCGCAACCTCGCAAAGCTCTGCTTCGACCGCCTGTCGGACTGCGGAGCAATCAAAAATGAGGAGGATATGAGCGAATGATCGTAAAATATAAAGTGAGTGATTTTGCAAAGGACCTGAACGTCTCTGCCAAGAAGGTCCTGGATGAGCTGACCGCCATGGGCAGCACCGGCAAGAAGAACAGCTCCAATCTGGAAGAGAACGAACTGAACTACCTGCTGGAGAAGTTCAGCAAGGACAACAGCATCCCCAGTCTGGAAGAGTTCTTGAGCAGCGCCAAGGCTCCGAAAGAAGAGCCGAAGGCAGAAAAGAAGCCTGAGAAGAAGGCCGACAAAAAGCCTGCTGAGAAAAAGCCCGAGCAGCCCGCCGCCAAGAAGGCCGAGCCTGCTGCCCAGCCCAAGGCAAACAACAATAAGCACGGCGAAAAGAAGCCCGAGCAGCACAAAAAGCGCGAGGAAAAGACCGTTTCCCTGAGCGAGCTGGCACGCGAGACCGGTGCAAAGGCATCTGCCGCCCCGGCACAGGCTGTGTCTGTCCGCCGCGAGGACAATCAGGTCACCGTGGATACCCGTACCGTGGATATGAACGTGGATCGTTTCGATGCCCGTTACGATGATCTGGCTTCCACCAAGAATACCGAGAACCGCCGCAAGCCCACCCCGCAGGGCAACAAGCAGAAGTTCACTCAGCGCGGCCAGCGCCAGCGCCAGCAGTTCCAGAAGGGCAAGCGCGAGACTGAGTTCGAGCGCCTGCAGCGCATCCAGCTGGAAAAGGCCCGCAATGCCCAGCTGAAGGTCATGATCCCCGATGAGATCACCGTCGGTGAGCTGGCTGCCCGTCTGAAGCAGCAGGCCGGCAAGGTCATTGCCAAGTTCATGCAGATGGGTGAGATGCACGCCATCAACGACGTCATCGATTTCGATACCGCATCCCTGCTGGCCGAGGAGTTCCACGCAAAGGTCGAGCACGAAGTGCACGTCACCATCGAGGAGCGCCTGTTCACCCAGGAAGAGGATACACAGGAAGATCTGGTGGAGCGTCCCCCGGTCGTCTGCGTCATGGGTCACGTTGACCACGGCAAGACCAGTATTCTGGACGCCATCCGTAAGACCAACGTCACCGCAGGCGAGGCCGGCGGCATCACCCAGGCCATCGGTGCATATCAGGTGCGCATCAACGACAGCAAGATCACCTTCCTGGATACCCCGGGCCATGAGGCCTTCACCTCCATGCGTGCCCGCGGTGCTAACATGACCGATATCGCAGTTCTGGTGGTCGCTGCCGACGACGGCATCATGCCCCAGACCATCGAGTCCATCAACCACGCCAAGGCCGCCAATGTCAAGGTCATCGTGGCCATCAACAAGATGGATAAGCCCACCGCCAACCCCGAGCGCGTCAAGGAGGGCCTGACCAAGTACGGCCTGATCCCCGAGGATTGGGGCGGCGATGTGGCCTGCATCCCCGTTTCTGCCGTCACCGGTATGGGCATCAACGACCTGCTGGAGCGCATCGCGCTGGAAGCTGAGGTCATGGAGCTGAAGGCCAACCCCAACCGCCGCGCCAAGGGTGCAGTCGTCGAGGCCCGTCTGGACAAGGGTCAGGGCCCCATCGCTACCATTCTGGTGCAGAACGGCACCCTGCACTCCGGCGATGTCATCATTGCCGGCACTGCCGTGGGCCGCGTGCGTACCATGCGCAGCGACAAGGGCAAGCTGCTGAGCGATGCCGGCCCGTCTACCCCTGTGGAGATCACCGGCCTGACCGCTGTGCCCGAAGCAGGCGACCTGTTCGAGGCCGTTGAGGACGAGCGTCTGGCCCGTGAGCTGGCCGAGCAGCGCATTGCTGCCGCCAAGGAGAAGCAGTTCTCCGCCTTCCAGAAGGTCACTCTGGATAACCTGTTCAGCCAGATGGCTCAGAACGACATGAAGGAACTGGCCATCGTGGTCAAGGCCGATGTTCAGGGTTCTGCCGAGGCTGTCAAGCAGAGTCTGGAAAAGATCTCCAACGACGAGGTGCGTGTGCGCGTCATCCACGCCGGTGTCGGTGCCATCAGCAAGTCCGACGTTGATCTGGCCGATGCCTCCAACGCCATCATCATCGGCTTCAATGTCCGCCCCGACAACGTGGCCAAGGAAGAAGCCGCTGCCACCAAGGTGGAAATGCGTATGTACCGCGTCATCTACGATGCCATCAACGACGTGACCGACGCTATGAAGGGTATGCTGGCTCCCAAGTTCCGCGAGGTGTCTCTGGGCGAGCTGCAGGTCCGTCAGGTGTACAAGATCTCCAACGTGGGCACCGTTGCAGGCTGCCGCGTCACCAGCGGCAAGATCACCCGCGACAGCAAGGTGCGCGTGGTGCGTGACGGCATCGTCATCACCGAGGACGAGATCGCATCCCTGAAGCGCTTCAAGGATGACGCCAAGGAAGTGGCCGAGGGCTACGAGTGCGGTGTCACTCTGGCCAAGTTCGCCGACGTCAAGGAAGGCGACGTGTACGAGGCCTTTAAGATGGAAGAGTACCGCGACTAAGATTTTTTGAAAATTTCTCTGGTACCGGCAACGGTGCCAGAGAAGTTTATTTAAAGGAGAAACCGAATGTCTCAGAAAAATATGGGCCGTCTGGCGCAGGATATGAAGCGCGAGATCATTGCCATCATCGGACGGCTGAAAGACCCGCGTTTGGAGGGCGGTCTGCTGACCGTCACCCGTCTGGACGTGACCCCGGATCTGGATGTGGCCAAGGTGTATGTCAGCGTCATGGGACGCGCGGACGGCCCGGGGCCTGCCATTGAGGCGCTGAACCGCGCCGCCGGTCATGTGCGCACCGAAGTGAGCAAGAAAATGCACATCCGCAAGGCTCCCCGCTTCATCTTTGTGGAGGATGACGGCGCTGCCTATGCAGCCCACATCAATGAGCTGCTCCGCACCCTGAACGTGAACGGCGACGCAGAGGAGCAGCCCGCTGCATCCGAGGAGACCGAGGACTGATAAACCGCCTGCGGAAAGGATGAATCATGGAATGACAGAACAGTTGAATGTCCAGCAGATGGCCCAGCGCCTGATGTCCTCGGACAACATTTTGATTCTGTGTCACAAAAACCCGGACGGCGATACCATCGGCTGCGGCAGTGCGTTGTACTATGCGCTGAAAGCGCTGGACAAGAACGCGGCGGTACTGTGCTCGGACACGGTGCCGGCCCGCTATGCCTTTACAAACGCGCGGCTGTTCAAGGGCGAGTTTGAGCCGCAGACCATCGTGGCCGTGGATGTGGCCAGCGTGCAACTCTTTGGCGAAAACAACGGCGTGCCGCAGTATTCACGCCATGTGGATCTGTGCATCGACCACCATGCGGGCAACAGCGGCTATGCCGATTTCACCCTGCTGGATGGCGGCGCAGCCGCAGCGGCGGAACTGTTGTACGAGGTGATCTGCGCCATGGGCGTGGATCTGACCTCCCACATGGCAGACTGCCTGTACACCGGCCTTGCCACCGATACGGGCTGCTTCAAGTTCTCTTCCACCACGGCAAACACTCACCTTGTGGCCGCAAAGCTGATCGAGGCGGGCTGCCATGTGGAAGAGCTGAACACCCTGCTGTTCGATACCAAATCCCGGGAGCGGATGGAAGCTGAGCGCATCGCCCGCAACCATCTGGAATACTATCTGGATGGCCGCTGTGCGCTGATCTATCTCACCCGCGACGAGATCGAGCAGAGCCGCGTGGACCCGGCGGATCTGGAAGAGCTGACCGGCCTGCCCGTGAGCATTGAAGGCGTGAAGGTCGGTCTGACCCTGCGCCAGCAGCCGGGCGGCAGCTACCGCATCAGCGTGCGCACCGCCAAGGGCGTGGACGCCTGCGCCATTGCCCGCCGACTGGGCGGCGGCGGCCATGCCCGCGCCGCCGGATGCGAACTGCTGGGCAACCTGGAAAATGCAAAGAACGCGATTCTGGCAGAGGTGGAAGCCGAACTGGACGCACCGCAGGAGGAAGCATAAATGCAGGGCATCCTGATCGTCGACAAGCCCATGGACTGGACCAGTTTTGACGTAGTGGCAAAGCTGCGCGGCGTGCTGGGCACCCGCAAACTGGGCCACAGCGGTACGCTGGATCCCATGGCCACCGGTGTGCTGCCGGTGTTCTGCGGCGGGGCCAGCAAGGCCGTGGATCTGCAGCTGAACCACGATAAAAGCTACCGCGCCGTGCTGAAGCTGGGTGCCCGTACCGACACCGGCGACATCACCGGCACCGTGCTGGAAACGGCCCCGGTCACGGCGGGCGAAGCCGAACTGCTGGCCGTGCTGCCGCAGTTTGTCGGCCCGCAGATGCAGGTGCCGCCCATGTATTCCGCCGTCAAGGTGGGCGGTCAGCCGCTGTATAAGCTGGCCCGCGAGGGCGTGACGGTGGAGCGCAAGGCGCGCCCCATCGAGATCTACAGCATCACCTACGGCGGAAGCCCGGCCGAAAACGAGTATGTGCTGGACGTGAAGTGCTCCAAAGGCACCTACATCCGCACCCTGTTGGAGGACATCGCCGCCGCCATGGGGCAGAAGGGTACCATGAGCGCTTTGCGCCGCACCTCGGCGGGCGTTTACACCGAAACCGATGCCCACACATTGGAAGAGATCCTGACCGCAAAAGAGCAGGGCATGCCCGCGCTGGAAGCGTTGATGCTGCCGGTGGAGAGCGTGTTCGACTCTCTGCCGCTGCTGGCGGTGGAACCGTGGGTGGAGCAGCACCTGTACAACGGCTGCCCCACCAGCCGCTATCCGGCGGCGGACGGCCGCTATCGGGTGCGGAACGCTGAAGGGCAGTTCCTCGGCCTTGCCAACATCACCGGGGGCGTGCTCCGGGTGGAAAAACTGTTCGTAGAACGGAACTGAATTTATAAAAGGAAACCAAAACCCATGCAGATCATTTCTCAGTTTGCGCCGCTGCCGCTGGCTGCGCCGGAAAACGGCACCGCTGTGGCAATGGGCTTCTTTGACGGCATCCACATCGGGCACCGCGCGGTGATCGATGGTGCGGTGCAGTGGGCAAAGGCGCACGGCGCCGCCCCGGCGGTGTTCACCTTCAAGCTGCCCATGCTCAACAAGATGAAGGGCAAGCGCCTGCTGTCCACAGCGGACAAGCACGCCCTGATCGCCAGCCTTGGCGTGGAATATTATCTCACGCCAGACTTTGAGGAGATCAAGGGCCTGACGCCGGAACAGTTCGTGCTGGGCATCGTGCGGGACTGCCATGCCCGGGCGCTGTTCTGCGGCGAAAACTTCACCTTCGGGGCCAAAGCCGCCGGCAACCCTGAGATGCTGCGCCGCCTGTGCGAGCCGCTTGGGGTGGAAGTGGTGGTGGTGCCCATGGCGCAGTTTGAGGAAAAGCCGGTGTCCTCCACCCGCATCCGCACTGCGCTGGAAGGCGGCGACATCCCGGCGGCAAACGCCATGCTGGGCATGCCCTACGCCATCCGGTTCGAGGTGCAGCATGGGGCAGGGCTGGGGCATACGCTGGGTGTGCCCACCATCAACCAGCTGTATCCCGATGGGTTCCAGATGCCCCGCAGCGGCATCTATATCACCCGCACCAAGATCGGCGACTGGTGGTATCCGTCGGCAACGGGGCTGGGCAGCCGCCCCACCGTCAACGACGACGCCACCAAAGTGACCTGCGAGACCTTCATCCCGGGCTTCTCCGGTGATTTGTACGGTACCGACCCGGTGGTGGAGTTCCACGCTTACCTCAGCCCCAGCAAGAAGTTCGACACGCTGGACGAGCTGCGGGCATGCATCAACAACGCGGCAGAGCGCGCGCAGGAATATTTCGGCGAAGCGCCGCAGTAAATTGCAATCAGAAAAGACAAAGGCGTCCTCTTTCCAGCCGGAAGGAGGACGCCTTTGGTCGTTTTTGTCTTTATTCGTAATCGATGGGCAGGGTGGGCAGGCCGTTCAGTTCCAGCCCGGCGGTGTGTCCGGCCATGTACTGGTAGTAGCCTTGCGCAGCGATCATCGCGCCGTTGTCGCCGCAGAACTTCAGCTCCGGCAGGTAGACCTTGGCCCCAAGCTTCTGGGCACCGTCATTCACCAGCTGGCGCAGGCGTCCGTTGGCGGCTACGCCGCCCGCCAGACACACCTGCTTTGCGCCGGTGTCGGCGGCAGCCAGCAGCAGCTTTTCAGCCAGAATGCCCGCGATGCGTTCCTGGAAGCTGGCGGCAAGGTCGGGCACATTGACCGTTTCGCCCTTCATCTGTGCCTTGTTCACCTCGTTGAGCACGGCGGTCTTGAGGCCGGAAAAGCTCACGTTGTATTTGCCCTCCACATGGGGCACCGGCAGGCGGTAGGCCTTGGGGTCGCCGGTCTTGGCGGCGTTGGCCACGCTCGGCCCGCCGGGGTAGGGCAGACCCAGCGTGCGGGCAACCTTATCAAAGGCTTCGCCGGCGGCATCGTCCACGGTGTGGCCGAGAATGTGGTAGTGGGTGTAGTCCAGCACTTCCACGATGTGGCTGTGGCCGCCCGAGGCCACCAGACACAAAAAGGGCGGCTTCAGTTCCGGGTGGGTCAGGTACAGGGCGGCAATGTGCCCGCGCAGATGGTGCACCGGCACCAAGGGCTTATTGGCCGAGTAGGCCAGCCCCTTGGCAAAGTTGACGCCCACCAGCACCGCGCCGATGAGCCCCGGGGCAAAGGTGACGGCCACGGCGTCCACGTCGTCGATGGTCTTGCCCGCGTCCAGCAGAGCCTTTTTCACCGTGGCGCTGATGAACTCGCAGTGGCGGCGGCTGGCAATTTCCGGCACAACGCCGCCGTACAGCGCCTGTTCTTTCACGCTGGTGGAAATGACATTGCTCAGCAGGTGCCGTCCGTCCTCTACCAGTGCTGCGGCGGTCTCGTCGCAGGTGGATTCGATTCCTAAAACGATCATATCAGTGTGCCTCCAGCCAGTTCTTGCCTGCGTGCACGTCGGTGCTCAGGGGCACAGCATACTGCACGCAGCCTTCCATCTCTTCCCGCAGGATCTGCGCGGCCTTTTCGGCCTCGGTCTCCGGTGCTTCCACGATCAGTTCGTCGTGGACAGTCAAGATCAGGCGGCTTTCCATTTTCTCGGCGCGCAGGCGCTTCCACACCCGCACCATGGCCAGCTTGATGACGTCTGCCGCCGTGCCCTGAATGGGGGTGTTGCGTGCCATGCGCTCGCCGCTGGAGCGCACGTTGAAGTTGGAACTTGCCAGCTCCGGCAGCGCCCGGCGGCGGCCGAACAGGGTGGAAACATAGCCGTTTGCTTTGGCGTCCGCGATGGTCTTGTCCATGTAGCCGCTGACGCTGGGGAAGGCCGACAGGTAATTCTTGAGGAAGGTGTCGGCTTCCTTCACGGTGACGCCGATGTCCTTGGAAAGGCTGTAGGCACCCTTGCCGTACATGATGCCGAAGTTGATGGCCTTGGCGCTGGAACGCAGCCGGGGCGTGACCTCCTCCTGCGGGATGCCATAAATTTTGGCAGCGGTGCTGCGGTGGATGTCCTCGCCGTTCAAGAAGGCCTGCTGCATGTGGGTGTCGCCCGTGATGTGGGCGAGGATGCGCAGCTCGATCTGGCTGTAGTCGGCATCCACCAGCACGCAGCCCGGTTTTGCCACAAAGTAGGCGCGCAGCTGGCTGCCCAGCTCGGTGCGGATGGGAATATTCTGCAGGTTGGGGTTATCGGACGAGAGACGCCCGGTGCGGGCTTCGGTCTGGTTGAAGGTGGAGTGGATGCGGCCGTCCTCGCCGATGACCTTGAGCAGACCTTCCACATAGGTGGAGTTCAGCTTTTGGTAGGCGCGGTACTGCAGGATGTCCTCCACCAGCGGGTACTCCCGCAGGCTTTCCAGCGTTTCGGCGTCGGTGGACCAGCCCCGCTGGTTCTTTTTGCCGTGGGGCAGACCCATGGTGTCGAACAGCATCTCGCCCAATTGCTTTGGGCTGTTGGGGTTGAAGCTGGCGCTGCCGGTCTCCATGTGGATGCGGGTCAGCACCTGCTCCAGCTCCTCGCGCAGCTTTACGCCGAACTGCTCGATGCCGTCCTTATCCACCAGCACGCCGGTGCGGGTCATATCCGCCAGCACCTGCGCCAACGGGAACTCGATCTCGTTGTAGAGCGCATCCTCGCCGCAGGCGGTGATCTCGGCCTTCATTTTGGCAAACAGGTCGGCAAGGCGGCCTGCGTCCGCGTAATCGGCGCAGGTAAAGGCGGCGGCCGCCTTGTAGGCAGGCACCAGCTCGCTGATCTGGTATTTGGAGGCGGAGGCGTCCAGCAGGTAGGCGGCAAGCTTGCCGTCCCATACGATGCTGCTGCCCCAGCCGCCGGCAGCCATGGCTTTTGCGTACAGGGGCGCGGAGTTGAACACGTCCAGTGTGACGTCGGAGTTGTCCAGCAGGCGGACAAGGTCGGCATCGGTCAGCGGGTAGACGACGGCATCCTGCACGGCGTACCAGCTTTCCGGCTGCAGCATCACGTTGCGAGTGCCCTGTTTGCCCATGACGGCGGGGCGGGACGCCACCAGATAGTGTCCGGCCGGGGTCAGCGGCAGGGCAGCGATCTCTGCTTCCAGCAGGTCGGCGGCTTCCTCTTCCGGTGCCGAAGGTGCCACGCCGTCCAGTCCGAAGCGCGGAATGAGGGAGTGGATCTCCAGCTCCTGCAGAAGGCGCACGGCCTCGGCCTTGTTGCCCTCGCCCACGGTGTAGGCCCCTTCGGCGGTGTCGATGGGGGCATCGGCGCGGATGGTGCCCAGCGTGTGGCTCAGTTCGGCCATGGACTTGTCCTCGAGCAGATGCTCCCGCTGCTTGGGCTTGATGCGCTTGTCATCGATGTTCTCGTATACGCCTTCCAGCGAGCCGAAGTTCTGCACAAGGCTCAGGGCAGTCTTTTCGCCGATGCCCTTCACGCCGGGGATATTGTCCGAGGCGTCGCCCATCAGGCTCTTAACCTCGATGAGCTGTTTGGGCGCGATGCCGTATTTTTCCTGAATGGCGTCCACATCCATGGTCACGGTCTTGCTGCGCCCCATGACGGTGGCGGCCAGCAGAACAGTGGTGGTGTCGCTCACCAGCTGCAGGCTGTCGCGGTCTCCGGTGGCGAGGAAACAATCGTCCTTCCGGGCGGCGCAGGCAGCGGCCAGCGTGCCGAGGATGTCGTCGGCCTCCCAGCCTTCGGCGGTGACGGTGCGGTAGCCCAGATCAGCCAGAAGTTCTTTCAGCACAGGCATCTGCTGTGCCAGCTCCTCCGGCATACCGTGGCGATTGGCCTTGTAGCCATCGTACATTTTGTGGCGGAAGGTGGGAGCCTTCAGGTCGAAAGCCACAGCCACCTCGTCGGGTTCGCACTCCTTGAGCAGGGAGAGCAGGATATTCAGAAAGCCGTAAATGGCGTTGGTATAGCGGCCGTCCTTGGTGGTCAGCAGCTTGATGCCGAAAAAGGCACGGTTGGCGATGCTGTTGCCGTCGATGACCAGTAAACGCATAAGTCGTTCGTCCTCCATTGCGTAATTTCACACCCTATAGTATAGCACAAAACTACGCCCGTTGGGAGAGAATTGCAGAAAAAAAGCTCTCCCTTTCGGGAGAGCTGGCGCGCCGGTGTCTGAAAGGGTCAGGGCTGTGCGCGGGTTTTACTCTTCGATGCGGATCGCGCTCACCGGGCAGGCGTTGGCGGCGTCCACCGCCTGCGGGACTTCCTCCGGCGGGATGGGGCCGGGCTCGGCTACGGCCAGAACGCCCTCCATGCGGAACACGGCGGGGCACAGCCCGGCGCACTGGGTGCAGCCGATGCACAGATCGGGGTCAACGTATGCATTCATGAAAATGCACCTCCTTTTGATGATGCCAGAGTCAGTATGGCCGGTTTGAATTGTCCCTATGCATCCGGCGCGGGCTGTGGTACAATAGAAACCACAGACAGGGAGGAAAACACCATGAATATCCAGATCTTCGGCACAAGCAAGTGCTTTGACACCAAAAAGGCCCAGCGCTATTTCAAGGAGCGGGGCGTGAAGTTCCAGATGATCGACCTGAAGGAAAAGGGCATGAGCCGCGGCGAGTTCGACAATGTGGCCCGCGCCCTCGGCGGCTGGGAAAAGCTGGTCAACCCCAAGGCGAAGGACAAGCAGACCCTTGCGCTGCTGGACGCGCTGGTGGACTGGCAGAAGGAGGACAAGCTGTTCGAAAATCAACAGCTGCTGCTCACCCCCATCGTGCGTAACGGTCGGCAGGCCACCGTGGGCTACCAGCCCGATGTGTGGAAAACGTGGGAATGACTTTCACAAAAAAACCACGGGCGGAGTTTTGCACTATCGGCAGATATGTGGTATACTGAACGATGTAGCAATTATTCCAGGGAGATAAACCAATATGAAACATTATATTACCCCCGAAGAACACGCCCGGATGCAGCGCCGCCGGGGTCGGCAGGCCTTGGGGCTGCTGGTTGCCGTGCTGGTCATCGTGGGCTTTGTCACAGTGCTGCAGGCCGGTGTGGGACTGGTGAGGAACCTCTTCGACGATACCGCCCAGAAGCAGGAATACGAAGATAAGCTGGAGGGCCTTGTGCTCTTTGACCCCATGCCCTTTGACGGCATCGGCAACATCGATGACCTGACGCTGCGGGAAGCCGCGGTCTGGGGCTGCATCTACAACATTCAGGAGACGCAGGGCGGTTTTGACAACTACAACACCGACCCGGACACCGAACAGCTGCTGCTGCCCTCGGTGGATGTGGACGCCTATCTGGCAAAGCTGCTCGGCCCCGGTTTCCGGCTGACCCACCGCAGCTTTGAGATGGAAGATATGACCATCGAGTTCGACGATGCCACCCAGTGCTATAAGATCCCGGTCACCGGCACGGTGGGCTACTACCGCGCGACTGTCACCCGCCTGTTCAAGCAGGGCGGCAAGCTGCATGTCACCGTGGGCTATATCCCCACGTTCAGCACCGACGACAGTATCATCAACCAGTCTTCGGATGTCCCCACCAAATACATGGACTATCTGTTCGAGCGCCAGAGCGGCAGCTGGTATCTGACCGGTCTGACCGAGAGTGAGACCAAGCCTGAGAGCACGGCCAGCACCGAACCGGCCAGCCTGCCGGAGCCGATGGCAGAAAGCGAAGTGCAGGACGCGATCCTTGCAGCAGCCGGTTCCGACTCTGCATCGGCAGAAGCGGACAGTGCTGCAGCCGAAAACGGCGTGGATACGCAGTCCGCAGACGGAGCCGACAGCACCGAGGCGCAGGCTGACGAGAGCGCAGCCAGCCCGGCAGCATAAACCCCACAAGAAACAGAACACCCGACTGTGAAATGCATCACAGCCGGGTGTTTTTCTGTCAGCGGTTATTTCAGGTCAAATTTTACGATCACCAGCCGGTACCACAGGTAGGGCACCATGTTCCAGATCATCCACAGCTCCATGAGAACGTAGTGGGGCAGATCGCGCCAGCGGAAGGGGCGTTTGCCCAATTTGCCTTCTTTCAGCAGGGCAAAGGCTTCATGCATGCCCTTGTCCCATGCTTCGCCGAAGCCCTGTTTGTGGAACTTGTAGCACTTGAGCAGATAGCCCAGCGCCAGCGGGATGAAGTTGAGCACCAGCATCAGCAGCGGCTCGTTCTTCAGCGGAAGAAGGATGCTGTTGCGACCGCTCTGCTGGCTCTTGAAGGCGTTGTACCGCACAGCGCCGGTGCTTGCACCGCAGATGTGGTAGCACTTTGCTGCCGGGCAGAGAACGTTTTTGTAGCCCGCGTTGTTGGCGCGCCAGCTCAGGTCCACATCTTCGAAGTAGGCAAAGAAGTTCTCGTCAAAATTGCCGATCTCGTCCAGAATGCTCTTGCGGTAGAGCGCCGCGCCGCCGCAGGCCGAGAAGATGCGCTTTTGTTTTGTGTAGCGGTTGGCCCGGCGGCCATCGCCGGTCTTGCAGGCAAAGCCCATCCATGTCACATAGTCACCGGCATCATCGGCCAGCTCCCGGTCGAAGTGTCGGATCATCAGGCTCTGCACCGCAAAGATCTTGGGGTCGGTCTCGGCGGTGCGGATGAGCTGCGCCAGCCAGTCCGGCTCGGCGAAAGCGTCGTTGTTGAACAGCACCACATATTCGCTTTCAGCCAGTGCGATGCCCTGATTGACTGCGTGGGAAAACCCGGTATTGGTGCCGTTTTCGATGAGGGTGAAGTTTGGACGGCTGCAGTAGCTGCGGGCCTGCTCCAGACTTTCGTCGGTGGAGCCGTTGTCCACCACGATGAGCCGGAAGCTCTGTTCGGTCTGGGCATAGACCGACTCAATGGAATCCTTCAGCCAGCCCTTGCCGTTGATGTTGGGGATGATAATGGTTGCTTTATCCATAAGATTACTCCTGTAAAACTGCACGGTTACCCGAACAGTATAGCATATCTGCGCGCAAAAAGAAACCGCACTCCGGCAGGAATGCGGTTTCAGAAAGCGGAAAAATCAGGCGGCAAGAGCCTTTTCGATGTTGGCCAGCAGGGTGTCGTGATTTTCGGCGCAGACAAGGATCACTTCGCCGGTGGGGGCAACTGTGACGGTAGCGGCCTTGGCGATCTGGTACTGATCTTCCAGATAGTGCTCCATGGACTGCTGCTCGCTGGCAACATAGGTTTCCAGCGCGGCCTTTACCTCGTCGGTCTTGCCATCGGCGGGCTTGACGATGGCCACGGCATAGCTGCGCACCATCATGGCGGAGATGGAAGCGGCAAGGTCGGTGTACATGTCATCTTCCAAATTCAGCAGGGGGAGCATTATGTTTTTGATCTCGTCATCCAGCTGGTCGGCCTCATACTCGGCACTGTAGCCGTCGATGGCAGTGAACTTGCCGTCCTCGCCTTTGGTAAAGATCATGTCGGTCTCGTTCTCATCGTCGTTGCGGGCGTCGTGGAGAATCTGGGAGTAGTCCTTTGGGGTAGAGGGGTCGGCTTTTTTGCCGGAAGAGCAGCCAACGAGGGCCAGCAGACACAGACCGGCAAGCAGTGCGGCAATGATACGTTTCATAGTGCGGTTCCTTTCCTGCATGAAAACTTCGTGTGTGAAACAGCGGGCAGAGCGGCTTTGAGAATAGTGTGCGCCGTTTTGCACCTGCTATCCGTAATACGAACCGGCCCTGCGCAGGATTGCACCGCAGATGTAACCATTTTGTGAACAGCTCACAGCATCAACGCGTCCAGATTGCCGTGGTTGACCGGGGTAGACAGAATGATCTGGGTGCTGGTGGTGCCCAGCTTCTGGAACTGCAGGATCAGATGTTCCAGCTGGGGCATACTGCCGCAGCTCACCTTGACCAGAAACGTGTAGGCACCGGTGACGTGATAGCACTGCAGCACTTCTTTGCTGTTCTGCAGCAGTTCCAGAAAGGCGTCCTGCTTGGAGGGTGCTACCGACAGACTGATGAGGGCATCCACATACACGCGGTCGGCAGGGCGGTTCAGGGTGACGGTGTAGCCGCTGATGATGCCGTCCGTCTCCAGCTTGTGGATGCGGCTGGACACGGCCGGGCTGGTCAGCGAGACCTGCTCGGCGATCTCCTTGACCGGCATGCGGGCGTTTTTGGCCAGCAGGGAAAGAATTTTTCGATCCAGATCGTCCATAGGGGATGCTCCTTTGAAATATGTTGGATTGTATAAAATTTTCTGAAAGTAAAGTTTTATTGTTGTTGCAAACGCACAAAGGTTGAAAAATCTTGCTTTTGCTTCGCTTTGTGGACCACATCACTTAAAAAAGCAATCAGGAAACCGATCAGCAGAAGCGGTCCAGAGGGCGATC
>ENA-ORCP01000989-ORCP01000989.1-human-gut-metagenome-genome-assembly--contig:-NODE-989-length-25172-cov-3.510141_pt1 | contig 25172 bp, 16 predicted proteins | sample MGYA00242990_ERZ507991 | MGnify/ENA primary metagenome ERZ507991 (study PRJEB26167, sample SAMN06115496) | human gut metagenome | host: Homo sapiens | place: China:Henan | collected 2015-05-07 | study... | reverse complement strand
CCGTGATGACCAAAATACAATAGCGGATCTGAATTTCAGTAACGGAGCAACCTCAGCTACCGTATCACCGGACGGCAGAAACTATCGCTGATGCAACGCCTGTTCGGTCAGATACTGAACAACCGCGTCTATCGCGGGCGCGCGTTCTACTCTAACAGCAGTACGATAGGCGTACTCGGCGGAACTACGCACGACACCTCGGTATCGGTCATCATTCGCGGCAATGTTGCGGAGGACGATACGACCTATGTGGCGCTGCCTCGCCGTAAGTACGAGGACGGCAGCTTCAGCTATCGCGGAATCGTATTCGAGGATAACCTCAGCCGCAACAGCGAGTACGGCACCGAGCTCGGCAGCGGCGTAAGCGTCGTTATCCGCGGGGCGAAATACGACAACGTAAAGACCGAGATAGCCGATGAGGGTGCGGATCTTACCGTGCTTGACCGCTGAGCTGCGGACGACGCTCGGCAGATATGCTTTTTACGATATCGAGCCGCTGTTCGGCGGCAGAAATATAATCATCAGCGGCGGTGGAGCCGTCGCCGGTATGCGTGGCATGCCGAAAGGAGAACACAATGGAAAAGATTTTCTACATATCCGCGGGCTTTGTCGGCGGAGACGGGAGTAAGGATAGACCCTTCGGCTCCTTTATCGAGGCGAGAGATACCATCCGCACTCTTCGTGCCGCAGGTACTGTCTGTGCGGGCGATGCCGTGACCGTACTCGTTCACGGCGGCGAGTATGACTTTGCCGAGACCTTCGTGCTCGATGAGCGTGATGCCGGGCGCGAGGGCGCACCCATGACGTACAGGGCTTGCGACGGCGAAAAGGTTGTCATAAGCGGAGGCAGAACGCTCAAGACCGAGCGCTTCTATCGCCCGGATGCTGCGGATGTCGCCTGCGTTGCAAAGAAGTATCCCGAGGCGGCAGAACGCATCGTCGCATACGACCTGCTCGCCGACGGAATAAAGATAGACGACGGTCTCCAGGTCTACTGGAACGGAAACCGCGCAATACTTGCACGCTATCCCAACACGGCTTACTCCTTCATGGATGAGGTCACGGGTACCGAGGTCGACGCAGAGGGCAATCCGTGCGGCTCGCAGGAGGGCACGGGCAAGGTCAGACAGTGGGATTACGAGTTCACCGATCCCGATAATATCGTCGAGACCTGGGAGAGCGTAGAGGGTGTCAAGATAGACGGAAACTTCTACATCGACTGGGCATCCACGAGCGGCTATCTCACGGGTCGCGACCCTGAGAAGCACCGCGTGTCCATCCACTGCAACGGCGAGGCGCGCAAGGGCGGAAGATACTACTTCTCCAACATCCTTGACGAGCTCGATATCCCGGGTGAGTACTATGTCGACGCAAAGCGCGGCATCCTCTACTTTTACCCCGAGCAGGATATCACCGAGACCGAGGTCATTGTAACGCAGTGCCCTGAGTTCGTCGTCAAGGTAACATCAGACTATGTCACTCTCGAGGACTTCACCATCGAGACCGCAAAAGACAGCCTCGTCAGGATCGAGGGAACGGGCGACATCGTGCGCGGCTGCACCATCCGCCGCTGCCGTAAGTCGGGAATCCTCTTTGACGGATACAAGGCGCTCTTCTCACACAACGAGATATACAATATCGGCGGCGAGGGTATCGACATGGGCGGCGGCGATCAGGAAAAGATGCTTCCGTCCGAGTCCGAGATATCGGATAATGTTTTCCATGATTTCGGCGAGATCTTCCGCGTATACAACGGCGGAATCTTCTTCCGCGGCAGGGGAATCACCTGCCTGCACAACGAGTTTTACAATGCACCGCACCTTGCAATGTCAATGCTCAGCGGTGACCTTATAATAGAGTATAATTATATTCACGATGTTTGCTATGAGGCGAACGACGCAGGCGCCGTATATCTCGGCGGCTGGTCGGCAAACGACATTTGTTTCTGCCACAACCTCATAAAGCATATCGTTAACATATATAAGACGGGCGCACCGAACGGCTTCTATAACGACGACGGCGGCGCAGGAAAGATCGCGAGAGCAAACCTCTTCATCGACATCGACGGAAACGCCTTTGCAATGGGCGGCGGCAGAGACAATATCATTACCGACAATATCATGATAAACACCCGCCTTGCCTACGATGAGCGTCTCTACTACGATCAGTGGGAGATGCACAATGCGATCTATCCGACCGCGGGACTCTGGAATAATCTTATTCTTCATCCCGCATACGGCTCCAAGGAGTGGGCAATCCGCTATCCGAGAACAACATATATCAAGGCGACGAACGTCCGCGACTATCAGAGCCGCTTCGTTCCCTACGCGCTCGGTCATGCGACGGTCCGCAGTAATGTAACCGTTGCAAACTCGCCGGTGCTTCGCCGCAACGATGTTCAGCCGGATACCATCCGCCTTGCGAACTTCCGCGACAATCTGCACTTCTTCTCGATCGACGATATCGGATTTGTCGATTACGAGGGCGGAGACTACCGTCTGCGCCCCGATTCCCGAGTTTTGTATGAACTTCCGGGATTTGATGCTTGCGACTTTACCCTTTGCGGTGTAAGATAATCTGTGTAAGAAACATACCCCTTCTGCGAGGCAGATAAACCAAACGACAAGGTCGGGGGACATATCGCGGTCTCCTTGCCTGAAAACACACAAAAACGAAAGGTATGGCACAAAAATGAAAAAATCAATCAAGCTTGCTTCCTTCATTGCAGCAGCAATGGCGACTGTATGCGCACTTACGGTCGCAACGGGTGCTGCCCGTGAACGCTACAAGTGGGGCGATGTCAACGGTAGCGGCGGAGATGCCGATACTGCGGATATCGTGCGTCTGATGAAGCACGTGGCGGGAGCGGATGTTGTTACATTCCATCCCGATCTTAACGGCGATGGTGAGGTCAACACTCAGGATCTCGTGCGCCTGATGAAGTATATCGCCGGTAATGAGGTCGAGACCATTAAATTCGAAACTCTCGGCGAGACCGAGAATCCCGCCGGCGAGGAGTATACACCCGTAACTCCCGTGCCTGCGGCAGAGGATATCTCCGATAAGTTCGATATAAGCGAGGGACTTGTTCTTGTCAATGCAAAGAGAAAGTCCGACTACACCATCGTATGTCAGGGCGCCGCTAACCAGGTAAGCGGAACCACCATCCGCGACTTTGCTCAGGCGACCCACGAGTACGAGGCTGCGGTCGCACTTCAGGATACAATTAAGGACATGACCGGCTGCGGCATAAGGCTGGTCAACGATCTGAAGAATCCTGCCAAGAACCCGAGCACAGATGATAAGGTAATCGTAATCGGTTCTACCTCCCGTGACGAGCTTTACGGCATAGACTATACTCAGTATGTCGGTGACAGCTTCTCGGTCAAGGCATACGGAAATAACATCGTTCTTTCCGCCGCACTCAACCCGAGAACCGATGAGAATCCCTATCAGGATTACGATACCGCTGACGGTATTTGGAATGCTGTTTACTACTTCGTAAAGGAATACCTCCATTACGATCCCGCTGTGACTATGACAACGCCTAAGGCGACAAAGGGCATCAGCGTCAGCATAAACGACTATATGTATACCGACGAGACCAAGGTTCCCGCACTCAAGGAGACCTCAAACAAGGACGGCTTCGACGTTTCCGAGTACGGTAATATCGGATATAACGACCTGACACGTCATAATGCATATACCGAAAAGAGCTCTCCCACATGCTACACGAAGATATTGAAATCCAAGTCTGATTACAATACAATATTTAAGAAGGCTAAGAATAGGGGTCAGCTGATCTTCAACTCCATCGAGTCCTGTTACTTCTGCGATTGCGCGGACTGCAAGAAGGCGGCGGAGGAAGAGGGCACCGAGATGGGCGCATTCTACAAGCTCGTTCGTAAGATCGCATCAGATCTCGGCGATACAAAGCTGCGTATCCTCGCTGCAAACCACACCTATAATCCTCCCAAGACCTCGCTCGGAGACAATGTTGAGGTTCTTATCTATAACCCCAAGCTCTGCTCGGCACATTCTCTCGGCGACGCTAAGTGCCCGGTAAACTCAGAGTTTACAAAGGTCGTTGAGTCTTGGAAGTCGGTATGCGGAATGATCAGTGTTCTCGACTTCACCTCCGACTACTACTACTTCCCGATCACCTTCCCGAACCTCTATACTATGAGGGAGAACCTCGCATGGTACAAGGCTAACGGCTTCTACGGTGTTTATCTCCAGATAGACACGACTCAGGCTTGCCTCGAGTTTGCAGACCTCCGTCTCTACCTCGCAAGAGTACTGCTTGAGAATCCGTCTATGAGTGCAGAGGAGTACAGCGAGCATATCAACTCCGGTCTTGCTTACTACTACGGCGCAGAGAATGCCGAGGCGCTCCGCCAGTACATTGATCTCGCAGATGAGCTTGCTCATGACGGCTACTACTGCTTCAATATCTATTCCGAGCCGAACGACGTTCTTCCGATGGAGGAAGTTGTCGACGGCGTTGTAAGCTACGATACCGTATTCCCGAAGAAGGCATATGCGCTCTGGGAGTCCGTACATCCTTACAATGAGACACTTGCACGCAATGAATCTTACCTTGCGCGCATGCTCTCCTCCCGTTATCAGTCCTCGCCTGTTTCGCATGCAAAGACTCAGTATCAGGAGTGGATGATGTCTGTTGTCGAGATGCGTGACAGATCGTGGGTACTTAACCGTATTCTCGGTTCCAATAAGTAATTTGTAATTTTAATATCGGCGTCACTTTTCGGATGCCGATCAGCGGTATTCTGACCGCGGGATGCCTTTCTCGACCGGCAGATGCCGGAATGCAGGCTGTGATTGATAGACTGTCGGACTGCGGGCAGAGCATAACTCTGCCCGTGCAGTCCCGATGCGCTCGATTCTTTCGCAGAAAACGGAATTTGTAACATATAGGTAATTGAAATGAGGCAGATAAAATATCTCCGAAGAGCGGCGACGGCGCTGCTCGGCGCGACCATGCTTTTTACATCACTGCCGATACTCGCACTCGAGGACATCGGAGAGTGGGATTTACCCGGAGAGAAGATAATATACGTATCTCCGAACGGATCCGACGATGGCGACGGAAGTGAGGCAAAGCCCTATCGTACGCTCGGTGCGGCAGACAAGGCAGTCGGAGACATTATATCCGGCGGCGCGCATGTGTCCGATATTACCGTATATCTCGGCGGTGGAGTATATCAGCCCGAGAGTACGATAGAGCTTACAAACGGTGGCAATGCCGAGACCGAGGTGGCCTATCGTGCGAAGGACGGCGAGCAGCCGATCATCTGCGGAGGAACAACGCTCTCCGCCGACAAGTTCTATAAGCCGGAGCCCGAGGCTGTGGCAAGAATAAAGAACGAGACGGCAAGAGGGGCGGTCGTTGCGTACGATCTTCGCGCAGACGGTATAGACCCGTCGAAAGTAAAACGGCTTTACTGCGGCGGCGAGAGCTGCACTGTTGCGAGATATCCGAATATCTGGGACAGCGATAATCCTCCGCTCATTATCAGCGGAGCCGAGTCGGTGAGCGAGTCCCCCGTTTCCTTTACAATGGCTGCGGATGAGATCGTTTCTACATGGAGCTCGACTGCGGGGATCAAGCTCGGCGGTCACTTCCAGATCGACTGGATCCAAACGAATGCACGGCTTGACGGTTATGATGCCGACTCCGGCAGGATCACCGTTACCATTCCGAGCGGAAATAAGGAATACCGCGACGGCGGAAGATATTTCTTTACCAATGTATTTGACGAGATAGACGTACCCGGCGAGTATTATATAGATGATACCGGAATACTCTATTACTATCCGATTGCCGAGCTTTCCGAGCGCGAGCTGATGGTCACGGGCAGACTCGGTACCGTTATCAGCGTGAGCGGAGACGGAATAACTCTTGACGGACTTTACGTATACGGCGCGACCAAGAAGGTCATCAGTGTCAAGGCATCCGATTGCAGGATCGAAAATTCGCGCATCGGCTGCTCTGAGGCTGACGGCATCGAAACGGACGGCTATCGAAATGTCGTATACAATAATGAAGTCTCGGCTATCGGTAAGACCGGAATACGTATGCTCGGCGGTGACCGCTCGCTTCTGATACCGTCCGACTCGACTGTCGAGAATAATATTATTCACGATTTCGGAGAGGTCGTCACGGTATACGAGGGCGCGTGCAAGTTCGACGGCATAGGATTTACGCTGACGCACAACGAGATATATAATTCGCCTCATTACGCCATATCGGGTAATGCGCGCGACCTTAATATCGAGTATAACTATATCCATAATGTTTGTCGCGAGGGCGGTGACTGCGGCGCTGTGTATATCGCATGGTGGAGCAATCAGAATATCGTCTATCAAAACAATTACATGAGGGATATATATAACGAATACGGCTTTGCCGCGCCCGCGGGCTTTTATGCCGACGACGGCGGCAGCGGTAAGGTATGCCGCTCCAATCTCTTCTACAACATAAGCGGGCTCTCGATACTTATCGGCGGCGGTAAGGACAATATTGTGACCGATAATGTAATACTCAAGGGACCCGACTCTCTTACGCATTCCTTCCAGTATGACGGAAGAACCTACTACGACGATTGGTGCGCGTACTTTGTTACGCTTATCAACGGTATTCCGCCTACACGTGATATTCTCTGGGATAACATATTCTCCGAGCCGGCATTCGGCACCGAGGAATGGGCATATCATTATCCGCGTACGCACTTCTATAAGACGACTACGGTTCAGGACCGCAACGACCGCTTTGTTTCGTATGCTACCGCTTGCACGGTAGTGCGCAATAATGTAATGACGCCGGGCACCAACACCATAGTCCGTCCGCTCAATGTTGAGAAATTTGCCGTAATGCGCGAGAATATCAGCTTTAACTCGATAGAAGAGCTCGGGTTCGTTGACCCCGCAAACGGCGACTTTACTGTATCTGAGGATTCTATAATATATCAGGCTATTCCGGGCTTCAAGGCGTATGACTTCTCACAATTCGGACGCTATGAGGTCACCGCTGCCGATGCTGACTGATCGGTATGCCTGAGGCTTGATTTCGATCATCGTCAAATTCCAATATGTTTTGATCTGATAAATATCGCGGGGATGCGCGGTTTTTCGGCAGGATTTGCCGGAGCGGCGGAGCTCCGTATAAAAATGAAACACCCGGCACATTGTGTCCTGTCGGCTGTTTTCTATCGGAACGGGCACACGGTTTACACGGCAATTGATCGGAGATATAATGAAAATCAAAAATGTATTATGTCTGGTACTTTCGGCGCTGACTGCCGTTTCCGTATTTTCCTTTGCAGCTTCGGCTGCCGATAACGGGGCAGCCGACGGTGCGGAGCTTATATATTATGTTTCGCCGAGCGGCTCGGATGATGCCGCCGGAACGGAGCAGGCGCCGTTTGCCACCCTTGAAAAGGCTCGTGATACTATCCGAGCATCAAGGGCGGATGGACAGCACGCGACGGTAATACTTCGCGGAGGCTCATATGCCAGATCTGAAACCTTTCGGCTTTCGGCTGAGGACGGAGATGTTACCTACCGTGCATATGATGGTGAAACACCGATAATCAGCGGTCTTGAGCTGCTTGACCCCTCGCGCTTTACTGCTCCCCGCGACGGCGATCCGCTTGTCGCGCGCATCAAGAGCGAGGAGGCAAGGGGCGCAGTCCTGACCTATGATCTTTCCGATGTTAGAGCCGACTATATCGGCCAGGCGTTTTTCTTCGGAATCGAGCGCGGTCTTAAGGCGAGATACCCTAACAGCGGATATATTCTCGGCATGCGGGGCAGCGCAAACGACGATGCCCCGAACGGCAAGACCTATTACGATACCGAAAATATCGTTTCCACGTGGGATCCGGATTCGGTAGTCGGGGTAGAAGTTTTGGGTAACTTCGAGATCGATTGGTCAACCTCTGAGGGAACCATCGCTTCGTATGACCGTGAGAAGAATATTGTAACGCTTAACACCGGCTCGTGGCCTAAGATTCCGGGACGATACTATTACAATCATGTTCTCGAGGAGCTTGACGCTGTCGGAGAGTATTATGCCGATTCAGACAGCAAGACGCTCTACTTCTATGCCCCCGACGGATACACGGAAATGAATATGGGCTTTGTTCTGTGCTCGGACAGCATTGTTATCTCGGAAGCGGACGGTGTCGAATTCGACGGCATTATCCTTGAGGGCTCGGGAAGCTGCGCACTGCGTATTGCCGCGTCGGATAATATCGTAAAGAACTGCATTGTGCGGTTCTCCGAGGCAGGCATTAAGGTCGACGGCTACCGCAATGTCATAGATAATAACGAGATATATCATATCGGCGCCACGGGTATAAATGTCGGCGGCGGAGACGAGCTCCTGCTTATTCCTTCGGATTCAAGGATTACGAATAACCTTATCCACGACTTCGGAGAGACAAAGCGTGTATATAACGGGGCACTCAACACAACCGGCATCGGTTTTTATATAGCTCATAACGAGATGCATACCGGACCGCACTGTGCATTGACCGACGCCGCCAAGGATATGATATTCGAGTACAATTATATCCACGATGTCTGCTATGAATCGGGAGATGCGGGAGCAATCTATCTCGGAGGCTTCAGCTGTAACGGCGGTGTATTTCGCTATAATATTATAAAAGATATACACAACTACATGAGTACCTATTACAGACCGAACGGCTTCTATTGTGATGACGGCGGCTCCGGTAAGGTGTTCACATCGAATCTTATTATGTTTATCGACGGTGACGGCATCGCGATGGGCGGAGGCAGAGATAATACGATAACGAATAATATAGTTATTGATGCCGGCTTTGCCTACGATCAACGCGGATATTATCCGGGAACCGGCGCGAACGCAGGTATAATGCAGGTGAGTGCGTATCCCGATGGCAACTGGAAGAGCCTTGTCCCGTGGCACAGCCCCGAGTGGGGATATGTTAACCATACTCCCGCATACGGAACAAAGACATGGGCGTACAGAAACGCGTGGGTCATGTTGATGAAGACCTCGAATGTAATGGATATAAACGATAACTTTGTTCCTCAGGCATTCGGAACGCTCAAGGTTAATAACAATATCCTTGCTACGGTAAGCAATGAGGATGTTATCGGCCGCCCGGATGTGATAAGCTACGGCGACCGCAGATACAATTTTCAAAACAATCCCGTCAGACTCGGCTCGTTCCGTGAAAATATCACAACGAGTCTCAGTTATCTGAAGAGCGATGTTTTCGTCGATTACGACGGAGGAAATTACAGCGTACGCGAGGATTCGAATCTCTACGAGCAGATCCCTTCCTTTAGGGCGTGGGATACAACGCTTGTCGGACGGCTTGTCTCCGACTGAGCGAGCTCCGATAAGGCAAGAGGCGCTCCGGCGCTGCCGGACCGTCGGATATTGATTTCGCAATTTTTTCGGCATCGGCTGCTGCAGTCGGGCACAAAGCCCGTCTGCACGGTCGACAAATAACGGCATGTAATGCCACTGGTGTATACTAAATGAAAAATAACAAAAGCAAATTCAGCAGAACAATTTCAGCAGCAATGGCGGCTGTGACCGTTGCCGCTTCGCTGACGGGTATCTCGAGCTTTGCTCTTACTCCCGGTGATATAAACAATGACGGGACGGTAGACGTTAGGGACGTTGTGCGCCTGATGAAGATCATTGCGGGCAGCAATGTGGAGTATGATCACGCAACGTGCGACACTAACGGTGATGGCGCGGTAGACTCGAGAGATATCGTTCGCCTGATGAAGTTTATCTCCGGTCAGGATGTAGAGCTCTTCCCGCTCGCTAATACCGCTGTATTTTATGTAAAGGCCGGCGCGACGGACGGAGACGGAACGGCGGCAATGCCCTACGGGACTATTGCAGAGGCACAGCATGCGATCGAACAGGCGTGCGAAAAGGGAGATATTCCCGAGGACTATGATATTAATCTTATCTTCCTCGGCGGTGATTACTATCAGACCTCCACGCTCGTCCTCTCCTCGGAGAAGCTCGGCGGCAGAGCCGTGCGCTATGTCGCTGCTGCCGGAACGAAGGTAAGAATTATCGGCGGCGCGGTGCTTGACAACTCCAAGCTCGGCGGTGCTGACGACCTTGCAAAGGAAGCCATTAAGGATGCCGCAGCCAAAGCAGCTGTCGTTACCTACGATCTTGCGGCAGAGGGCTATGATTATACAAATGACGCCTTCGCGATATACGAGGACGGCGCTCGCGGTATCGAGGCGAGATACCCCAATAAGTTTGCGAGTTGCGGACTTATGGTCAACTTCAAAGATACAGGAAGCTCCGGCGGTTTGTATTATTTCGCGGATAAGGACGGTATTGTCTCGTCGTGGAAAAACGCAGAGGGCGTAAAGGTCGAGGGCGGCTTTCAGATCGACTGGTCTACCGACCACGGCGTTATTCAAAAGGTAGAGAGCGGCAGGGTTTACATGACCGCCACCAACCCCCCGGGCGAAAACGGAACCTATTATTTCTCCGACGTTCTCGACGAGATGGACGTTCCCGGTGAGTATCACATAGATAAGTCTACCGGTATCCTCTATCTCTATCCGACCTCCGACGCCGCGACTACGCGCATACTCGTACCGATATGCAGGGATGCACTTATCAAGATATCCGGCGACGGCATCACTCTTGACGGTATCACCGTAGAGGGCGGTCTCGGCAACGGTATCGAGATCGAGGGCAATAACTGTGCTGTCCGCAACTGTACGGTACGCTGCTTCCGCGGTGCCGGCATCAACGGAAAGGGCAATAACCTTGTTGTGTATAACAATGAGGTCACGCAGCTCGGCAAGACAGGCATATGCCTCGGCGGCGGCGACGGTGCGACCATGCAGCACTCCGGCAATATCATAGACAATAACTCGGTCCATGATTATGCGCTTGTCGATACAGTGTATAATGCAGGTATCGGTGCGGACGGCTACGGATGTACCGTAACGCATAACGAGATATACAATGCGCCGCATAATGCCATCAATTATACCGCTTCGGCCATGGTCATGGAGTACAACTACATCCATGATGTGTGCCAAAATGCGAATGATGCAGGCGCGATATACGACGGCGGGTGGGGTTCGACCACAATATTCCGCAACAATATTGTCAAGGATGTTAAGAACATCTACAAGGCTGAGGTTATGGGCAGAGTTCAGAGTCTCGGTTCACCGAACGGCTATTACAGTGATGATGGCGGTTCGCAGAAAACCGTTGATTCTAATTTGTTTATCAATATCAGCGGCAATGCGCTTGCCTTCGGCGGCGGCAGAGATAATACTTTGACTAACAATATCATCGTAGACGGCAGTATCGGATACGACGATCGTGTATATTACAAGGTAAAGAATCAGGCCAATGCCGGATGGGCGACCACGCAGACGCAGTTCCCGGGAGGACCGCTGTGGAAAGATCTTCTCTCTAAAGAAGCTTACGGCAGCGAGGAGTGGGCGATGATCTATCCGCTCACTGCTGTTATCGAGAGCTCAAACGTCGTCGACTATCAGTCGAGATATATCGGAAAGAGCTTCGGCGGCGCAAACCTCCGTCAGAACGTACTCTACCCATCTACGAGATCTTTTGACATTCAGCCGAACGCGAAACGGCTGGTCGATATAAGAGACAACTACACCACATCGAGACTGTCCGATCTCGGATTTGTCGATTTCGATAACGGTGATTACAGAATCAAGAGCGATGCACCTATCTATATGGCACTGCCCGGGCTTGTTCCCTGCGATGCGGCAAATGTCGGCAGACGGTAAGGAGGCAGTATAATGAGAAAGCACAGAATAGCTTCGCTTCTTCTCGGAGCGATAATAACCATAGGCTATGTCTCCGTATTTTCCGGCAGCGTTGCCGGTGCGACTACGGTCGGTGATATGTCCGGCTTTCAGCTCGTATCGAACGGGTCGGTAAAATACTCGATCTCAACCGCCCTGGCCACGGCAGAGGACGGTCCGACTAAGGATTATGAGGCTGCGATAGCGCTTCAGGATACAATGTCCAACATGTGCGGCGGCGCAAGTGTAACGCTGACGTACAAGTATATGTCCTCTCGAAAAAAGGAGATAATCGTAGGCAGTAACAGTGATCAGGAAAAGCGCGGTAAAATTACCGTCGACCGTTCCGAGCTGCAGGACGACGGCTTCATTATCACAGTGTCCGACGAGCGTATCATTATTACCGGCAAGACCGGCGAGGGTACGTGGAACGGCGTGGAGTACTTTATAAAGAACTATCTCGGCTATGATGTATGGAACGATTCCGTCATGCCGACCGACGTTAAGAATATCGGAGTACCTAAGAATATAAATGTTATTGAAAAGGGAACCGATAAGACAAAAACGCCTCTGGTAACGATAGATGAGAGCGGTACCTTCACCGAGCACCGGTACGGCGATATCGACTATGATTCGATGTTCTCACACAATGCATATGACACCATGAGAAATCAGATGTATTGCTACTCCAAGGAGGAGAACATAAAGAGTATCATCTCGAGACGTGTCCCGAGGGGTAAGATAATATACAACACTCTCCTTGATGTCTGCAATTGCGATGCATGTCAGGCAGCCGCACGCGAGGAGGGAACCGAGATGGGCGCTTACTTCCGCCTGATCCGTCGCGCGGCTCAGGAGAATCCCGACAAACGCATTACGATTCTTGCGATGAACAGGACCTTCAAGGCGCCGGTGTCGAGTCTCGGCTCGAATGTCGATGTTATCATCTGCGACCGTAAGCTCTGCTCGGCGCATTCGATAGGCGACAGCTCGTGCCCCGTCAACCGCGCGTTCGCGGAGAATCTTGCCGCATGGAAGAAGCTGTGCGGCAGCGTATCGGTCGTAGATTTCACCTCCGATTATTTCTACTTCCCGAGTACCTTCCCGAACCTCTTCGTTATGCGCGAAAATGCCGCATACTATAAGGCTCAGGGGGTAAAGAACGTCTATATGCAGTTTGATACCAAGATGGCCGACCTCGAGTTCGTCGATCTGCGCTGCTACCTTGCGGACGCATTGCTGAAGGATCCCGGAATGAGTGAGAGCCGCTATTCTGACATTATGAATAAGGCGATCGCTTATTACTACGGTGCGGAGAATGCGGATTCTATCCGCGCATATATCGACCTCTCGACCGAGGCGTCAAAGGCGAGCGGATGCTTTGATATCTACTCGCGCCCCGAAAAGGTCATTCCCGCCAAGACCGGGGTCGGAAACGGCATCGACGCATACGACTTGACCTTTGCAAAGGCGGCGTATAAGCTCTGGAATGATATCCTGCCTTATCCGTCGACTGCAGTTTGCGCGCGCAGCAGATATTCACTCGCAATATCGAGCCAGTATATGTCGAGCGCGGAGAATCATGCAAAGATGCAGTTCTACACATATGTTTCTCAGATAGCTGATCCCGCAGACCGCACCGCGGTTGCGCGTGCGGTGATGGGCAAATAAACCGTTTATCCGTACGTAGGGCTGACGGATGACACCTTGTTGCTGCTGCATTGCTCCCCGAGGCCGAGGTAGTATTGCCGCGACACCGCCGCATCTATGCTGCGATTACGGCATTTGAATGCCGACGCAATAAGAGTGCGGACTGCCGCGGCGGTACGTGAAAGGAATTGGTATGAATAAAAAAAGCAAATACGGAAAAATGAGCAGGCTGCTGTCCGCTGTAATGGCGGCGGTAACACTCTCCTCAGGCTTTGCTGCCCTTTCGGTATCGGCGGACGACCGGGCGGTCGGCGTCGTGCTCTATGTCAGTCCGAGCGGAGACGACTCCGCAGCAGGAACTCTCGGCGCCCCTCTGCGTACTCTCGAGGGAGCTCGTGACGCGGTCAGAGAGCTGCGGAGGGACGGCGATCCCGAGGGCGGCATTACGGTGTACCTGCGTGAGGGCGTGTATTATCAGCCTCAGACGCTTGAGCTTACCGAGGAGGACAGTGCAACCGAGACCTGCCCGATAACATATGCGGCATACAACGGCGAGAGCGTTACTGTCACCGGCGGATATTCGCTCGATCCGTCTAAGTTTACCGAGACTGGCGACGACGTGAAGGCGCGCCTTGTCGATAAAAAGGCAAAGGAAAAGGTACTTGCATACGACCTCAAGGCGGAGGGCTTGGATTATTCCTATATCGCCACTAATCTCACCGGCGGAACGAGGATAGACAGCCGTCTCTACTACGACGGATTGCGCGGCTGGACCGGCAGATATCCGAACGACGACCGTGCGGCATATGCATATGTCCAGTTCGGCGAGGATTTTACCGGCGATAGCTTTATTGATCCTACCGGAAGAGTCGCCGAGTGGTCGAAGGACTCTATTGCCGGGGCACGGATGTACGGCAACTTCAACATCGACTATGAGACCTCGAACGGAAGGGTCACCGGATATGATCCGGAGACGAACCGTATCACCTTCTCCTCAGAGACCGCGACAAAAAGCAACGGAAGATTTTTCTATTATAATGTTATCGAGGAGATCGACTCCGTCGGTGAATATTATATAGATGAAAATACCGGCATGCTGTATTTCTACGCCCCGGATAACTACCGCGATATAGATATCCGCTTTGCGGTCTGCCGCGACAGTGTTATCAATGCGAAGGTCGATTACTATACCTTTGACGGGCTTACCATTGAGTGCGGCGTTGACAACAACATGCTGCTCGAGGGCAACGGCAATACCGTACAGAACTGCCTTATCCGTGACTGTACCGATGCCGGCATTAGATTTTCCGGCTCCGGAACGACGATATTCAATAACGAGCTCTACCATATCGGAGGAACTGCCGTGGCGGGCAGAATGCCGAATACCGTCTATATGACGCATTCGGGCACGCTTATCGACAATAATCTCATCCATGATTATGCGGAGATCTACCGCACCTACAATGCCGGTATCGGCATCGGTGAGGTCACTCCCGGATATGATGGCGGATACGGAATGACCGTAACCCATAACGAGATCTATAACGGTCCGCATCTTGCCCTGAGCTATCTCTGCCGCGACGCGCTGTTTGAGTATAATTATATTCACAATGTCTGCTATGAGGCGGGTGATGCCGGTGCGGTCTATGACGGAACATGGCTTTCTAACGGAATGGTATTCCGCAACAATGTCATTAAGGATATCAATAACAAGTTCAACCAATTTATGTGTCCTCGCGGATATTATTGCGATGATTCCGGCGGAGGAAAATCGGTATATTCAAATATTATCGTCAATGTCGACAGCGCCGGAATAGTGACGTGCGGTCAGGATAATGATATCCATGACAATATACTGATCTATACCGGAAATAAAGACAAAAAAATGAGTATTTATACCGATTCGCGTTCATACTACAAGCTTCCGAAAAACGATACCTCCGGTTGGGCAACGAGTGCAATCTTCAATGTTTCGGGTCTGAACGGACTCTGGGCATGGCTCATGCATCCGGAATGGAATCCCGCATACGGTACCGAGCAGTGGGCTTACCGCTATCCGTGGACGATGCTGCTCAAGACGACGAATGTTTATGACCGAGAAGATAGATTTGTCTCCTATGCTTACGGCGATTCCAAGGTAAGACAAAACATGATCTATCCGTCGTCCCATAATATCTTTACTACCCCCGAATCCCGCGCGCTGATATATTTCAGAGACAATTATTTCTTTGATAATTATTCCGAATTCGGCTTTGCGGATGCAAACGGCGGCGATTATACCGTTGCGGATAATGCCCCCATCTTTGAGCTCTATCCCGGTTTTAAACCGTGCGATTTTGCAAATGTCGGCAGACGAGAGGTCGCAGCCGACAGCTGATACTGCGTTTTCATGTGTTTCCTTGGGCAGTGCCGTATCCGCATAGGCTTCAGATCATACCTGCTGTCCTATGCGGATGCACGGCGGCTTGCCGGGAGTGTAATTTCGCCTTGCGCATCATGCCGAATGCGATCGGCTGTACGATCTGTACGAATCGGTCGGCGCTATGATGACGGCGGGACGGCATTCTCTTCGTCGATCTCGCGACGCGTAAAAACGGTTTGACAGATATGTAAAAAACGGCTTGGAAACCGGAAAAATAAATTCTTGAAAGGCAATTTGTCATGAGAAAAAGAAAGTTTGAATTAAAGCGCACCGCAGCTGCTTTTCTTGCGGTAGTTACGATGGCGCTTACCGCTACGACTGTACCGTCTGCCGCTGCGGATGCCAAGGGCGTCGAGCTCTATGTCAGTCCGAGCGGTGACGACTCTGCAGAGGGAACCGTCTCTGCGCCGCTCCGTACGCTCGAGGGTGCGCGCAACGCCGTAAGAAAGCTGCGTGAGGGCGGCGATCCCGAGGGAGGCATTACCGTATATCTGCGCGAGGGTGTGTATTATCAGCCGCAGACGTTCGAGTTTACCTCAGCCGACAGCGGAAGCGAGGACTGCCCAATCACATATGCCTCATATAACGGCGAGAGCGTAACGATTACCGGCGGTGTTACACTCGATCCGGATAAGTTCACCGCGCCGAGCGACGAGATAAAGGGGCGTCTGCAGAGCGATGACGCAAAGGCAAATGTTGTGGCTTACGATCTCGGCGCAGACGGTGTTGACACCTCGGCTATCAGAACGACGCTCGGCGGATCGGTCCGCATCGACTCCAGACTCTTTGTCGACGGCGAGCGTGCGTGGCCGGGCAGATTCCCGAACTATGTTGTCCGCGATGCGAGCTACAAATACTTTGACACTCCTTCAGGAAGAACCTTTGTCGATATCGACAACCGCGTTAAGAATTGGAAGTCTGTCGATGGCGCTATGATGTACGGCATGTTCGGTACCGATTGGGTCGATTCCTACGCATACGTTACCGGATATAATGCATCGACAAATACCGTTACCATTTCAGGCAGCGAGAATCCGTCAAAGAGCGGAAGATATTTCTTTTATAATGTTCTTGAGGAGGTAGATACCGTCGGCGAGTACTATCTCGACAACGAGACGGGTATACTCTATCTCTACGCTCCCGAGAACTATAAGAGCGTTCCGATCCGCTTTGCTGTCTGCCGCAACTATGTTATGACAGCACAGGTAGATTATTATACCTTCGACGGTATTACGATCGAATGCGGCGTTGATTCGCTTATTTCACTTAACGGAAATCATAATACTTTCAAGAATTGCATTATCCGCAACTGCTCGGAGTCCGGTCTTGACTTTGTCGGTGACGGAAATGTCTTTTACAACAACGAGCTGAGCTACATCGGCGGCGGCGGAATCTCCGGTGAGATGAGCAATACCGCAGAGATGATACATTCTCAGACGGTCATTGACAATAACCTTATCCATGACTATGCAGAGCTTCACCGCGTGTATAATGCGGCTATCGGCATCGGTCAGGTAAAGCCCGGACATGACGGCGGCTTCGGTGTTACCGTATCTCACAACGAGATCTATAACGGTCCGCACCTTGCGCTGAGCTATCTCTGCCGCGACGCACTGTTCGAGTATAACTATATTCACGATGTCTGCTACGAGGCGGGCGACGCGGGCGCGGTCTACGACGGAACATGGATCTCCAACGGCATGGTATTCCGCAATAATATCATCAAGGATATTCATTCCTCCTATTCGCGTGATTCGAGGATCGAGTCCTTCCTTAACCCGCTCGGCTACTACTGCGATGACTCCGGCGCCGGCAAGCATGTATATTCCAATCTGTTTATCAATATAGACGGTGCGGCTATCGCGACAAGCGGTCAGGATAACAATATCCATGACAATATAATCATCAGCGCAAATAAGAATGCCGGCGGTTCTGCGTCTATCTCCGCAGACTCCAGAAACTATTATAAGTTCCCGAACGACAGCATAAACGGCTGGGAAAATATCACCGTATACAATCCTGCAAGTCCGAACGGTCTTTGGGTATGGTTCTACAATACCGCCTTTAACCCGTCCTTCGGCACCGCAAAGTGGGCGTTCAGCTATCCGTGGACTATGCTCGTAAAGACGACAAACGTATACGATATACACGATCTGTTCGTTCCTTACGCATACGGAGACTCCAAGGTAAGACAGAATGCGCTCTATCCCTCGACTGCAGGTATCGGTGCAACAAAGGAATTTTCGAACCACGTCGAGACGAGAGATAATGTGGCATTCGGTGTTATCTCCGATTTCGGCTTTGCGGATTACGAGGGCGGCAATTACGCCGTTTCGGACGATGCCAATATTTATACCGCGCTTCCGGGCTTCAAGCCCTGTGATGCTGCGAATGTCGGCAGACGCCATGTCGAGATTGCCGCCGTAGGCGTTCATCTGGTTGGCAATAAAGTTTTCCAGATGCTGCGGCGTCAGCTCGGCCACATTGTTGAGAAAGCTGTCCAGACGCAGAATCTGGCGTTTCATGCTGCATACGCCGACAAAATCGAGCGCATACTCGCCGAATGCGGGCGGCATTTCACCGCGCTCGAGCAGCGCGGTTATGTCGTCGGCTACACGCGCGTGGAAATCGCGGACAGCGTCACGCAGACGCGGCGTATCCTCGATGAGCACGATGGCGTTCTCCGGCAGATAGTCGAACGCGGTCGCCATTTCGGGATAAATGAGCGGCATATACTTGTCCGCTGCGGGCAGCGAACCGGTCTCGCGCAGACGTTCTGCGTCCCGTTCAAGGTTAGTCTGCAAATCCGCGTGCTGCTTCTTCCGGCGGGTCGAGGTGAGTGCCAGAACAGCCTTTGCCAGTCCTGCCGCACCGCCCTTCGCCAGTGCCGGAATGGATTCCATGCACGGCAGACAGCGCAGGCACTCGCACTGCTCCAACCGGCGCTGACTGCCGACGTCGAACGTGGAGATTGAGTCAATCTCATCGTCCCAGAATTCCACACGGTATGGGTGCTCCGCCTGCGGCGGAAACACATCGAGGATGCCGCCGCGAATGGAAAACTGACCGGTGCCTTCGACCTGTACACAGCGCTCGTAGCCTGCGCGGGTGAGCGACTGGGCCAGCTCATCCAGCGGCGCGGTTTCACCGGTGGCCAGCGACACGATTGCCGCCTTGAGCGCCTCCGGCGGCATGGTGCGCTGGGCTGCCGCCTGCACGGACGCGACCGCAAAATGCGCTTCCGTCAGCTCGTCCAGTGCTGCCAGACGGCGCTGCTCGTAGCCGCGCGACACACCGACTACATCCGCCATCACCAGCTCACGAGAGGGCAGCTGCACAATGTCACGCTCGGAAAAACCGCGCAAATCAGCGGCAAATCGATTCGCAGCGTTGTCGTCGTCGGTCAAAACCAGTACCGGACGGCCTGTATCCAGTCCTAACGCCGCCGCCAGATGCGCCTTGTGGATGGCTGATAAGCCAACTGCCAGCACCGGAGTTTTGCCCTCATCAACGGCTTGTTTTAACTGCTTGTATTCTTTCAGAAAAGTTATACTTTTTGTAATTTCATTCAAGAGGTTCACCTCCCTTTCATAATGGAGAATGGAAAACGGAGGAGTCCGTCTGTAAAGGCGGTTAATTGAATCATCGCGCAAAGCGCGATACCAGCGCAGCGCGACTGAAGTCTGCGCAAGGATAGCGCTAATTCTCCATTATTCATTCTTAATTATTGAGACACCAAAAGGGCAGATTTCTCAATCTGCCCTAATGTTATGCGTATTTTTTGCGGAATATGCGTGTTAGTCTGCCTTGTGGCAGGTCTCGCAGTCTGCATCGCAGCCGAGAATCTCAGACGGATCCTTGCCCAGACGCTTGTAATAGTCGGAAATTGCAGAGCGCAGTGCTTCCTCTGCCAGCACGGAGCAGTGCATCTTTACCGGCGGCAGACCGTCCAGAGCCTCAGCAACGGCCTTGTTGGTCAGCTTGAGCGCTTCCTCCAGGCTCTTGCCCTTTACCATCTCGGTAGCCATCGAGCTGGTTGCGATTGCCGCGCCGCAGCCGAAGGTCTTGAACTTAACATCCTCGATGATGCCGTCGTCCGACACCTTGAGGTAAATCTTCATAATATCGCCGCACTTTGCGTTGCCGACCTCACCGACACCGTTTGCGTCCTCAATCTCGCCAACATTGCGCGGATGCGTAAAGTGGTCGAGCACCTTTTCACTGTACTGCATAAAATCTATCTCCTTTTTGTCCAATCAAATGAATATATTGCAGGAAAATCAATCGTAGGGCGCGACAACCCCGGCGCGCCGAGTCGTCGCGCCCTACGGGATACGTTTCCGCTTATCTTAATGTGCGTGCAGCTCGGTTGCAGCGGTCAGGTTAGGATGACCGTTCTCCCAAACCGGGCTCATCGAGCGCAGGGTCTTAACAACATCGGTGACCGTCTCGATGATATAATCAACGTCCTCCTCGGTGTTCTGCTCGCCAAGGGTCAGGCGCAAAGAGCCATGCGCGATCTCGTGCGGCAGACCGATCGCCATCAGAACGTGAGACGGATCGAGCGAACCGGTGGAGCATGCCGAACCGGTGGAGCCGCATACGCCTGCGTTATCCAGTCGCAGGATCAGACCCTCGCCCTCAATCGCCTCAAAGACGAACGAAGCGGTGCCCGGCAGACGGTTTACCGGATCGCCGGTATAGTGGGAGTACGGAATGTTCTCCATGATGCCCTTAACGAGCTTGTCCGTCAGCTTCTTGACGTAGCCCATCTTCTCGTCCAGACCTTCAACGGCCTCCTTCATCGCTGCTGCCAGACCGATGCAGCCTGCGGTGTTCTCGGTGCCGGAAACCAGACCGCGCTCCTGACCGCCGCCGTATACCAGCGGCTCAAGGGTGATGCCCTTCTTCACATACAGCACGCCGGTGCCGCGCGGACCGCGGAACTTATGACCGGACAGGGACAGCATGTCGATGCCCATCTCCTGTACGTCGATGTGCATATGGCCGACAGCCTGAACCGCGTCGGTGTGGAACTTTGCGCCAACCGAATGCGCCAGCTCGGCAATCTGCTTGATCGGCTGAATCGTGCCGATCTCGTTGTTTGCCGCCATAACGGAAACCAGTGCGGTGTCCTCGGACAGCTCTGCTTTCAGCTGCTCAAGATCTACACGGCCTTCCTTATCCACATTCAGATAGGTAACGCGGTAGCCCTCTTTTTCCAGCGCTTCGCAGGTGTAAAGCACTGCATGATGCTCGATCTTGGAGGTGATGATGTGCTTGCGGCCCTTGGAGGACGGACCGTGCATAAAGCCGCGGATCGCAAGGTTGTCCGCCTGCGAGCCGCCGCCGGTGAATACAATCTCACCCGGTGCATAGTCGTTCTTCTCGTTGACCGGCTCTGCCGCGTTCAGGCACTTGCCGACAACGGTACGCGCATCGTTGAGCGCTTCCTTTGCCGCACGGCCGATGCGGTACAGAGAGGACGGGTTGCCGTAGTTCTCGGTCAGCCACGGCTTCATAGCGTTGAACGCAGTTTCGGACATCGGGGTCGTCGCCGCGTTATCCGCATATACAAATCTCTTTTCCATAGTATATCTGCCTTTCTTTGTCCAAAAAGGTTGTCTTAAACACAAGCTGAACAGGCGGTTTTCGACGCGCGAAAACCCGAGCAAAATGATAGGTTCAGCGGGTACTATTAATATACACCCGAAACGGGTATTTTAGCAAGTGAAAAACTGACGAAACAGCAAGCATATCCTGCTGCATTTTGCATTAGTTTGTGCATTTTGTGTAGTTTTATAAGGAGGTTAGCTTTGTTTTACCGGTGCGTGTGCGTATCGAGGCGTTTTTTCAGCCGTTCGAGCACCTCGGTATAACGCTCGGAGCGGGCGGTCGGGTTGCCGCGCAGCAGGCTCTTGCGGGTGCGGCCGAGTGCGGCTGCCCGCTCGTCAAAGCGGCGCTGCAGCTCGTCGAGCTTAGCCTGCAGCTGCTCGCGTGCAGCTTCGGTCTGCGCCCTGCGCTCGTCGGAGCGCATCTCATGCACGGCGGCAAGCTGTTCCTTCGCATCATCCATTTTCTCGGAGAGCTGCGCTTTCGCGTCGGCAAGCTGCTCCCTGGCATCGTCCACACGCTCGGCAAGCTGCGCCTTCGCCTCGCCCACCTTCTCAGTGAATTCGCCGTGCGCTTCCTCTACACGGTAGGACAGGTTGGTCAGACCGACCAGCGCGGTCTCGGACAGCTGCTGTCGCAGCTCGGCTCCCTGCTCGCGCAGGCGGTCGAGTTCCTCGAGCACCTTGGCCAGATCGAGTGCGCTGCGTACGGATACGATCACATCGCTGATAAATGCCGCCGAAAACAGAACGTCGATCACGATCAACCCGATAAACGGCAGACCGAGCACCAGCTTTTCAATCGGCGGATGAATGACGCTCGTCAGGATCAGACCGAGAAAGCCCCAGCACAGTGACGAGCGCAGGCAGATATAGCCCTGAAACTGGAATCTCTGCTTGGAGTAATCCCAGTATTTTACCTTGAATATCTTCTCCATCACCACACCGACAATGTATTCAAACACAGTCGCCGCGATCATGCTCGCCAGATACAGCCACACCGGATGCTGCTTTAACGGCAGCGAAACATGCAGCAGGATCACGGCGCCGAAGCCGTAAATCGGCAGCATGGGGCCGCGCAGGAAGCCGCGGTTGACCAGTCTGCGCTGTCCTACCGAGACCACGGTGGACTCAAAGCACCAGCCGAGCATACAGTACAGATAGAAAACCAGCAGCCACTGGGCAGCGGAATAACTGTAATACACGCTCTCACTCCTCATGATTTGGATTTCGTATTTATTTATTCTATCGAATTTTTTGACTTTTTGCAAGGGGAACGATATAATAGAATCATACCATTTTAATAGGAAGGGTAGGAACGCCTAATGCTGAATTTTAATCTGCACACCACGACTGAGATTGTATTTGGTAAAGATATTGAGGAACAGATCGGCCCGCGTCTGAAAGAACTCGGCGCACATCGCATCCTCGTACACTTCGGCGGCTCGAGCGCCCGTACCTCCGGTCTGCTCGACCGTGTGGAAAAAAGCCTGTTTGCGGCGGGTCTTGCCTTTGTTGAACTGGGCGGTGTATCGCCGAACCCGAAGGTATCGCTTGTTCGCAAGGGCATTGCGCTGGCAGAGCGAGAGGGCATCGACTTTGTGCTGGCAGTCGGCGGCGGCTCGGTAATCGACTCGGCGAAGGCCATCGCCATGGGCGTTGCCACCAAAACCGATCCGTGGCAGTTTGCATCTACCGGCACAAAGCCGGATACCACCCTGCCGGTCGGCACTGTACTGACGCTGGCAGCCTCCGGCTCGGAAAGCAGCAACTCCTGCGTACTCACCAACGAGGAGACCAAGGAGAAGCGCGGTATCACGAGCGAGACCAACCGTCCGCGCATCAGCTTCCTTGATCCGGAGAACACCTATACTGTGTCCAAATTCCAGACCGGCTGCGGCATTGTGGACATCATGATGCACACGCTCGAGCGTTACCTCACGCCGGAAGGCGGCGAAAGCGACATTACCGACCGTATTGCCGAAGGTCTGCTCATTGCCGTGCGCGATGCCGGCCGCCGGGCAATCGCTAATCCGCGCGACTACGAAGCCCGCGCTTCCCTGATGTGGGCGGGCAGCGTTTCACATAACGATTACACCGGTTGTGGCCGCAAGCGCCTGTTCCCGGTGCATAAGCTCGAGCATGAGCTGTCCGCGTTCCGCGATGAGATTGCACACGGTGCCGGTCTGTCCGTGCTGTTCCCGGCCTGGGCGCTGTACGAAATGAAGAACGATTTTCCGCGCTTTGCTCAGCTGGCGAACCGCGTATTTGGCGTGGAGATGGATTTCCACCATCCCGAGCGCACCGCGCGCGAAGGCATCCTGACCACGAAGCGCTTCTTTGAGGAGATCGGCATGCCGACGCATCTGACGCAGCTGGGTATCAAGCCGGAAAATTACGCACAGCTGGCAGCGAATACCGTCCGCACGGTCAAGGGTCCGGTCAAGAGCTATTCCGCACTCGACGAACAGGCTATCATCGAGATTTATAAGCTGGCGGAGTAAAACCGCCTGTGCCAAAGGCAGCGCAATAAGCGTAACAGCTGTGAAGGGAAGGCTGTGCAGCAGCCGCTCCCTGCATCCCATCACCAAAACCATAATGACCGCTCGGTACCAGCCGAGCGGTTATTTATTTTATCCATCTCCGCAATTACCGTCCGGTCGGACGGTTTTTGGCTTCAGGGTTGCTCTGAACGGTAGGATAAAAACAGCAAAGCTATCGAGAACAAATGAAAGCAGGGATTACCGGATCGAACGAAACGGCATTGACCAATACCTGCTGATCTACATCAACAGCGGTTCGCTCTGCATCCGTACAGATGGTATGACCGCTGAGGCGCATGAGGGCGAAATAGCGCTGTTCGACTGCCGCAAGCCGCACTGCTGCTGGTGCCCGGACAAGGTTGACTTCTACTGGTTTCACTTCAACGGTGCGAGCAGCAAACAGTACACCGAATATCTGGCCGAGCGATTCGGCTTTGTGCACGAAAAGCAGCCGATGATATTTCGCCAACGGCGTTCCGGGCGATTTTGTTCTGATTTTACTGTATCAGACGTTATCTGTTTGCTAAAGAATGCGGAATGGGTGCTAACCCTTAGCTGGGGTTCCAAAAGGATAGACACCAAGGTTTGCCCGTAGGCCACTAAACCTTGTTCTCGCGCCGTGCGCGGATGAAACGAGTACTATCCTCTTGGGACTCCAGTTTCCTTTATTTGTTTGTCTGGCGAAAATCGGAGAGCGGCGACCGCTTCGAAATTTGGGAGCGGCAGTCGGGTGACCGTTGCGTGTCTTTCTCCGCCTTTTCGCAGTTCACAGATAACTTGCTGCTACACAGGCGGTTTCATCTCAGCAGGCGCGACATACCCGTGTCGCGCAACTCGTTAGTCTGGATATGACAGACAGCACCTGCGAATTTATCTATTTAGAACCGTTTAGCCGCGCAGGTGCTGTCTATTACCATGTGCCGACAAATTGTGCGGCACTGCTATGCCGCACCTTGCGTTGATGAAACCGTATGTGTAGCAGCAAGGTATCTGACCCTGCGAATAGGTTACGAAAAACACGGAAGAAAAAATCCTCTGCCGTTCCCCTATTTCGGAGCGGTCGCCGGTCTCTGGTCTGCGCCAGACTAAGAAATA
>ENA-ORCP01000987-ORCP01000987.1-human-gut-metagenome-genome-assembly--contig:-NODE-987-length-25199-cov-2.936271_pt1 | contig 25199 bp, 22 predicted proteins | sample MGYA00242990_ERZ507991 | MGnify/ENA primary metagenome ERZ507991 (study PRJEB26167, sample SAMN06115496) | human gut metagenome | host: Homo sapiens | place: China:Henan | collected 2015-05-07 | study... | reverse complement strand
GCTGGTAAAGATGCAGGAAGCTATGAGATTACCAGAGGTACACTTAAACTGGCAGATAATGGCAGCTTCAAGGCAGCAAATGGAGACGGCACTGTAACGGCTTCAGGTACAGCAGTTACAGCAGCCAGAGTAGAAGAGGCAACTACAGCACTGAATAGTGCAATGAATGATCTGGAAGAAATGTATAAAGTCACAGTTCCGGCTGAGGCAGAGATTACCGTTGCAGAAGGAGTAGAAAACGAAAAAGGAAATGACTCGTTTTCAGTGGACATGGCACGAAATGAAGCGCCAGAAGGTCGGCTATTACATGGTAATACCGTTCTTGATCATGTTCATCTGCTTTACGGTCATCCCTGTCCTGCTTTCTATTCTGCTCAGCTTTACTTCCTTTAATATGCTGCAGATGCCCAAGTTTATATTCCTTGATAACTATTTACGCATGTTTCTCGATGACGACCTGTTTATAACTGCGTTCAAGAACACGCTGATATTTGCGGTCGCAACGGGACCTACCTCGTATATACTTTCCTTCCTTGTTGCATGGTTCATTAATGAGCTGTCTCCGAGAATGAGAGCATTCGTAACGGTTATCTTCTACTCCCCCTCCATTGCCGGCTCTGCTTACGTTGTTTGGCAGGTTATCTTCAGAGAGGATATCTACGGCTATGTCAATGGTTGGCTGATGAAGATGGGCTTCATTTCATCACCTATCGCATTCTTCTCGAACGCAGCCTATGTTGTTCCGATAGTCATCATAGTTTCGCTGTGGTCGAGTCTCGGAACCGCATTCCTTGCATTTATCGCAGGTCTGCAGGGCGTTGACCGCCATCTCTACGAGGCAGGCGCGGTCGACGGTATCAAGAACCGTTGGCAGGAGCTGTGGTACATTACTCTGCCGAGTATGAAGAGCATGCTGATGTTCGGTGCGGTCCAGGCAATAACCGGAGCCTTCGGCTTCGGAGCGATAGTCGATGCACTGTGCGGTAACCCGTCGGTCGACTACTGCGCGTGGACGCTTACGCACCATCTTAACGAGTACATGACAACAAGATTTGAGTTCGGATATGCTTCTGCGATTTCGCTTGTGCTGTTCCTGCTCTGCTTCGGATCGAATATTGCGGTCCAGAAATTCCTTTCAAAGGTGGGACAGTGACATGAAGAAGACGAAAAAGCTCAGAACAAGAAAGCACGCCGTTGTCCTTAACCGAAGCGCAGGCGGCGACGCAGGCATTACCATACTGCTTGTAATTCTCGGCATATTCATGTTTCTGCCGATGTGGTTTACCCTTGTAAACTCTCTCAAGCCTCTCGGCGAGATGAGCCTTACTCCTCCGCGTTTCTACGTAATAAAGCCGACGCTCAAGAACTTCGCTGATCTGTTTACGAACATCAACGCGACATGGGTGCCTATCTCCCGTTATCTCTTTAATACCATTTTTATTTCGGTAGGAGCAACGGTCGGATGCCTTGTGCTCGGTTCTATGAGTGCATATTCCATATCGAAGATACGCTTCCCGGGCTATAAGATAGTAATGAACATCATCGTATATTCGCTGATGATCTCCTCTACCATCTCGAGTCTTACAAACTTTATCGTATACGTTGCGCTCGGTTGGCTCAATACCTACACGATTTCCATCGTGCCGATTTGGGCATCTACCCTCGGACTTTACCTGATGAAGCAGTTCATAGACAGCAATGTTTCCGACGAGATGATCGAGGCTGCCCGTATCGACGGTGCTAACGAGATGTACATCTACTCGCGCATAGTTATGCCGCTTGTAAAGCCCGCATGGCTGACGCTTATCATCACAACATTCCAGAACGTGTGGAACAGCGGCGCTTCTCCCTATGTATGGAGTGAGCAGCTAAAGACATTTAACAGCGCGGTCGCAACCATTTCTACGGTTTCGACCGGTGCCGGCTCCGCTGCCGCAGTGCTGACAATGGCTGTGCCGATCATAATATTCATAGTATCTCAGGCTCAGATCGTTGAGACGATGGGATCCTCGGGAATGAAGGACTGAGAAAGGAAGGCACTCAATGCAGAAGAAAAAGAAAATAAGAGTCGCCTTTCTTATGCTGGCGATACTGATGCTTGTAACATCGGTTCTTCCGGTGTTTGCGGCATCATCCTATCAGACTTATACCTACACAACATTCGGTATTTCCGCACCCTCGCCGGATGCATATACCCCGTATAAGACTTACCACGCCAAGGATATAGGCCTTGCCGGTGCTAACCTCGATAATCTTACCGATATCGAGGTGGATGATAAGAATAATGTATATCTCGCCGATCCCGGCAATAACAGAATTCTTATCCTCGACCCCTACCTCCAGTACAAGTCTGCTATTCAGACCTTCGTAAACGAGGAGGGTATTCGCGATAAGCTCGCAGAGCCGAACGGTGTCTTTGTCACCGCAGAGAAGATATTCGTTGCCGATACGAACAACAGCCGTATAGTTGTTTTCGACCGAAACGGAAGCTTCCTCTATCAGCTCCGTGAGCCGCAGTCTACCGTATTCCCGACCGGCTCTATCTATAAGCCGATCGCGATCGCGGTCGACAATGCAGAGCGTATCTATGTCGTTTCGTCCACCACATACATGGGCGTTATCGTACTTGATTCGCAGGGCGAATTTCAGAACTTTATCGGTTCTCAGACGGTCTCGGTAAGTGCCCTTGAGCTTATGTGGCGTTCGTTCATGAGCGCAAAGCAGAGAGCACTCACCAAGAAGAATGTCTCTACCGAGTATAACAACATTACTATCGACGAGGACGGCTTCGTATATGTTACCACCTCTTCGATAAAGGAAGAGTCGCAGTACACAAGTATCAAAGGCGATACGACCTATGCACCGGTCAAGAAGCTCAATGCTTCCGGTACCGACGTTATGACGCATAACGGCTTCTTCGGTCCTTACGGCGAGGTCGCTACGAACGCAATCGGAAGATCCACGAACGAGACCGGCGTATCGCGTGTCGTTGACGCTGCGGTAGGACCCGAGGGCACATGGTCGCTTATCGATGACAAGCGCTCGAGAGTCTACACCTACGACGACAGCGGTAATCTGCTGTTCGCTTTCGGTGCAAAGGGTCAGATGCTCGGTAACCTCTCGACCGTTTCCGGTATCACCTATCAGGATTCCAAGATACTGCTTCTCGACAAGAGTGATGCAAGTATTACGGTATTCAACCGTACCGAGTACGGAGATGTCCTTATCTCCGCTCTTCAGCACAACAACGACAGGCAGTATGATCTCGCAGTTTCCGACTGGGAGACGATACTGCAGTATAACAACAACTTCGATACAGCCTATATCGGTATCGGTCAGAGCTATTTCCGCTCCGGTAACTGGTCTAAGGCTATGGAGTACTTTAGTTTCGCTGCCGATACCGATAACTATAACAACGCCTTTAAGATGTGGCGTCAGGAGTGGATATCCAAGTACGCGCTTGTTATCCCTGTTGTAATCATCGTGTTCTTTATACTCCTTGCCAAGTACTTCAAGTGGGCAGGCAAGGTCAACAAGGCTGCAACGCTCAAGCGCGGACGGCGTACCTATAAGGAGGAGCTGCTTTATTCGGCTCACCTTATCTTCCATCCGTTCGACGGCTTCTGGGATCTGAAGCATGAGAACCGGGGCTCGGTTCGCGGAGCACTCACCTTTATCGGTCTGACCATCGTTTCGTTCTGTTTTAAATATGCAGGAATAAACGTGTTCTTCGAGATAATAGGAGTTATGCTTCCGATAATGCTCTTCGTTACCGCGAACTGGTGTCTTACGACACTGTTTGAGGGTGAGGGCAGCTTCAAGGATATCTTTGTTGCCACCGGCTATGCCGTTGCGCCGCTGCCTTTTATGACCATACTCTCCACGGCACTTGCTAACGTACTTACCGCAGAGGAATCCGGCATACTCACTATGATTAACAATATTGCATACGTGTGGGTCGGAATACTGCTGTTCTTCGGCGTTATGATAACGCATGATTATCAGCTCGGCAAGAACATTCTTACCATTATCGGTACTATTGTCGGAATGATAGTAATTGTCTTTCTCGTAGCCCTGTTCGCAACACTGATAGGCAAGATCATCAGCTTCATTTCCAACATAATCACAGAGCTTTCCTTCAGGACATAAGCACAAGGCAAAAAGGAGAAAAGATAGATGAAAAAAATCAGAATAATCAGTCTTGCTCTTGCATTGCTTTCGGTGCTTTCGGCATCCGCTGTCTGCTCCTATGCGGCAGACACCGGTACCGCGACAACGGGCGAAACAGAGGCAATAGACTATTTCAACCACGATTTTGCGACGCAGGAAGATAAGCTTGCGACAATGAATCTCATGCTCGAGCTTTACGGCTATCAGCTGTATTTCGAGCCTACGACCGGAGAGGTCGCTTACCGCAACACCGAGACGGGCGCTATTACCTTTACAAACCCGTACAGCGTTGCAAAGAGCGGAGGCGGCGGAACCGCCGACGTAAAGAGTATGCTGCTCTCGCAGATAATACTCACCTATACCGAGAACGGTAAGACCAGTACGATGTATTCCTACACCGAGGCTGCCGCTCGCGGTCAGATCAATGTAAAGTATGTAAAGAACGGTATTCGCGTTGAGTACGCTATGGGTCGTCTTGAGACCCGCCGCCTGCTTCCGCGCCTTATCGAAAAGTCGAAATTCGAGTCTATGATCCTTGTAAACTGCGTGGGTCAGCAGACCGGTGACGGTCAGGATCTCGTTAAATACCTGAATGCATTCTACACGCTCGAGGATCCCGAGGGCAAGAGTCAGGCAGAGATCGACGAGATGAACGCAAGAGTTCCGATCACAAAGGATATGGCTGTTTATCAGCTCCAGTCGGATACCTCAGAGCGTGAGATGAACATCATCGAGAGCTACATCAAGCTCTACTGCCCGGACTTTACCTATGAGGTGCTCGCAGAGTGCCACGATGAGGTACAGTATATCGGAACAGACAGCGATCCCGCACTTTTCCGTCTCTCGCTTGAGTACTACCTCGACGAGTACGGACTTCAGGTCAGACTTCCCGCAAACGGTATCCGTTTCAACGAGAGCACGTTCTCGCTTGACTCGATAAAGATACTTCCGTATTTCGGTGCCGCTTCTCAGGACTATGACGGCTACACCCTCTTCCCGGACGGAAGCGGAACGCTGATACGCTTTGAGGATCTTGATTCCTCACTTACCATGAGCGGTAAGCTCTACGGCGAGGACTATGCATATCAGGATGCTGCCTTTACCTATTCGCAGACCGTGCGCATGCCTGTATACGGACTTGTCTCCAACTATTACAGTGAAGAGACCAAGACCGAGATCATTGACGGAAATGTTGAGTTCAACATCGTCCGCACCGATACCGACCGCGGCTTTCTTGCGATAGTCGAGGAGGGCGAGTCGCTCGCTTCCATTACGAGCGAGCACGGTGCAAACTCCATTCATAAGTTCAACTCCGCATATACTACGTTTTCACCCCGTCCTAAGGACACATACAGCCTTGCCGATGCGATATCGGTAAGCTCGGATACGACATGGACGGTCGTGTCAAAGCGTAAGTATACCGGCTCTTATACGATCCGCGTCATTCAGCTCAACGATGCCAAGGATGAGGCGAATTGCAAGACTACAAAGTTCTATGAGAGCAGCTATGTCGGAATGGCTAAGGCATACAGAGAATATCTCGAAGCTACCGGCAAGATCTCCCGCCTGACGGAAAAGGGCGATATCCCGCTCTATGTTTCGTCTTTCGGTGAAATTGATACCTATACAGCTATTCTTTCGTTCATTAAAAAGATTCCGAAATCCCTTACAAATACCGATCAGATCAAGGAGATGTACGATTATTTCGCCGAAAACGGAATAACTAATGTCAACTTCCGTCTTGTCGGCTTCGGAAAAGGCGGACTTATCCGTCTTGCTGTTCCGTATCATGCGGACTTTGAAAAGGTCTGCGGCGGTAAGGACGGCTACCGTGATCTGCTCGATTATGCGGCAGAGAAGGGCTTCGGCGTATATCCCGAGTATGACTTCACTTATCTGTACGACTACTCTGCATTCAACGGCTATTCCGCAAAGCGTGATACCGTCAAATGTATAGACGGCCGTTATGCGACCAAGGCTCTGCTTTCCTCTATGGACCAGGGTATGGTAATCGGTCACTTCGACTGTATCTCCGCTTCCGCATTCGGACGTATGTTCAAGTCCTTTGATAAGGATATGACCGACATACTTGACGGACGCAGCACCGGAATCTCGGTCTCCACTCTCGGTACCGACCTCAACTCCGACTTTGATACCGATGAGCCTTACAACCGTGAGGATTCTAAGGCATTTACTCAGGAGCTGCTTCAGAATCTCAGCGATAAGTATCCGGTAATGATCGACGGCGGCAATTCATATGCGATCCCCTATGCTTCGCATATCCTCAGCGCTCCGATCGACTCCAGCCACTATACGAGAGCGAGCGAGACTGTCCCGTTCTTCGGAATGGTATATCACGGCTATGTGAATTATGCCGGCTCGCCTACCAACATGTCGGGCGACACGAACTACGAGAAGCTCAAGATGATAGAGAGCGGCGCATCTCCTTATTTCATGCTCTCCTATGAAAACACCTCGCTGCTTAAGGACTATTACCGCTATCTTAAGTATTATTCTGTTAACTATGAGAACTGGCGTGAGGATGCGGTCTCCATCTACAACGAGATCAACGCGCTCCTCGGCGGAAATGTTTCCACAGCGGTAATTTCCGACCATCAGTTTGTAAACGGCAGACGTGTTGCAACGGCGGAGGAGATAGCCGACGGTGCAAACGAGAACTCGGATGAGTTTAAGGTAGAGGACGGCAGCATAGTCAAGGTAAGCTATGACTGCGGCGTCACCTACATGCTCAACTACAATTACTTTGACGTCGTGGCAGACGGTGTGACCGTTCCCGCGATGAGCTATGTAACTATTAAGTGAAAGGAAGGGTGAATTAATGGCTACTAAGACCAAGCGTAAGCCTGCTTCGCGCAGACCTGCATCACTTGATAAAAGAAAAGCTAAATCCGGATGGCTGTTTGTTGCGCCTTTCGTGATCGGCTTTATAGTGATCTACCTTCCGATCATTATCAACTCTATAATTTACAGCTTCAGTGAATTTGAGACTATTGCAGCGATCGACGGCGGAGGATATATTCTTCACAATGTCGGTTTTGATAACTACAAGAATGCGCTGTTTGTCGATACCGAGTTTGTCAAGGTCTTGACGACCGGTATCCGCCAGCTGCTCCTTGAGGTTCCCGCGATAGTAATCTTCAGCCTTTTCCTTGCCGTCATTCTTAACGAAAAGATGGTGGGAAGAGCTGCATTCCGTGCGATACTCTTCGTCCCCGTTATTCTTCAGACCGGTCTTATTGCCGAGATCGACGCTGCCAACACGCTCCTTGCGAGTATGAACGACACGTCGAGCGGTATCACGACCGGAGGAGGCGGCGCGGCTGAGGAGGCTGTCGCCGGAGTCTTGTCTACCGACGACCTGAGCTGGCTGTTCGCCAATCTCTCTGTCGGCTCTGACATGATAACCTATGTAACACAGCTGATAAACAACATATACGACATCATCAACCGCTCCGGCGTTCAGATGCTTATATTCCTTGCCGGACTCCAGTCCATCTCTCCCGCTATCTACGAGTCTTGTGAGATAGACGGTGCTACTGCATGGGAGACCTTCTGGAAGATCACGGTCCCGATGATCTCGCCTATGATCCTTGTTAACGCCGTATACACGGTAATTGACGCATTCACCTCTTCCTCCAACGACGTTATGGCGTATATCAATACGGTCTACTCCAAGGCGGGCGGAAACGTTCTAAGTGCCGCAATGTCCTGGATGTACTTCCTGCTCGTCATCGCGTGCATAGGAATAGTAGTTGCGGTGCTCTCGGCATTCGTATTCTACCAGAGGCGCGATTAAGGGGGTAAGCAGATGAATCTCAGTTTTAAAAAGAAATCCGCGGCAGCTCAAGCACCCTCCCCGGAGGGGACCAAGGTGCTCCGCGAGTCGAAGAATCGCATTCGCGTTGACTTTGAACGTACGAGCAGATGGCAGCGCTTTAAGATCAAGTACTTCTCCGTTAGCTTTGTTATTGATGTGCTTTGGTATATCTTCCGTCTCGGACTGCTTATCGGCGTTTCCTACGTTATTCTTCAGCCCTTCTTCTCGAAGATAATGTCCTCTTTCATGAGCCCCAACGATTTTGTCGATGTAACGGTCAAGCTCATCCCGCGTTATCCCACCCTTGATACCTATCGCGGTATCCTGCGTGATAACGGTTACTGGACGGCTCTGTTTAATACCACAACGCTCTCGCTTGCCTGCGCTATCATTCAGACATTTATATGCTGCCTGATCGGCTACGGCTTTGCTAAGTTTAAGTTCAAAGGCAACAAACTGCTGTTTGCGCTCGTCATCTTTACGATGATCGTTCCGCATAATACCGTTAAGTTCGCAATGCTCATCAAGTTCAAGTATTTTGATATTCTCGGAATATTTAATTTCCTTGGCGGAGGAGTGTTCAAATGGCTTAAGATATTCAGCTTCGACTCTATCGACCTTACAAACACCTACTGGCCGCTTGTCCTGCTCTCGCTCGGCGGACTTCCCTTTAAGAACGGACTGTACATCTACATGATGCGTCAGTTCTTCCGCGGCGTGCCCGATGAGCTTGAGGAGTCCGCTTACATCGACGGCTCGGGAACATTCGGAACCTTTATGCGGATAATTCTTCCGCTCTCGATCCCGATGATGATCACGATCTTCCTGTTCTCGTTCTCGTGGCAGTGGACGGATAACTTCTACACGAATCTGTTCTTTACCTCGTCCGGTCCGACGCTTATGCCTGATATCGTTGCGATACCGAAATCGCTCTTTATCAAGGACTTTGCAGCGGCTACCGCATATGAGGCAGCGATCAGAAATACCTGCGGACTGCTCATTATCGCTCCGCTCGTAATCATCTACGTGTTCTGCCAGAGATACCTCGTTCAGGGTATCGAGCGCTCCGGTATCGTCGGCTGATATGGCATTATACAGCTGAGGCAACATCGCTGCTGTCCGTCGATCTTCGCCGAAATATCGGGTAATAAAATCCACCTTACCGCCTGCGGCGCTTCTGCGCCCGGGCGGTTTACCTTTTCCGTACGTTTCGCTGAATTGCTTTGTATACGCACTCCGCGTTGACTGTCATTGGTGATTTTCGCTTCTGCATTGATGCTCTGCCTTGATCGGTGCTCCGCCTGCACGGCGGTTTTATGGCATTGCGTACGGGCGTTTCTATCATGCTGCTGCTTGCATATCCCGGGCAGCTATCCGGCGTTTTCGCGTTTATGCGCATAAAATCATAAAAAGGGTTGAAATATCGACGGAAATAGTGTATAATTTTCTTTGAAAAAAGCCGCCGCAGACGACGGAAAATATATTCAAGACCGAAAGGAATTATTATAATGGGAAAGTTACACGTAGTTGACCATCCTCTTATCCAGCACAAGCTGACTATCATGAGAATGACCGAGACCGGAGGAAAGGACTTCCGTCAGCTTCTCAACGAGATCACCGAGCTGATGGGCTACGAGCTCACCCGCGATCTTCCGCTCGACGATATTCGGATAAATACCCCCGTTGCCCCTATGACGGGTAAGGCTATAATGGGTAAGAAGCTCGCTATCGTTCCGATACTTCGTGCCGGGCTCGGCATGGTCGACGGACTGCTTAACCTTATCCCCGTTGCCAAGGTCGGACACATCGGACTCTATCGCGACCCCGAGACGCACGAGCCGGTAGAGTACTACTGCAAGCTGCCGGCAGACATCGACGGCAGACTTGTGATAGTTGTTGACCCGATGCTTGCTACCGGCGGCAGCGCTGCCGATGCCATTACGCTTATCAAGAAGCGCGGCGCGACCAACATCCGTCTGCTCAACCTTGTTGCCGCTCCCGAGGGCGTTGCAAAAGTACAGAGCGAGCATCCCGATGTTGACATCTACTGTGCGGCACTTGATGAGCGCCTGAACGAGCATGCATATATCATCCCCGGTCTCGGAGATGCCGGCGACCGCCTCTTCGGCACTAAGTGATCGATACATAGTTCGATCGAATTATGCATCGCTCCGGAGAAATGTAAATTTAATATTAACGCATACCACACCGATTGACAAAAGACGATCGGTGTGGTATCATGTTATAGTTGAAAACAGAGTTTTCTCCTTGCCGCTCCGAATACGAGCATAGGCTTGTAAAAAACAGTTCGGTGCGGTCTTACGTCCATAGGGAGGTGTATTTATGGAAAGACAGTTTTCGTCTTACGAAGCACTTTTCGTTGTTGATCTTGATATCGGTGACGAGAGTGTAAAAGCCATTATTGAAAAGTTTAAGGGAATGATCGAGCAGAGTGGTAAGATCGTTCGCATCGATGACTGGGGCAAGCGCAGACTCGCTTATCCTATCAACGACAAGAACGACGGATACTATTCTCTTATCACCTTTGATGCTCCGGCAGATCTTGCTGCCGAGATCAATCGTGTTGCAAAAATCACCGCGGCTGGTATGCCCGCAATGGTGCTCAAGGCAGTAGCTCCTACCGCTAAGGCTCCCGCAGCCATCGCTCCCGCATCTGATGAGGCTGCACCCGCTGCTCCCGCAGCAGAGGTTGAGGCTCCTGCTACTGAGGCAGCTGAGGCTCCCGCAGCAGAGGCAGCTGAGGCTCCCGCAGCAGAGGCGGCTGAGTAATCTTGCCCGCGTCGGCTACAGCCGCCGCGCGCTGATCTTTTGACATAGAAAGGTTGGTTTAAATCATGGCAAGTCTTAACAAGATAATGCTCATAGGCAGACTTACCGCAGACCCCGAGCTCAAGCAGACGCAGAGCGGCATTTCGGTCGTATCCTTTACGATCGCAATCAACCGCCGCTACCAGAGCAAGAACGCGCCCGAGGGACAGCAGACGGCGGACTTCATCAACATCGTTGCATGGAGACAGTCGGCAGAGTTCGTCTCGCGTTTCTTCAGAAAGGGCAAGCCGATTCTCGTATGCGGCTCGATTCAGTCGAGATCGTATACCGACAATCAGGGCAATAAGCGTTATGTTACCGAAGTCGTGGCCGATGAGGTCGGATTTGTCGAAAGCAAGTCCGAGTCCGGCGGCGGTGCTTCCCAATACACGCCCGACGCTTACAACGCGGCGCCCTCGTATTCCAACACGAATACGGCAGAGCCGAAGTTTGAACCCGTCTCCGACGAGGATGATCTCCCGTTTTGACCCGAGCGGTCGGATGCGCTACGGCGCAAAGAGTTTATAGAAAGGAATCTGTATTTTACAGTAGGGCATAATCATGGATACGAATGTTACCGAAAATGTAACGCCCGCAGCAGAGGCTCCCGCAGCTGCTCCTGCACCCGCAGCCGCAGCAGCACCTCAGCAGCGCCCCTTCCGCCCCATGCGGAAGAAGAAGAAGGTCTGCATTTTCTGCGCAGACAAGATCGACTACATCGATTATAAGGATACCGTAAGACTGAAGAAGCTCGTCAGCGAGCGCTCCAAGATTCTTCCCAGAAGAATCTCGGGCACCTGCGCCGTTCACCAGCGTCAGCTTACCGTTGCTGTCAAGAGAGCAAGACAGATGGCTCTCATCCCTTACGTCAGCGACTGATTTTCCGCAAAAAGCGCAAAACCGCACCCGATTTGGGTGCGGTTTTTGTATTGCAATGTCGCTTTTCTTCCTGCATAATGAAAGCAGACGATATTTCCGAAAACGGAGGATGCTTATGAAAAAAGCCGCCCTTTCCCTGCTTGCAGCCGCCTCGCTTGCGCTGTCGCTTGCCGCCTGCGGCAAGACCCAACCGCCGCTCGGGCAGCTCGTGCCGTCAAGCGGCAGCGCCGTGCTGACCTCGCCGGACGATCTGAACGCCGTTGACGAGAACACCTACGCCGAGGCGACGACCCCCGCCTATCTCGAAGGCGACGCGCGCAGCTATATCGAGCTGTCGGAGGCGACCACCGGCGCGCCGCGCTACAATAAGGCACAGTACCCCCGCCTCAAGAAAAAGGCGGACGGCAGCTACATCCTCTTCTTCCAGTACGCGACCTACGGCCCGCATATCTACTATGCGCACAGCAAGGATCTTGTGCACTGGGAAGACCCCGAGGTGCTCTACAACGCGGAGCACTACCGCTACAAGAACGAGAGCCTGCCGAACGGCGCGGGCGTGACCTACTTTGTCAACTGCGACGCCGTCGTGCTGCAAAACGGCGACATCCTCACCGTCACCTCTTACCGCAACAAGGAGGTCTACCGCGACCACCCCGAGCTTGCGGGCATCTATCTGCGCCGTTCGACCGACGGCGGCAGAACCTGGAGCGCCGAGACCTCGATCTACAAGGGCGTCAACTGGGAGCCCTCCATCATTGAGCTGTCAAGCGGCGAGATTCAGATTTTCTTCTCGCAGGTGTCGCCCGGCATCGCGCGCTGGGGGCTGAAGGAGAATCGCAACTCGACCGGCACGGCGATGATCTCCTCGGCCGACGGCGGCTACACCTGGACGCCGAACGTGACCGAAGCGCCGTGGCAGGCGAAGATCGCTTTCCAGCAGTATGTCCTCGAGGTGGAGGGCTCGCCCAGCTTCACCGACCAGATGAGCGTTGTCACCGAGCTGTACGACGGCACGCTTGCCGCCGTCTGCGAGTCCAAGGATGCAAACAAGGACTTCCATATCTCAATCATCTATTCGGATGCGGCGTGGTCGGATTCGCCGGACTATGACAAGACCGGCCCGGCCGACCGACAGAGCAACCTTTTCCAAGGCGCAGCGCCCTACATCCGCAAGATGCCGAGCGGCGAGGTGGTCATCGGCTACGGCGAAAACAACGATTACTGCCTGCGCGTCGCGGACGGCAGCGCACGCAACATCGGCGCGCCGCTGCAGGCCTTCTCCAAGGCGGGCTACTGGGGCTCTGTAGAGGTCACGGGCGCAAACCGCCTGACCGCGGTCTACCCCGCCGTCTCCGAGCAAAACGGCAACGCGATCCTGCTTGAAAACTTCTATCTCAATCACATGGTTTATGCAAGCGACGATGCCGTTTGTGTTGACGGCAAAAACAGCGACGACTGGGCGGGCGTCACCGACGCGCACTTCATCGGCAGCGCCGCGCAGGCACAGGCAACCGTCCGCTACGCCATGGCGAACGGGGTGCTGTACATCCTCGTCGAGCGGCGGGACGACAGCCTGACCGCCGGCGACCGCACCGCCGTTTATCTCGCGGACACGGCGGGCAAGGCCTACCGTCTTGTCGTGGACGCGGCGGGCGAAGTCATGATGGAGTCCGGCATCGGCGCAGCCTTTGCGGCGGCTGACGGCAAGTTTACGGCGGCATCCACCGTTCTTGCGGAGGGCAGCGTCACCGAGATTGCTGTCGATCTTACATCCATCGGGCTTGAGAACCGCGGCAGTCTGAAGGTCAACTATGTCCTTTACAACGCCGACGAGGGGGATGCGGCCGTCACGCGCGACACCGTGGACGCCGCCGACCTCTATGACGCGAACACGTGGCTTGACGTGACTTTCGCAGGGGGCGAAAAACCGCCGCTCGCGGCCGGGGAGGCTGCCTCGGTCGTCGATGCAAAGCCGCCTGTGCGCGAAAACGCGCCGCAGACCTTCTTCGACTTTGCGGACAAGACGCTTGCCGGGACGGTATTTGACGGCGCAAACGGCCTTGCCGTCACGGCGGAGGAGGGCTATGCCGCCCTGCGCATCACCGACAATTACGACCCCTATGTCTCGCTGGTGCTCGGCGAGACCGACGCAGACGAAAACAAGCAGATGCTGATCTGCTACCGCAACCACGGGGAGAGCGGCAGGCTCGGGCTGTACTACTGTGCGGGCGAAGACGAACCGTTTGCCTACACGGCGGCGCATCTGACAATGGGCACGCTCAAAACCGATGCGGACTGGCATGTCGCGCTTGTGGATTTCTCGGCGGCGGACGGTTTTTCCGGCAGGCTGAAGACCCTGCGCATCGACCCCTACGACGGCTTGCAGGCCAATATCGGCGACGGCATCGACATCGCGTGGATCGCGTTTGTCCCCGCCGACGGCAACGCGCTCGATTATGCGGAGTGAAAAATACAGAAAAGGGCACGGACCGTCCCAGACGCCGCAATTCTTGCGCGTTCTATCTTTGCCTCCCCCCGGTAAAGGGAGGTGGCATGCGGAGCATGACGGAGGGATTGTTACAAAGTAAAGGAACAACCCCTCAGGCGCCGCCAGGATGTTTTTCGGTTTCGCTCGCGAAATCGTCGGTGTTCAGCCGACGAAGAAAAACTCCGCGAGACGCTGCGCGTCTCGGACAGCTCACCCCTTACACAGGGGAGCCGAAAGCTCACCCAACACAAAAAGGGAACGAACCTTCGCGTTCGTTCCCTTTTTATTTTCCATTATTTCACCAGATGGCGCTTGATCTTCATCGAAGTTGTTTTCTCAAACGCGGTGGTGCGCAGCTCCACATTCCGCACCTGCTTGTAACCGACGAGGCGGCGGTTGAGCTTGTTTACATCCGCGCGGATTGCCGCAAGAATCTCGGCGTTGCTCGTGCCGGGCGCAAACTTCTCCATGTTGGGGAAGACCACGGCGGTGAGCACCGTATCTCTGCCGCTCTTTCTGCCGACAACCACGCACTCGGCAATCTTATCCACCGACGCGAGGTATTCCTCAATCTCCTCGGGGAAGACATTTTTGCCGTTCTCGAGGACAATGACCGACTTCTTTCTGCCGGTGATGTAAATATACCCCTCGCTGTCGAGATAGCCGAGGTCACCCGTGCGGAACCAACCGTCGTCGGTGAAGGCGGCAGCGGTGGCCGCCTCATCCTTGTAGTAGCCGAGCATGACGTTCTTGCCCTTGACGCAGATTTCGCCGACATCGTGTCCGTTCTCATCGGTCACGGCGTCCTCGATGCGCACCATGCAAGATGGCACGGTGGGACCGACCGAGCCGGGCTTGGAATGATAGTACACATCCACCGCGATCAGGGGCGAGCACTCGGTGATGCCGTAGCCCTCCCAGACATCAATGCCGAGCGAGCGGAAGTCGGCGGCAATCTTCGGGTCGAGCGGCGCGCCGCCGCAGATGATCTTCTCAAGTCTGCCGCCGAACGCCGCGAGAATATCGCGGAACAGGAGGCGGCGCGGATCAAGCCCGATTTTTCGTGTACCGTCGGACAGCTTCATCAGCCCGCGCACGGCGGATTCCACGCCTTTTTTGCGGATTTCGTCCCAAATCTTCTTGTCCATCGTCGTAAGGAACAGCGGCACCAGCACGAGCGCCGTGGGACGGAAGGTCTGGAAATTGCGCATGCAGTGGCGCAGTGAATCGTTGATGGCAATCTCGCAGCCGTAGTTGGCAGCGGCGAGGGAACAGCACAGCTCATAGGTGTGGTGAATCGGCAGCACCGAAACCAGCACATCACGCGGAAAGAAGTTGACCGCCTCGCACGCCGAATTGATGGCGGCGCAGATGTTCTTCTCGGAGAGCATGACGCACTTGCTGGTGCCGGTCGTGCCCGAGGTGAACAGCATCACGGCAAGTCTGTCCATATCGGACGGCGACGACGGCTCGTGCGGTCTTGCCGCGCCGACCGCCTCAATCTCCTCCATCGACTTATAGTAGGGCGCGTCCGCCGCGCCCGCCATCGGGATGAATGCGATCTCGGGGTGGCGCGCCGCCACCTCGCGGAACTTCTCATTGAAGAGCGGGGAGAACACCACATTGTCCGCCTCCGCACGGCAGAGGAAATTCTCAATCTCGGATATCGCCAGCTCCTTGTCCATCGGAATCGCCGTGCCGCCGAACATCACGGACGCAAGATAGGCGATGTACCACGTGGGCGAGGTCTCGCCGATGATCGCGGTGCGCTTGCCCTTGACGCGGCCGAGGCGATACAGCCCGGAGCCGAATGCACGGACACGCCCGGCAAGCGCGCGGTAGGTGATCTTCCGCACCGCGCCGCCCTCGTCAAAATAGTCGAACAGCGTGCGTTCGCCGCGCCCCTCAAAGATGGAAACCAGGTGCTTGATATTCGTAATCGGCGTATAAATGCGTTTGGTTTTTTTCATAGCTTCGATGTTCCTCTCAATCCTTGTCTCCGGCATCCTTGCCGCGGTTCTTGCCCGAGAGCTTGCCTAAAAATGCCGCAGGCGAAAACTTCTGCGCGGCGTCGAAAATGCGGGTGACGAGCGATGCCTCTTCGCTGCTCGGCAGCGCGCCCATGAAGCCGGCGAAATACTCATCCTCCGCCGCCTTCAGCTTTTCAATCACGGGGTCTGCCGCCTCAGTCAGCCGCACGGCGACATACCGTCGGTCATCGCTGCTCTGCTCGGTGACGAGATACCCCTTCTGCTTTAAGGATTCCACAGCCTGGCTGATATTGCCCTTGGAAATATTGGACGCCTCGCTGATGGCGCCCACCGTGTTGTTCTCGGGCGATGCCGTCAGCGCAAGGAGCACATCGGTCTCGTTGAGCGTAAAGCCGTCCGCCTCGATGGCGCGGTGACAATGCGTGCGCATCGACTTGCCGAGGCTCATCAGCTTTGTGAACACCTCATACGGTTTGAAACGCGGCTTGCTTTCTTTCTCCACCGTCATACCTCCTTTTCAAAACAGTTCTAAACAGAACAATTCTAAGCGCAACTATAATAGCACATCCGATGGCGTTTGTCAATGGAATTTGCAAAGAAAATTCCGACAGTTTTTCATCTTCTGTCGGAATGGCATTTTTTCGGCGCAGGAACGCCTTTTTCGCTCTTTTGCATAAAAGAAATTGTCTGACGGGTACGAATTTTTTCGAAATTGAGGCTTGCATTTTGAGTTAGCCTATGCTAATATAAGCATGGAACAGTTTGTAGACTGTCCAGAGAGAAAAAACAACGCGCCCACGGGCGCAGAATACGGAGGTATGGACAATGAGCTTTGAAAAACGTGCGGTATTCGCAGGCGGCGTACTGTTCGGCACGGCAGGCGTCAAGCTTCTGTCGAGCAAAGACGCAAAGAAGGTCTACACGCACACGACCGCTGCGGCTCTGCGCGCAAAAGAAAGCGTGATGAAGACCTACACAACGGTCAAGGAAAACGCGGAGGATATTCTCGCCGACGCAAAGGCAATCAACGAGGATCGCGCAGCCGCTGAGGAGGCACAGGTCATCGAGGACGCCACGGCGGAAGCCGCAGCCGAGACCGCTGCCGAATAAGACATCCGGACTGAGGAAACTCGGTCGCCGAAAAAGCCGCCGAGCGCGGCTTTTTTAGGTTGAACATTTGCTTTACCACGGAGGATATAAACCGCTATGAAATGTCAAGTCCTGCATGAAACGCGCGGCAGACTGCGCGTACATCTTGTCGGCTGCCGCCTGTCGCTTTCCGACGCGGACAAGCTGGAGGGATATCTCGCGACCGTGCCCGGCGTGACGCACGCAAAGGTCTACGACCGCACGGCCGACGCCGTTGTCTGCTATGCGGGAAGCCGCGCTGCCGTCATCGGCGCGTTTGCGCGCTACAACAAGGCCGACAAAGCGCTCGACGCCTATCTGCCCGCACATTCGACACGGGCACTGAACCGCGACTTTGAGGACAGCCTCGTCGGCGTGACGGTGCGCCGCTTTGCATCAAAGTTGTTCTTCCCTGCGCCGCTGCGCGCCGTTTTGGCTGTCGTGCGGGGCATCCGCTATGTGTGGAAAGGGCTTTCCGCCCTGCGGCGCGGCAAACTGACCGTCGAGGTGCTGGACGCCACCGCCGTCAGCGTTTCGCTGCTGCGCGGCGACTTCAAGACGGCGGCGTCGGTCATGTTCATGCTGAAGCTGGGTGAGATTCTCGAGGACTGGACGCGCAAGAAGTCGCTGGCCGACCTGGCGGGCGCCATGTCGCTGCATGTGGACAAGGTCTGGCGCGTGGAGGACGGCGCCGAGGTGCTCGTGCCCATCGGCGAGATTGCCCCGCATGACCGCATCGCGGTGCGCACCGGCAACCTGATTCCGCTCGACGGCAAGGTTGTCTCGGGCGAGGCAGCCGTCAACCAGGCGTCGATGACCGGCGAATCCCTCCCCGTGCAGAAGAGCGCGGGCGGCTTTGTCTACGCGGGCACGGTTGTGGAGGACGGCAGCATCGTCATTGAAGTGGAGAAAATCGCGGGCAGCGGCAGATATGACCGCATCGTCCGCATGATCACCGATGCCGAGCGCATGAAATCTGCCTCCGAGACGCGGGCAACGCGCATCGCCGACCGCCTTGTGCCCTACACGCTCGGCGGCACGGCGCTGACATATCTGCTCACCCGCAATGTGACCAAGGCGCTGGCGGTGCTGATGGTGGACTTCTCCTGCGCGCTCAAGCTGGCAATTCCAATCGCGGTGATTTCCGCGATGCGCGAGTGCAGCCTGCACGGCATCACGGTCAAGGGCGGGCACTATCTGGAGGCTGTCGCCAAGGCGGACACCGTGGTCTTTGACAAGACAGGCACGCTGACCTATGCCACGCCGCGCGTGGTGGATATTCTGACCTTCGGCGGGCATACGGAGAGCGAAATGCTCCGCCTCGCCGCCTGCCTCGAGGAGCATTACCCGCACTCGATTGCCAACGCGGTCGTCGCCGAGGCAACGGCGCGCGGACTCGGGCACGAGGAGCGGCACGCCGAGGTGCAGTATGTCGTGGCGCACGGCATTGTCAGCGCGGTGGACGGCGAGCGCGTGTGCATCGGCAGCGCGCACTTCATCTTTGAGGATGAAGCCTGCCGCGTGCCCGCAGGCGAGGAAGACAGGCTCGCTGCGCTCACCGGTGAATATTCCTATCTGTATCTCGCCATCGGCGGCGAGCTTGCCGCCGTGCTCTGCATCGACGACCCCATCAAGGCGGGCGCGCGCGGCGCGATTCGCGCCCTGCACGCCTGCGGCGTTGGGCGCATCGTGATGATGACCGGCGACAACGAGAAGACGGCGGCGCGCGTGGCTGCTGCCGTCGGCGTGGACGATTACCATGCCGAGGTGCTGCCGGAGGACAAGGCAAACTTCGTCCGCGCCGAGCGTGAAGCCGGGCGCACAGTGGTGATGGTCGGCGACGGCGTCAACGACACGCCAGCCCTCTCCGAGGCGAACGTCGGCATCGCCGTGAGCACCGGCGCCGCCATCGCCCGCGAGGTGGCAGATGTGACGGTTGCCTCGGACGACCTTGACACGCTGGTCACGCTCCGCCGCATCGCGGCAGCGCTGCAAGCCCGCATCGGACACAATTACCGCACGATCGTTTCGTTCAACTCGCTGCTCATTCTGCTCGGCGTCGGCGGGATGATTCAGCCGACCTTCTCCGCGCTCCTGCACAACGCCTCGACGCTGGCGATCAGCCTGCGCAGCATGACGCCGCTCCTGCACGACGCCGCGCGCACGCCGCATGCGGAAAACGCTTGACGCGGAAAGAATTCAGCGTTAAAATAGTTCCGTGCAACCGCACGGAACTATTTTGATTTTCAGGAAACATCATGAACAACGGATACTTTATCATAGACGCACACTGCCACATCTACCCCGCGAAGATCGCCGCACGCGCCGCGGCAGGCATCGGCACATTTTACCGAACCAACTCCGCCTGCGGCGGCACGGCGGAAGAACTGCTCCGCCGCGCAGACGCCTGCGGCATCGACCGCTTCATCGTGGAATCGGTCGCCACCTCGGCGCATCAGGTGCGGGACATCAACGAGTTTATCGCCGCCGAGGTCGCCGCGGCGGGCGGCCGCTTCTTCGGGCTCGGCACGCTCTACCCCGACAGTCCCGACCTTGTCGGTGACTACCAGCATCTGCGGGAGCTGGGCCTGCACGGTGTCAAGCTGCACCCCGACATTCAGGGCTTCAAGATCGACGACTTCCGCTGCCTCAAAATCTACGAGATGTGCGAGGCGGACGGGCTGCCCATCCTCATGCACACCGGCGACAGCCGCTACGACTACTCCAACCCAAACCGCCTCGTCCCGATCCTGCGCATCTACACCGGGCTGAAGCTGATTGCCGCGCACATGGGTGGCTACACGATGTGGGAGGAGGCCAGCCGCAAGCTCTGCGACATTGAAAACCTCACGGTGGACTGCTCGTCCACCCTGCCCTACCTGCCGCACGAGACCGCCGTCGAGATCATCCGCCGCTACGGCGCCGCGCGCGTCCTGTTCGGCACGGATTACCCGCTCTGGACGCCGGAGGGCGAGCTTGCGTCCTTCTTCTCGCTCGGGCTGACCCCGGCAGAGAACAAAGCCATCCTCGCCGACAACGCCCGCCGCGTCTTCGGCATTGCGGAGTAAAAAAGGAACGGCTTTCGCCGTTCCTTTTTCACTTCTCTTTTTCAACTTCATCCAGCAGCATCTGCAAGGCAGCGTCGCCGCTCTCCGCCTCAACGGTGCAGCCCGCGGCAAGGAGATGCCCGCCGCCGCCGAACGCAGCGGCAATGCCCGAGACCGGGGTATTGTCATTGCCGCGCAGGGACACACGGTAGACGCCCGCCTTCGGCGCGCCCTTAACAACAACGGCAATTTTCACACCGCGCACACTGCGCGCGATGTCCACCGCCGTCTCAAAGTCCGACATGGCAAGGCCGTCCGTATAATCGGTGTTCTCAATCACCACCACCGACACGCGCCCGCCGCAAAGCAGCCGCAGGCGGCTCTGCGCCAGCCCCTCGGCACGAATCTGTGTCATATCCTTGGTGTCAAACAGCAGCTGATTCACCCGCGCGCCGTCCACGCCTGCGGCAAGCAGCGTCGCCGCGCGCAGATGCGTGGCGGGTGTGACATTGGCATACTTGAAGCAGCCGGTGTCCGACGCGACAGCGCCGAAGACCGCCGCCTTTGCCGTCATCGGCAGGCGGGAAAGCCCGGTCTCGGTATACAGGTCAAACAGGATCTCGCCGGTCGCCGCCGCGGCGGGATCGACAAATTCGCGCGCCGCATAGGAAGCGCCGACCCCGTGATGGTCAATGCGGATCGCCACCCGACCCTCCAGCGCCTCGCGCAGACTGCCGAGCTGCACCGCCGACGCAACGTCCGTGCAGATCACGGTCACGCCGTCGAGATCGTCCGGCAGGGTCTCGAGCAGCTCCACGCCGTCGCAGAGAAAGCGCAGGCGCAGCGGCAGCGGCTCGGGAAACAGCACGCGCGCACGCGCGCCGCCGGCAGCAAGGTAGGCGGCAAGCGACGCCGCGCTGCCCGCGCAGTCCCCGTCCGGGTGACTGTGCCCCACGATGAGGGCATCCCGCACATCGTCAAGCGCAGCGCGCAGGGCGGAAATGTCCACGCTCATTTGTTTTCCTTTCCGCCGTCCGCCGTTTTGATGTCCTCGATCAGCTTGGAGATATGCGCGCCGTAGCGGATGGAATCGTCAAACACAAAGTTGAACTCGGGCGTATTGCGCAGATTGAGCCGCGCCGCGATCTCGCGGCGGATGAAGCCCTTCGCGCTGTCCAGCCCTTTTTTTGTTTCCTTTGGATCGCCGCCGAGCACCGAAAAATACACGGTGGCATACTTCATATCCGGCGTGACCTGCGCCGATGTGATGCTGACCATCCCGCCCGAAACGCGCGGGTCTTTAATCTCCCGCAGCAGCGCCGACAGTTCCTTCTGCATCTCGTCGTTGATGCGTCCTCTTCTGTAATTTGCCATCTGTTACCTCTATCTCGCAGCATTTGCGCCGCGTTTTATCCTGCTCATTATTTTACCACAAACGGTGCGCTGATTCAATAACTTTATATAAATAAAGGGAAAAGCCGCAAAAGCGTTGCTTTTTTCACAAAGGTATATTATAATAGAGGATGTTAATGTATCTTGGGTTCGTCTGCCCACGGGCGCGAGCCCCAAACGGAGGAACGAATGAAAAAGGTCACAAAAGCGATCATCCCCGCAGCAGGTCTCGGTACGCGCATGCTGCCGATCTCCCGTGCCGTCCCCAAGGAAATGCTCCCCATCATGGACTATCCCGCCATCTATTATCTGGTCAAGGAGGCCGCCGACAGCGGCATCACCGACGTGCTCATCATCACGGGGCGCGACAAAGCCCCGATGGAGGAGTTTTTTGACTACTCGCCCGAATACGACGCTGCCCTTGCGAAGAAGGGGCGCGACGCCGACCGCGATGCCCTGCACGCGGCGTGCGACCTTGCCAACGTCTATTTTCTGCGGCAGAAGGAGCCGCGCGGCCTCGGTCACGCCGTTCTGCGCGCGAAGAATTTCATCGGCGACGAGCCGTTTGCCGTGCTGTACGGCGACGACATCATCTTCAGCGAAAAGCCGGTCACCCGCCAGCTGATGGACACCTACGAGGCCTACGGCAGAGCCGCCGTCGGCGTCAAGGAAGTGCCGCGCGAGCTGCTCTCGAAATATTGCTCGATGAAGGCTGCGCCCATCGAGGGCTCGGACACCGAATTTTTCGTGGACGACATGATCGAAAAGCCGAAGCCGGGTGAAGAATTCTCCAACCTGGCGATTCTCGGCCGCGTACTGCTCACGCCCGAGATCTTCACGATTCTCGAACATACCGCGCCCGGCGCGGGCGGCGAGCTGCAGCTGACCGACGCGATGGCAACCTACGCCCGCGCGCACGGCGTGACCGCGAAGATTTTCGAGGGCGACCGCTATGACATCGGCTCCAAGCTCGGCTTCGCCGAGGCGAATTTCGTCAAGGCGCTCGAACACCCGGAGACGGCGGCGGCATTTGCCGAATTTGTGAAAAACTACCGCTTCTGAAGAAAGGATGCCGTGATGGACAGAGTATCGAAAGAAAACTACTATCTTGACATTGCCGAGATCGTCTCGGAGCGCAGCACCTGTCTGCGCCGCCGCTTCGGCTCGATCATCGTGAAAAACGACAGCATCGTCGCCACCGGCTACAACGGCGCGCCCCGCGGGCGCAAGAATTGCAGCGACCTCGCATCCTGCAAGCGTGAGGAGATGAACATCCCGCGCGGCGAACGCTATGAGCTCTGCCGCTCGGTGCATTCCGAGGCAAACGCCATCATCGCCGCACCCCGCACCGAGATGCTCGGCGCGACGCTCTATATGTGCTGCACCTCGCCGCACGACGGCGCCGTCATGCCGGACACGTCCAACTGCATGATGTGCAAGCGCATGATTATCAACGCGGGCATCGAATGGGTCGTCATCCGCGACACGAAGGATACCTACCGCAAGATCGCCGTCTCGGACTGGCTGGAGAACGACGACAGCCTCGGCACGGCGCTCGGCTATTGACATGCAGACGGCTGCACCGAAATTTGCCGTCAAGGATATTCGCACGAAGGATATCCGCGTCTACTGCTTTGTCTGCACCGGCAACACCTGCCGCTCACCGATGGCGGCGGCTCTGCTGACCGCCGCCGGTGCGGGACGCGGTTATCTCGCATTCAGCCGCGGCATCGCAGCAAAGGACGGCTCGCCCATCAGCGAGAACGCGGCGCGGGCGCTGGAAGAAGCGGGCATCGAGAGCCGGGGGCGCAACGACTACCGCAGCCACCGCTCCGTGCGGTTCACCGCGGCGGATTTTGACCGCTGCGACGGCGTGTTCTGCCTGTCGGCCGCCCACGCCGAGGCGCTGCTCGGCGCCTATCCCGAGCATGCCTCGCAGATCCGCGTGCTCGGCGAGATCCCGAACCCGCACGGCGGCGACCTCGCCTGCTACCGGGCCTGCCTTGCCGACATCCGCCGCGCGATGGCGGACGCCTTTCCGATGCTGTTTGCGGAGGGCGACGCATGACGGCGGTGACGGTGCGCGCGGCCTGCGCGGACGACATTCCCGCCGTAGCGGCACTGGAAGCGCTGTGCTTCTCCTGCCCGTGGCGCGAAAAAGACTTCGCGGACATGCTGACCGACCCCGCGCGCACGCTGCTTGTCGCCGAGACGGACGGCGCTTTTTCCGGCTACATCGCCGCCTATACCGTGCTGGACGAGAGCGACATCACCACCGTCGCCGTTCCGCCCGCCCTGCGTGGGCGCGGCGCGGGGCGCGCGCTGGTGCAGGCGCTCATCGACAAGGTCGGCGGCAGGATTTTTCTTGAAGTCAGGAAGAGCAATACCCCTGCCCGCGCGCTCTATGCATCGCTCGGCTTTGCCGAATGCGGCACGCGCAAAAACTACTACGAGAGCCCCCGCGAGGATGCGGTGCTCTGCTGCTTTGACACGGCAAAGCACGCATAAAGCCGCGCGCAGGGCTACCCCTCACGGCATCACGATAAAGGATTTGTTATGTACATTTTAGGAATCGAAAGCTCCTGCGACGAGACCAGCGCAGCGGTCGTCGAGGCGGACGGAAACGGTCGCCGTATCGCCGCCGACATCGTCGCGTCGCAGATTGACATTCACCGTCTCTACGGCGGCGTCGTCCCCGAGATCGCGGGGCGGGCGCACATCGAGGCGGTCACGCGCATCACGCACGAGGCGCTGGACGAAGCGGGCATCACGCTCGGCGATGTCGGGCTGGTCGCCGTCACCTCGCACCCGGGCCTCATCGGCGCGCTGCTCGTCGGCGTCAATTTTGCAAAGTCGCTCGCCGTGGCGAACGGCATTCCGCTGGTCGGCGTTGACCATGTGCGCGCGCACATCGCCGCCGCCTATGCGGCATATCCCGACCTTGCCCCCCCTTTTCTCGGCGTGGTGCTCTCGGGCGGGCACACCTCGTTTTACATCGTGGACGGCTACGCGTCCTTCCACGAGATCGGCTCGACCCGCGACGACGCGGCGGGCGAAGCCTTTGACAAGATCGGCCGCGTGATCGGCATGCCCTACCCCGGCGGCGCGGCGATGGACGCCCTCGCCTATGAGGGCGCCCCGCACGCCTACAAGCTGCCCTCGCCCGCGCTTGCGGGCGACACGCTGGACTTCTCATTCTCGGGGCTGAAGACCGCCACGCTCAACCTCATTCACAACGCAGAGGCGCGCGGCGAAGAAGTGCGGCACGCCGATCTTGCCGCCTCCTTCACCGCCACCGTTGCCGACGGCTTTGCGAAAAAGCTCGGCATGGCGCTGGACGCAACCGGGCTCTCCACCGTAGTCGTGGCGGGCGGCGTCTCCGCAAACTCGCATCTGCGCGCCGCCGCCGACAAGGCTTCTGTCAAAGCCGACATCCT